>Ga0207933_1000498_pt1 | contig 37864 bp, 17 predicted proteins | sample NGESurdeep092012_4_FD_184488 | JGI IMG/M metagenome (GOLD analysis project Ga0207933, IMG submission 184488) | Arctic peat soil microbial communities from Barrow, Alaska - NGEE Surface sample F53-3 deep-092012 (SPAdes) | ecosystem: Environmental > Terrestrial > Soil > Wetlands > Peat ... | reverse complement strand
CACGACCACGAAAGAAGACAGTCTCTCGAAGGCAAAGGAAGTCGCAGAAGACTGGTATCTGCAGTTGCGCGGCAAGCTCCGCGACGGTGAGCTGAAAAGCGGGAAACTGTTCCGCGAAGCGGGTAAGTTGTACCTGCGCGAATTCGACATCATCACGCAGGGAGAACGGAGCCCGACCTATGCGCGCGGACAACACGCGCGTACAGATGGCCACCTCATCCCGTTCTTCGGCAACATGGTGCTCCCTGAAATCACCTCTGGCAAAGTCAACGAGTATCGAATCCGTCGGCTCGAAGAAAGCAAGGCTCAACGCGGCAAGCCGCTGGCGCATAACACCATGCACCAGGAGATCGTGACTCTGCGCCAGATTTTCAAGACAGCTCTGCGGCATGGATGGATCGATCATCTACCGGATTTGTCAGAGCCGTATCGCTCGTCGCCGAAGATTTCTCATAGAGCATGGTTCTCACCGGAAGAGTACAAGCAGCTCTACGAGGCGACGCGAAGACGCGCCCTCGATCCCAAGCAGCCCCGCTTCCGTTGGGAAGCGGAACAACTTCACGATTACGTTCTATTCGCAACCAATACCGGCCTCCGCCCGGACGAGGCAATGCGCCTTCAGTTTCGGGATGTCATGGTGGTCGAAGACGAGGGCAGCGGCCAAACCATCCTTGAGATCGAAGTACGTGGAAAACGCGGTGTTGGTTATTGCAAGAGCACGGCGGGAGCGGTGCATCCATTTGAGCGGTTGAAAGCTCGCACAAGACCAGATGGTGGGCCGGGGAGATCGGGCAGTCGCACCGCATCCATAGCGAACGGAGAGTGGCACGAGCCAAGGCCTACCGATCTTCTGTTTCCGAAATGGCCTCGCGATTTATTCAACGCAATTCTTGAGGAAGAAAAGCTCCGCACCGACCGCGACGGTAGGCCGCGAACTGCCTATAGCCTTCGCCACACTTACATTTGCCTGCGCCTGCTCGAAGGGGCGGACATCTATCAGATCGCCAAGAACTGTCGGACGAGCGTGGAGATGATCGAGAAATACTACGCAGCCCATTTGAAGACAAGACTCGATGCTTCCGCAATCAACATCATGAAACCACGTCCGAAGAAAAAGGCGATTTCCAAGAAAGGCCCCGGTCGTGTGGAAGCACTGCGCTTGGCGGACGAAGCATAGACCTTCGCTCCGTGCTTTATGATGGGGCTGTGGCAAACATCACGCGGGTGTGGTGAAATCGGCAGACACAGCGGACTTAAGGAAATTGAGTGCCCGTCAGGGAAACCGGCGGAGTAGAACTGCTCAAAGTCGGGGAAACCTTGAATGGCAATCCCGAGCCAAGCCCGGAGTCACTTCCGGGAAGGTGTAGAGACTAGACGGGCAGCACCTAACCTCATACGGGGAATGGTGAAGGGATAGTCCAGACCACGAAGCCGCCGGCGGCGGTGCGGCGAAAGCCGAAGTGGTATGAAAATCCGCAGACCCTAACCGGTCGTGGGGGTTCAAGTCCCCCCGCCCGCACCACCACTTTCCTCAGTGGGGCGAGGATGGAACCATCCTGAAGTATTTGGGGCCGAACCGGCCCGCTTTGGCCCGGCACCGGGCTAGGCACCTCTTAGCGGCACCAATCTGGCCTCGACGAGTGACTCGGCGATTTGTCGCCAAGCTATACGGGAAATCCATTCAGCCTGATAGCAATAAGTGAGGAATCCTCGGCAGCGCGTCCGCACGACCGAACGGGTCTGTGTGGACGGATATTGGCGCTCCCACGTCGAGGCGTAGCCGGTGAGGATTTCGCGGGTCAACCCAGCGACGATATAGACGCCTCGGCTCTCGCAGTAGTCACGTAGGCGGGCAAGCTCTCGCGTGTATTTGTTGAGGACATCCTGCGTGATGCCGGTGACCCTCTTGTCGGCGAGGAAGACCTCGATGGCCGCCCGGATGTGCTTGGTTCCGGTCGGTTCCGCCGCCGCCACCTTGCCGCTCAGGTGGTCTTCCAAGTCCCGCTTAATCTGCTCCGCCTCAGCCCACGAGCGAGTCTTCGCTGTGCGGCGGTGCCGTGTGCCGTCCTGGGTCCAGCGGAGCCACTTTCGGCAATCACATCTTTTGGCAGATTCATCGCCCGCATATTTGTCCGCCACTGTGGCGGACAAATATGGTTATCAGTGGCGCAGGGGTTGTCATTGTGTCGCCGGATCTCCTTGTGATCGCGAATTCAGTGGACACAAAAATGACACAAAAGTAGAGGCCATCTCGCGATGGCCTTTACAATCAACAGTATATTTTGGAGGCGCGGGTCGGGATCGAACCGACGCATAAAGGTTTTGCAGACCTCTCCCTTACCGCTTGGGTACCGCGCCTCATGGACAGCAGCCTACCGAAGGCGCCGCGCAAATTGCTTCTGGAGTGTATCGCAGATGAGGGGTGTTTGGAGCGGGAGACCGGGGTCGAACCGGCGACATCTTCCTTGGCAAGGAAGCACTCTACCACTGAGCTACTCCCGCCCTGCCTTCGATAAGTATAGCCATGGAGAGTGATGTGGGTCAACGCGGTAGGTTCGTGGCGTTCGTGGCGTGCTCTATTGCTCGACCGTGCTGACGTTGGCGACCAGGCGGCGGCTGGCGACCATCGAGGAGCGCTTGCGGACGATGTGCGGCGTGAGGGTGATGAGGAGCTCGGCGGTGTCGGTTTCGGCGGTCTTGTCGGTGCCTTGGAAGCCGGGGATTTCGCTGAGGCCGGGGAGACCGTCGATAGCGTGCTGTTCGGACCGCGTCACTTCGCTTGCCATCAGGACCGTTCCGTCCGCGGGAATGGTGACGTCGGAGGTGAGAGTCCGGTTGTTGAGCACCGGAATGCCGTTCAATGAAGCGCCGCCGAGGGCTTCGATCTTCATGTCGAGCTTGACGTGTACCTGTCCGGACTTGAGCGCTGTCGGGGTGGCCTTCAGGGTGAGACCGAGGTCTTCGTACTGTACCTGTGGGACCGTTGCCGATTGGGAACTGGTGAGCTGCGCCAGCAGAGCGGCGGCGGAGGTGCCGCCCACCTTAATGCCCGAAAGCGCGGAGGAGAGCGTGCTGCTGACGCCGCTGCTGTAGGTCGAGGTCACGATGGGATAGCGCGTGCCGGCGCGGAAGGAGCCCGACTGATTGTCTCCGAGACGCAGTTCAACATCGTCGATGGAGCGGACGTCACTGGAACTCAGGAGCAGGTTGAAGGTGCTGCTGCCGCCGAGCGAGAGGCCGGCGAAGGTGAGGCCGCCGCCGAAGACTCCCAGCAGGCTGGTGAACTGCGACGTATTGGCCGCACCCGATAACACGACGAACGCCGCTTCCTTGATGATGTTTTGCAGGACCGTTCCATTCAGGACCAGGAGGCCGGACGAGACAGCCTGGTCGATTAGCGCCTGGTTGGCGGAGACCAGCGATTGCGCTTCGGCCGCAATGCTGAAGGCGCTGGCGGAACTGGGGAGTTGCGCGCCGATGTTGCGCATGTGCGTCTTGTCTAGTTCGTAGATGTGTACCTCAATCATAATCTCAGCGGTGGAGTCGATGAGTCCGGCGAAGGTGACGTTGACGAGGTTCATCGCGTCTTCGCGGCCGCGCATCACGATGCGATTGCCGGATGCCTGCACAGCGACTTGCTTCAGGTCGAAGATGTTCTTCGCGACGTTGCTCAATTCGGTGAGTTGTTCGGTGGGAAGGCCGGGGAGGTAGAACGTTTCTTCGACCTGCGGGACGAGGCGGTCGCGGTTTTCCTGCGTGTCTTTCGCAATGAGGACGCTGTCGGGGTTCAGCGGCGTGGCGAAGGTGTGCGTCATGTAGAGCAGGACGCGGGTTGCAGTAGCGAAGTCGACGTCCTCAAGGTCGAAACGGATGCTCTGGTTGGTGATGGAGGGATCGAAGGAGGGCTTGATGCCGAAGGCGCTGTAGACCTCGCGGAAGACTTGCTGGATGTCGCCGCGGCTGTGGAAGCTGCGATTGTCCGGCGTGGGTTTGAGGTGTATGGGGCCGCCGAGTTTTGCGATTGCGTCGCTGGCCGTCGTTAGTCCGGGAGCAGCGTCTTCGGCGGGCGCCCCTTGGTCGAGATGCTGCGTGACGATGGCGTTGTTGGGATCGAGTTTGTCGGCCTCGGCGAAAAGTTTGTTGGCTTCTTCGGTGTGTCCGAGGAGGCGCTCCTTGGCACCCTGCTGGACGAGCGCGGTGACCTGGTGCTCCTTGGCGACGGCGAGCGAAAGCGCATACACCTGCTTGCTGGGGTCGAGGGCGAGAGCGCGGCCGAAGCTCTGCTCGGCGGCGACGGGATCGTTGTGCGCGAGTTGGCGGGCGCCTTCGAGGTAGGCGTCGTCGGCGGCGCGCGACTGGCGGGCGGAGATGGCGGGCTTTTGATCTTCCGCGGGCGTCGTGGCGGCGTCTTGGGCGCGCAGACCGGCCGGAAATGCGATGCCGGCCAACGCCAACACTGCCGCACCGGCAACACGGAGGGTGCGCGGAAGCAGGCGGCGATAAGGGGCGTGGAACATGGTCTGCGGTTTAGACGAACGCGGCGCTGGAACGCTTTCCTGCGTCGGTACCCATTATCGACTATTGCCGGTGGCTAGCGACTATTGCTGGCGACAACCTGCAGACCGGGGCGTACGGACCGTGGCGGGCGGCGCAGGCCGCGCTTGATCTGCGCGGTGTTCATGTCGAGTTCCGCAAGCGTGCGGCTGAGGGTGTTGCGATGCATGCCAAGTTCTTCGGCTGCCTTGCACTGGTTGCCGCGGTGGCGGGCGAGGACTTCGGTGATGAAACGCTTTTTGAACTCACGCACTGCATCGGCATAGGGGACGCCGGCGGCGTGCATTTGTACGACGAGATTGTCCAGTTCGCGTTTCACGTTGGCGCGGTTCCTTCGAGGCTGAAGTTCTACAGTGTCGCAGTTACGATTGTCGCCTGTTGCAATGTGCAGCTTGTAATCAGTGTGCTACGAATGGCCCGGCTTGATCCAATCGGGTGTGTTGTGCTTGATGCCTGCGGCCCCGTCGCGCAGCTTTTGTTTCAAGTCTTCCGGTACGAGGAAGGATACAGCATGTCCGCCCTGAAGAAAATACGGCGCCATTTTTGAGTCGCGAATCCAGGGTGCGGTGGGAAGGAACGCGGTAAAGGCCATCAGCAGCGCGACTCCTAAAAGACATCCGCGAACAAATCCGAACACAGCACCACCAAGACGGTCAAGCAGGCCGAGGCCGATGGCCGATGCAGTGCGGCGGAGCAGCCGGCCGGCGAGCGAGAAAATGACCATGGTGACCGCAAGGACTGCGAGGAAGGCGACGAACTGGGCGATCGGCGGCGATGTGATGAGGCCGGAGAGATGCAGGGCAGCGCGCTCGTAGAACCAGCTCGCGATCAGCAGGCCGATGACGAGGCCGGCAAGCGCGAAGGTCTCGCGGAAGAAGCCTTGCAGGAAGGCTTTGACGACCGAGTATGCGAGGAGCGCGATGAGGAGCCAGTCGAGTGGGTTCACAAAGCTATGTTCCCACAGCTAGAGCAAATTCCGCGATGGTATACAGAACTCCTTATGCGTGCCGTGCCGGAGTAGCAGCGGGCTTCAGCCCGCGGTAAAGGCGCACCGAGAGAATGAGCTTCAGCCCCGGCCTGCGCGAGATATCTACATCAAAGAGGAATCCGTTCTACGCGACGGCGCGCTGGTCGCGCATGCGGCCGCCGAGGGAGACGCTGACGATCTTCGATACGCCGGGCTCCTGCATGGTGACGCCGTACATGACGTCGGCCTGCTCCATGGTGCGCTTGGAGTGGGTGATGACGACGAACTGCGTGGTCTCGGCCATCTCGGCAATCAACCTCGCGAAACGCCCGACGTTGGTGTCGTCCAGCGGCGCGTCGACTTCGTCGAGGATGCAGAACGGCGCGGGCTGGAACTGGAAGATTCCGACCAGCAGCGAGAGCGCGGTGAGGGCTTTTTCTCCGCCGGAAAGCAGAAGGACGTTTTGCAGCTTTTTACCGGGGGGCGAGGCGACGATGTCGATGCCGGATTCGGCTGTGTTGACCTCGTCGGTGAGGCGCATGAAGGCCTGGCCGCCGCCGAAGAGCTTGCTGAAGCTGGTGCTGAAGTTGTCGTTGATGACCTTGAAGGCCTGATCGAATTTTTCGCGCGAGACTTCGTCGATTTCTTTGATCGACGCTTGCGTGTTTTCGATGGAGTCGATCAGGTCCTTGCGCTGGGTTTCGAGGAAAGTGTGGCGGCTGGCGGTTTCCGTGTACTCCTCGAGCGCCATCATGTTGACCGGGCCCATGGCTTCGAGGCGCTGCTTGAGGGCGCGGGCGGATTCTTCTTCGGCGGCCAGCGCTTCGGCTTCGATGCGTTGGATGGTCGCGTCTTCGCGCAGGTTTGCGGGCTCGACGCTGAGGTCGTTGATGCACGTGTGCTCCATGTGCTCCACGTCGGAGGTGAGCTTGGCGGCGCGGGCGGAGAGCTGCGCGCGGGTCTCGCGGAGGTCTTCGGTTTCGTGGCGCAGGCTACGAAGTTTCGCGTCGAGTTCTGTCATTTGCGTGCGGAGTTTGGTAGCCTGCGCGGAGAGTGTGGCGCCTTCGGCGGTGGCCTGTGCGCGAAGTTCTGTTAGCTGCTCGTGCTGCGTGGCGAGTTGCGCGGTTTCTTCTTCGCGACGCTGGCGTTCGGCTGCCGCAGTGCTGAGCTGTTGCGAGAGTTGCACGATGCGTTGTTCCTGGCCGGCGTAGAGCCGCGCGGTCTGCTCGAAGTTGGCGTTGGCGTTGCGGCGGCGTTCTTCGAGGCCCGCTAGCGCGGCAGCAGCAGCGGCGGCGGCTTGTTGCAACTCTTCGCGATTGGCGCGAAGAGTGCCGATCTGCGAGTTGAGCTCGGCGATCTGACCTTCGATTTCGGTGCGCTGGGCTTCGTGCTGCGCGGCTTCGGCTTGCTTGCGGGCGATGAGTTCCTGTTTCTGTGCTCGGGCTGCCTGATTGCGTTCGGAGGCGGCCTGCCATTCCTGAATGCGGCGCTCGATGCGGGCGGTCTCGGCTTCCATCTGGCGGAGGGCGGCGCCGGAGTTGGCGGACTCGCGCTCGGCGTCGCGGCGCTCGTGATTTTTGCGGTCGAGCTCTGCGGTCAGTTCGGTGAGTTCGCGTTGCAGGGCAAGGGTTGCCAGGTCGGTCTTTGCGAGCTCGGCTTCGACGCCGGTGATTCTCTTCTGGACTTCGTTGAGCTCGCGCTTGAGAGCGAGTGGCCCTTGCTCACGCGGCTTGCCTCCGGTGACGGTGACGTTGTGGAAGGTTTCGCCGGATGGGGCAAGGAAGAAGGCCTGCGGGTACTGCTGCGCGAGGGCGCGGGCGCTGGCGGAGTCGGGTGTGACGTAGCCGTCGCGGAGTTTGGGCAGGATGGAAGCGAGTGAATCTCCGAAGCCGTTGAGGACGCGGATGCAGTCGCGGAGGGGGATGGCGCCCTCGGGTGTCGTTCGTTCCCCACTCATCGCGTCAGAAGACGACGCGATGAATGGGCCACCCGAGCTGTTTTCGCCATGGACGAGGAAGGTGGCGCGACCGGCCACGTCGGATTGCAGTATGGCCATGCCGGCGTCGGCGGCGTCCCAGCTTTTGACCACGATGTAGTTGAGCTCGTCGCGAAGGAATTCGTCGACGACGCTTTCGTATTTGCCGTCGACTTCGAGGAAGTCGGCAAGCGTGCCGACGGCGCCGAGCGCATTGCCCTGCGGGCTGTTGGCGCGCTGGGCGTTGACGCGGAAAATGTTGCGGACGGTGTCGGTGGAGTAGCTGTGTTCGCGGATCAGCGCTTCTAGCGAGCCGCGACGGCCGAGGAGCGTTGCCAGTTCGCCGCGCAGTTCGTCGCCGCGACGCTTGGATTGCGTTTCTTCGCCGCGGCGAGCTTCCATGGTCTGGCGAAGCTCGTTGATCTCCGCTTCGAGCCGCTGGAGACGCTCGGTGACGCCTTCGAAGGACATCTTGATCTGCGTGCGCTGCAGGCCGAGTGCGTCGAGCTCGGTGCGGGCTATTTCGGACTCGGAGGCGAGGCGTTCGTTTTCGCGTTCGAGGCCGGAGAGCGCGGCGCCGGCCTGGGCTTCTTCATTGCTGGCCTGTGCGGCCCGTTGCATGATGTGCATGGCATTGCGGCGCTGTTCTTCGGTCTTCTGCTCGGCGGCGCTGACGGCGCGGAAGGCTTCCTGCGCGGCCTGCTGCTGCTGTTGCGCGTTGGCGCGCGAGCCCTCGGCTTCGGAGGTGGCGTTTTCGAGGAAGCTGCGGTGCTGCTCGCGCTCGCCGGCGAGGGTTTCGAGTTGGGTGCGCGCCTGGCCGAGTTCTTCTTCGCCGGTTGCGAGGCGTTGCGTGAGGTCGGCGACGCGGTCGGCGTTGGAGGTGGTGCGAGCGGCGATGCGTTCGAGCTCGACCGCGCTCTGGTTGGCGCGCGCGGCGGCTTCGCGGATCTGCTGATCGAGCTCGTAGCCACGCGCAATGCCGGTGGAATGCTCGGTGTCCATCAACTCAAGCGCGGCTGCCTGTTCGTCGATTTGCGCGGCGAGGCGATGAATTTCTGCAGAAATGGAAGTCTGCTCGGTATCCATTTGCGCGAGGCGACTGGCGAGCACGATGCGGAGCTTGCCGCGCAGCTCGTCGCGCAGCGCGCCATAACGCTCGGCCTTGGCGGCCTGGCGCTTGAGCGTCATCATCTGCTTGGTGACTTCTTCGAAGATGTCGTTGACACGGGAGAGATTGAGCTTTGCCGATTCCAGTCTCAGCTCGGCGAGGCGCTTCTTGGTTTTGAAGCGCGTGATGCCGGCGGCTTCCTCGATGATGGAGCGGCGTTCGAGTGGCTTCGATGAAAGAAGTTGGCCGATGCGCTCCTGGCCGATGATGGCGTAGGTCTCCCCACCGAGGCCGGTCCCCATGAAGATGTCCTGAATGTCGCGGAGGCGGCAGATTTTTCCGTTGAGCAGGTACTCGGAGTCGCCGGTGCGGAACAGCCGGCGGGTGATGGTGATTTCACCGGCGCGGATGGGTGCACGACCGAACTTGCGGCGGCGGATTTTGAGGACGACGTTGTTGGGGTCGGCGGCGAGTGTGGCGTCGGCGTTGGGTCCGTCGTGATTGGGGTGCCCTCCGCGCTCTTCTTCGTCTTCGTCGATGGCTTCAGCGGCAGCGGCGATTTCTTCCGGCGTGGAGTGCTCGTGGAGGACTTTGCGCTTCTTGCCGCCGGGGGCTTCGTACGTCGTGCCGGGTTGGGCTTCGGCGACGGCTTCTTCGGTTTCTTCGGCGGCCTCACGGCGGGCGGCGGCTTCGTCCCAGTCGCCGGCAATTTCCTTGACGTTGCGGCCCGCTTCTTTCACTTCAGAGATCACAAGTTCAGGGCCGTGGCCGGCGTCATCGTAAACCTCGGGATCAACGAGGGTGAGCGAGACTTCCGCCATGCCCGTCGCCTTGCGCTCGCGCGTGCCGGCGAAGATGACGTCTTCCATCTTGATGCCGCGGAGACTCTTGGCGGATTGCTCGCCGAGGACCCAGGTGATGGCGTCGGAGATATTGGACTTGCCGCAGCCGTTGGGGCCGACGATAACGGCGATGCCCTGGCCTGCGAGCTGCACTTCCGTGCGATCGCAGAACGATTTGAAGCCGAGGATCTGAACTTTGCGAAGCTTGAGCAACGGGACACCCCTACAATTGGTTCGACTGCGACGATGCGGCTTCGCGAGCGCGACGGCCTGCTTGAATCGTAGCGTCGCGGATGGGGCAGAATCAACATGCTGGCGCTAGATGTTGTGGATAAGGCGTCCCCGACGCAAGATATTGGGATGTGTGATACTTTTTGATGGAATCCACGTCCATTGGCAGAGTGGGGCGTAAAACCATGTTGCAGCGTGGTGGGTTATCGTGAAGGTGTCTCCATAAGCGAATCGAGAGTCGTCCAACGACCCTAACTTGCCACAGGGCCAACAGCGTTTCTATAATCCGCATCATCATCTTAATGTTCCCGTTTCCAATTGGGGACCGTTCATCCGTGATTCTGCGGCATCTCAATCACTTGAGTCCTCCCGAGGAGTGTTTTCTATGAAGAAGGTCGTACTGGCTTCTCTGCTGGCTGTCGCCGGCGCCGGGCTTTTGGCGCATCCCGGTTTCGCGCAGCCGACCACCCCCGCTCCTGCACAGGCAGCCACTGGACAAGCGGGCGGTCAGGTTACAACAACGATGTCGCAGGAGGAGTATGCGGCCTACAACAACGCCAAGACGCAGACCACGCCGGCCGCCCAGGCTGCGGCTTGGGAAGCCTATCTGAAGGCGTATCCGAACTCGGCTGTGAAGCAGGATGCGTTGCAGCAGTTGCTGAATGCGTACAGCGCGGGCCAGGACGACGCGAAAACGCTGGACGCCGCGGACCGTCTGCTCGCCGTCGATCCGAACAACTTCTATGCGCTGGTATTTGAGGTGACCCTGCGCAATAAGGCCGCCGGTGCGTTGACCGACGCAACGGCGAAGCAGGCGGGTTTGGATGCCGCCGCGGGATACGCGGTAAAGGGACTTGCCGCACCCAAGCCAGCCGTCATGAGCGATGCCGACTGGGCGACCCTGAAGCAGAAGGGCTATCCGATCTTCTATAGCGCGATCGGCGCGGCCGACCTGCAAAAGGCAGGGAATGCGGGTGCGATTGCGGCATACAAGTCGGAGTTGACCTCGGCGCCACTGGCGGCCACGACGGCCCCCGGAACGGTGCTGATGGACACGTATTATCTGGCTTCGGCGTACTACACATCGAAACCGCCCGACTATTTGAACTGTGCCTTCTACGCGGCCCGCGCGGCGGCGTATGCGCCGGAGCCGTTCAAGACGACGTTCACCAAGCTGGGGACCTACTGCTACACCAAGTTCCATGGCAAGCCGGACGGTTATGACGCGGTGACTGCGGTGGCGAAGGAAAACCTGACGCCTCCGGCTTCGTTTGCGGGCAGCGTGACCCCTGCTCCGACGCCGGCGGACATTGTGGCGAACCTGATTGCGACTACCCCCGACCTCGCAGCGCTGGCGCTTTCGGACAAGGAATATGTCATCCAGAATGGCCGTCCGGCCGCTCCGGCCCAGCCTGCGGTTGATGCCGTGGCTGCGACGGCCACGACGCCTGCTGTGGCTGCGAAGCCGGCAGTCGATGCCAGACCGTCCGATGCCGATAAGGTGTTCGACACGATCAAAGGCAAGTCGGTTGAACTGCCCGATGTCATCGTGGTTGCCGCCACGCCGGACCAGGTGCAGGTTGCCGTGTCCGACGACGCGGTGCAGAGCAAGACCGCGGACTTTACGTTCAACATGAAGGAGCCGCTGAAGACGCTCCCGACGGTTGGCGACAAGATCACGCTGTCCGGCACCTATGACTCGTATACGCAGACTCCGCTAATGATTACGATGAGCGACGGAGCAGTGGTCGAGAAGAAGAAGCCCCCGGTCAAGAAGCCGGCCGCAACGACCCACCATACCACGCGCAGACGGTAAAGCCGGACGCGACCAATGGAACGGCCTCCTTCGCGGAGGCCGTTTTTATTTTATAGAGACCGGGGAAATTGGGTGGTGGGTGTAGTGTGTGTACGACCCCCCCTCCCCCTCCCTCTGTTTCTATTGCCCCGGGGTAACTGCTTTAGAATGCTGGGCTCCAGGGTGGGATGGTCCCGCAAACGGTTCATTCTAGATGGCTTCGGTGCAAAATATGCCTCCATAAGGAGTTGTTGGCCGATTTGGCGGTTGGGGGTCGATTTTGAGCTACCAGCTGCCAGTTACCAGCTACCGGTTACGAGTTGCCAAGTTCCAGGTTCAGATTTTGGAGGAGCGCCTTTCTGTTCCGGTGCGAGGGTTGAGGAGCGAGGGTTTTGGAGAGCCCAGAGCTTTGAGGTTTTGAGCGTAGAGGTTCGACTGCCGGGTGCGACCGGAGGGTCTTCTTCAGTTTTGAGTTGTGAGTTTTGAGTCCTGATTTAATTGTAGCTAGTTGAGAGGGTAATCACGCCAGGTTTTTTGAATTACTTTCGCCTGTGTTAATACGGGGTTTGGCCGTTTTGCACAGGCTGGGGGGCTTGACATCAATTTTCCGCCATGGAGTGAACCCCTAAATTGAGACAATGTTGAAAGTCCCCATTTACATGGAATGGAGGCCTTTGTATGCGTGGACCTTATGTGAAGCGGACGTATCGTCTTTGGACTTGGGAGCAGAAGCGGGCTGCGGTGGCCCGGATGGAGAGCACCAAGGCGGCGGTGATCGCCTCCGAGTTGGGCGTGGACCGGCGGGTTCTGTACACCTGGCGGGAGCATGTTCGTCGCCTGGATCAGAAGGCTCACCGCGAACGGAGCCGGGAGCGGGCTCTGGAGCGGGAGAACCGGGAACTCAAGCAGGCGCTTGCGACCAAGGTGCTTGAAGCGGATTTCTTGCAAGGTGTGTTGCGCAGAATCGAGACTCGACGCCAGCCGGTGAGCGGCTCCGGCGAGACTGCATTTACGAGCAGGTCCAAGTGATGCGGTCTGCAGCGCACCTCAGTATCGAGTCCATGTGCCGCCTGGGGCAGGTGAGCCGGGCGGGTTTTTACCGTCACTGGCAGCAGCACGAACCGCGTTCGGAAGAGATGGAGTTGCGGGCCGGGATGCAGCAGATCGTGCTGGCGCACCGGCGCAACTACGGCTACCGGCGGGTGACGCGCGAGCTCAAGAATCAGGGTTGGGCGGTGAACCACAAGCGGGTGTTGCGCCTGATGCAGCAGGACAACCTGCTGTGCCTGCGCCAGCGCAACTTCGTGGCCACCACCGACAGCAAGCACGATCTGCGCGTCTGGCTGAACCTGGCCGGGCGCATGGAGCTGACTTGGACCGACCAGTTGTGGGTGGCCGATATCACCTACATCCGGTTGGCCGAGCAGTTCCTGTACCTGGCCGTGGTTCTGGACGCTTACTCCCGCAAGGTGGTGGGCTGGTCTCTGGACGACGGGCTGGACGCGGGCCTTCCGATAGCCGCCCTGCGCCAGGCCATCGACGCACGGCAGCCCGCGCCGGGTCTGGTCCATCACTCCGACCGCGGCGTGCAATATGCCTGCAACGCCTACGTCGATCTGCTGCTGGAGCACGGCATCGTACCCAGCATGAGTCGGGCCGGCAACCCCTACGACAACGCCAAGTGCGAGAGCTTCATGAAGACGCTCAAGCAGGAGGAAATTTACACCCGGCGGTATCGCGACCGCGCCGACCTGGAGGCCCATATCGGCGAGTTCATCGAACGGTACTACAATCGCAGACGGCTGCACTCGGCGCTGGACTACCGTTCGCCGGAGCAGTTCGAGAACAGCCTGCTGGGCTCGCCGGCATCGGTGCAGGTTCCGGCAGTGAGTTTTTTCAGGCATGGGGGAATCTATCGTCCCGATGAGGGCCGAGAAGCCGGGGAGCAGCCAGGACCGCTCCCCGGCCTATCGGTTCCATCGGTGCGATGAGTTCCAGCCCGGTAATCCTTGGCGGGTTGCTCTCCAGCAGAGCCCGCCTCCGCTTCCCCGGCCAATCTCATCCTCAACCGTCAACTCCCGTTCGCCAAGAAAATTACGGCGAAAGGCAAACTGGGACTTCTGACGCTGTCTCACGCTAGGGGTTCACTTCACCGCCTCAAAAGTTGTCAAGCCCTCCAGCCTGTGCAAAACCCCCAAACCCCGCATTAACACAGGCGAAAGTAATTCAAAAAACCTGGCGTGATTTATCTCTCAACTAGCTACAATTAAATCAGTACTCAAAACTCACAACTGAACAGAACCCCTGCCAAAGCATCCGGCAGTCGCCCCTCTACGCTCAATAGCTGAGCTCCTGAAAACCCAAACCGGCAACTGGCAACTCGTAACCGGCAATTCGTAGCTCGAAGCTCGCAACTCGGAGCTGAAAATCGACCCTCAACCGTCCGACTGGCCGCTAACCTTCGTGTTTTCCGATATTTGACGCCTAAGTCGGTCAGATTCAATCGCTTGCGGAACCTCGCCGCCCCGGAGCCACGCATTCTAAAGCACTTAGCCCCGGGCAATAGAAATGGAGGGAGGGGGAGGGGGGTCCCGTCACCCCGGCCAACTAGCCATTGGATCGAGAGGAATTCGGTTCTAGTACCCGATATTCTTCACCGCTTGTGGCCCCAACCGCTCCTTGAGTTGCTCCAGATAAAGGCTTGAGGGCGACACACTCTGCCCTTCCGATTCGATGTAACCCTGCGGCAGCATCGGCAACGCAGGGCCGGGATCGAAGGTTGGCCGGCTCCCCAAATCCTCCTTGCCGCGATTGCCGATCGACCAGTTCGCCGAACCTGGCGGCATCTGTATCACGAACGACTTCGCCACGCTGTTCCACACCACACCCCAACCCATCGTCCATCCATGACCCGACCCCATGGAGCCGCGGTTCAGGAGATCGATTCCGCCCTCCGGAACTTCACTGCTGTCCACCAGCAAACCCGTCGCCCATCGCTGGTGCGGTTGAATGTGTCCATCGCCATGAAACACGCTGTGCAGGACTACATTCGGTCCCTGCTCGCGATCACCGGTGACGACATAGAAGATGTTGTCACCCGTTCCGGTGCAGCGATTGATCAGAATCTGCGTTCCGCCAGCGCTGAAATCGGCCGGCTTCGCTGCGCCCTGGACCGGTATGCTCTGCGTCGCGTCGACGTCATCCACCGTGATGCGGCGCGTGCCTTTGCCAACGGTAACGGCCTCGGTCGTATCGAGAATGCGAAGATTGCGCACCCAACTATCTTTCGCATCCTTCATCACGATTCCGTTGAAGTGAGGATCGAACAACATGATCTTCTTCGCCGGAGCGACCAGCTTGAAATTCTCAACGCCTACCTGTTCAACAAGTCCCGAATGTTCGACTTTCCCGACCGTCGTTCCGTCCGTGCCGAGGTACTTCGCATCATAAGAATCCGTCAATGGCACATCGAGCCGCAGCGTGTCACCCTTGATCGCGAGCACCGTGCGTTCGGTCACCAGGACACCCGAAACCCACGTCTGCTTCTTGGCATCTCGGACCATCGTGTCCATGTCCATCAGGTGCAACCACTCCGATGTCACAGGCTTGGTGATCTGGATGACATCGCCGGCGTGAAACAGTGCGGGATTGCGAACCCGGAGCGAAAGGCTTCCTGCAGGAACATAGACATCGGCGAGAGTCGTCTTTTCCTCAGCCGCGACGATCCTGCTCTCACCGGCAATCGAAATGCCGTTGTGCGGTTCGCCCGTCAATTCAACGACTGTCCCGTTCTCTCCCGAACCGCTGCCTCGCAGCACAACACCGCTCACGGTGAGGTTCAGCGTCTTGCTGCAATGAAAATGTCCGGGCGCCAACACCACCGCTCCGCGAAAGCCATCAACGAGCATCAACCTGGAAACCTCATCGATCGCCGCCTGAATCGTCACTGTATCGTCTCCGCCTGTCGGCGTGAGCGTGCGCTTCGCCGGCACAACAGGCAGCCGCACTCCACCGCCCATGTAGCCCGCATACGAGAAGTCGATGATCCGGTCGCCGGTTTTGAGCGCACGGTACGCCAGCTTGCCGGACAAATCGAAATAGACCCACTGGCTGCGGGCAGGAGCTTGCTGTGTCAGCGAAATTCCGGTGGCGGAGACCGCCGCGGCGGCGAGGCTCGCTGCCGCAACCGAGGTCCGGACGATCTGCGAAAGGGATAACGACGCTGATGAACTCATCACGATCTCGACTCCATAGGATCGTTCCCGTTCACATAGCAAGTGTAGGAAATTTCTCCCGAGTTTCCATCATAAACATCTTTTACATGTGAAATCTATATTTCATTGACAACTTGGCGTTGGATTTGCGATCTTCTGTTCGACAGGGATTCAAAACGCATGAGCACATCGAATATCAGTCGGAGCAACAAGAGCATGGACCGGCGATTGTTCCTGCAAATGACCGCGGCGGCAGCAGCGGCCCTCCCCGCTGGAAGAGCCACGGCTGCTCTCACCGAGTCGTTCACCCTGCGGCCCGGACGCATCGTCCCACACGATGCGCGCGCGGATGTTTCGCATTTGAAGCTAACGGTGCGGTGGAGCGGCAGCGTCTGCCGACCCACTCTGACGAATACAGGTGCGGAGCCGGTGTCGGTAAAGGAGGTTGTGCTCTTTGAGTACAAGCACTCTTTTCCTCCGGATACCGCTCTCTACGGCGAAAGCTTTCAGATGCTCTCGCAAACCGTGGGAACGCTGGCCAATCCTGTGACGCTGGGGCTGGGCGACGGCGCGCACTATCGCATCCCTCAACCGGCGGACGCAACCACCGTCACCAGCCTGCTTACGCTCTCGCCTCCCGGAAAAGATCACATCCTGCTGGCCTACACCTCATGCCGGAAGTTCATCGGCCGCTTCTACCTTCGCGCCGGTTCGATCGAGGCCGTCGTGGACACCGAAGCCCTGACGCTCGCGCCCGGTGAAACCTGGCCACTGGAAGAGTTCACTAAGCTCACCGGTCCTGACAGAAACGTCCTTCTGGCCACGCTCGCCGAGCGTCTCGGCACCAACCATCCCAGCCCGATGGTCAAGCTCGAACCCACGGGTTGGTGCTCCTATTACTGCTTCGGGACCAAGGCCACGACCGACCAGGTCTACGCCAATCTCGACACCATTGCGAAGACGCTACCGGAGCTCCGTTCCATTCAAATCGACGACGGATACCAGCCGGCGATGGGCGATTGGCTCGAGCTTGGTCCGGCTTTCGGTGGAAACATTGCCGCAGTTCTCAAACAAATCCGGCAGCGCGGTTTGGAACCGGCGCTGTGGGTGGCCCCTTTTATCGCAGGCAGCAACTCGCGCGTGCTGGCCGAGCATCCCGATTGGTTCATCCACGACGCCGAAGGCAAGCCACTCCCTGCGGCATCCGTCACCTTCACCGGTTGGGGCGGCGGCGGATGGTACGCATTGGACGGAACCCACCCCGCTGTCCAGCAACACTTCACGGCCCTCTTTCGCACCATGCGCAAAGACTGGGGCTGCACCTATTTCAAGCTCGATGCGAACTTCTGGGGCGCCATGCACGGCGGGCGGTTGCACGATCCCAAAGCAACACGCATCGAAGCCTATCGCCGAGGCATGGAAGCCGTTCGTCGCGGCACGGGAGACGCCTTCGTCTTGGGCTGCAATCACCCGATCTGGCCTTCTCTCGGTCTGATTCATGGTTCACGCAGTTCGGGCGACATCAAACGTAGCTGGGCTACCTTCCGCTCACGCGCGCAGGAGTCGCTCAACCGCAACTGGCAGAACGGGCGCTTGTGGTGGAACGATCCAGACGCCATTCTGCTGACCGGCACGCTCTCCGAAAACGAGCACCACTTCCATGCAACATCCGCGTTCGCCAGCGGCGGCATGATCCTTTCCGGAGACGACCTCACGACCATCACGCCAGGCCGCCTGTCGATGCTGCGAAAGCTGCTGCCACCAACCAGGACAGCAGCTATATTCGATGACGCGACGACCATGGAGGTCGGACGAACGATGCTGGAGGGTCATCTATGGCTGAGCCTCTTCAACTCTTCCGATCTACCGAAGACGATCAGCGCTCGCCTCCCGCGAACGATGCGCGTCACCGATGTCTGGAGCGGCAGCAACCTCGGCGTTATCAAAGGCACCCTCACACTTGACGATGTGCCTCCGCATTCGGCGCGGCTGCTGCGTTGCGTGCGGGTGTAGTCCCGTCCGTTATCTGATCGTAACGTTCAGGTTCAGGGTATGCGTCACAGATCCAGTTGCCGTCACAACCACGGTGGTGGTGCCTGGTGCCGCGTTGTTGTTAGTCCCGCCATTCGAACAGGCCATCAGGCAACTGATTCCCGCAGAAAACACTAACAGACAAAGCAGCCGTGTATGCCGGCGTAGCGCCTGCGTGCGACGGAAGCGGAACATCAGCAGCATCGCCACCAGCCCGCCGGAGAGTTCCGCCAACGAAGCCGCCGGTCGCGACCGCGCGTGCTGGAACGGCGCGGAAGGTCTGTCCGCACTCGCCACCTGGCCAAAGGTAGAGATGGTGAGCGTGGAGGTGACGGGGGTTCCAGTGCCATCGGCGGCGAGAGTGGCGTTGCTGAAGGCACACGTGACGTTCGCCGGCAATGTCCCGCAAGTCAGCGCAACAGATCCCTTGAAGTTTGCGATCGGCGTCAGGGTGAGAACGGTCACGCCCGTTTGGCCGCTCAGAATACTGAGCGCCGGAGGATTCGCAGCGAGGGTATAGTCGGTGACCGCAAAGGCGGACGCCGTCGACGTAGAGCCGGTGAAGTTCGGATTGCCCCCATAGACCGCTGTGACGTTGTAATTCGCCCCTGCGAGCGTGGTCGAGCTAAAGGTCGCGACGCCCGATGCGTTGAGCGTCCCAGTGCCCACCGTCGCCGTCCCGTTCTTGAAAGTGACTGTTCCGGTAGGAACGCCGGCCGCACTCGCAACCGTTGCGGTCAGCGTGACCGTCTGTCCGGCTGTCGTCGTTGCCGGCAGAGCCGTCAGCGTGGTCGTGCTGCCCGCCTGCGTAATCACGAGCGTGCCATTCACAGCCTGGAACGTGTAGTTCGCCGCCGAGAGACCGCTCGTGCTGACGGTAATGGGATAGCTCCCGGTCGCTGAGCCAGTCGTCGCTGTCGTGCTGACGACGGGACTGCCGGTGACAACGGCGCTGGTATCGCCGTTCACAAATCCGGTCATAGTACTGGTGAGCGCCGGGATGGCAGCTCCATAAACTGCGGTCAGATTTTGTGCGGTAACGGTGAGCACCGCCGGGTTGACGGTGAAGCTCTGCTTGACCGCAGTCGCGGCAGCGTCATACTTGCCGGCTGCCGCACTCGCAGTGGCCGAAACGGTGCCGGTCCCGGTGACAGTAAGCGACTGGCCCAGCAGCGTATGCCCTCCGGTGAGGGTTGCGGGGCCGGTGACGGTATACGTGATTGGCTGATTCTGGCTCGTCGCGGCAGGCAGCGATATGGGTGCAACGCCGTACGTTACGTTCGAAATGGCCGGGAAGCTAATCGTCTGCGGAACGCTGTTGACGGTGAATCCCGTGTAGGCCTCGTGTAATATTGTGCCGTTTGTCCCGATAAAACCCTCCGACCACTCTCCGCCTGGAGTCGGGACCGTTGCACTGCTGGTTGCAGTCACCATCGATGTTCCCGAACCGCCGGTGATCGTGCTCGGATTGAACGTGATAACGGCGCCTGCGAGAGCGTACGCGGGGTCCGCGCTTAGAGTGACATCGCCTGTGAATCCATTGAGCGGTTTGACAGTGATGGTATAGCTGCCGCTCGCGCCTGCCGCGACCGTCTTGGTGCCGGTGCTGGAGATTGTGAAGTCCGGCGCCGTGGTCACCAGTGATAGCCCCACTGTTTGAACAGCGCTGCCGCTTGTGCCGGTCAGCGTGAAAAGTACACTTCCATTCACGCTTGTGGACGACGTACTAACCGTCAGTGTGGATGAACCAGTCCCGGCTGGAACCATGGCCGGAGAAAATGTTGCAGTAGCTCCTGTGGGCAAATCCGGAATACTAAGAATAATCGCGGCCGTTGAGTTGGTGGTGATGTTATAGGTTGCCGTACTCCCAGCGGCAACCGATTCTGAGTTCGACGCCACCGCAATCAAAGTCTGCGGATGCATGTAAACCCAATGCTTGGCGTACAGAATGCCCGTCGTGTAATACGGATTGTTGTGGTAGTTGTTGTGGTTGTTTGGCGCCGCACCGTTTGCAGCCGGTTGCCAGAAGAGCGTGTTGTACGGCGTCATAAAGTAAAACTGCCCATAAAGATAGTCCGAAGTCGCATTCGTCGTCGGCAACACAAGACCGGCATCGATGGTCTTGTAGTAGGCCGTCACATAGGGCGATGAGAGCAAGACATTGAACGGAGCCGCGGTGTATGGAGGCGGAGGATAGCCCACATAATTGAACATCGCATATTCCACTGTGTTCGCGTACCGCTCCATGTTCATGAGCGACAAAGAGGAATACGCCGGGCCAGCTTCAAACGTCCGGGCGATACCCTGAAACTCGTAGGACGTATGGCTTGAACTGTTCCCCGTAATCTGTCCTGTAAGATCGCCTTCATTGCCATAGCCCGAGTCGTAAACGGCTTCCTGCGCTGGAAATGCAGACGTAACGGTTTGCGACGCGGTAGCAAGCTGCGCGTTCGCCACGTAAGCATTGGCAGACACTTTGACGATGTTGGTATACAGCGCCTGCAGAGTTGGATTGTCGCCGAGGATTGCGTGGCACTGAGCCAGACGCAGGTAATCGTTGGTCAATAGAAACTGCCGGTTCCAGGCGTCCATGTTCTCGGCGAACGTCGTCCACGCCGGCGAGGTGGGCGCGATGATCTGGTAGGTCGTCGGGTTGATGAAGTACCTGGTGAAGTAGTTTTGCGTGGTGTCTTCCATCATGGTGATGTAAGTCTGCGCACGCTGTAGATACGTGACACCGAAGTTGTTGGGGTTGCCATCCGGTACTGTCTGGTTCCAGATCGAAGGTGTCTGTAGGATGTTGAGCGCCGTGTAGAGGATGTGACCGGCAGTATCGCCATTTTCCGAGCCCGCGTAGCCGGCCTCGCTCGTGCCCGTGGCATAGGTTTGCCATACGTGATCGACATTCCCTGTCCACATCACCTGATGATTCCCATTGGCCTGGTCGTTGCGCAGAAGGATGAAGTTCTCAGACCAGGCGATCCCCAGGTTCATTAACTGCATGTGCTCCAAAGACATGCTGGGGTTAGTTACCATAAGGTCGCCGGTGATGCGGTACATATAGTTGATCGCCTCCAGATTGAGGCCGGGCGTTCCGTAGGCAAGGTTATCTCCGAGAGCATTCGTAGGAAACACCGCGTTGGCATTCTTTCCCCCAACATTCGTCATGAAGCTGATGAAGGTATCCACCTCATTCTGATCGACGTCGCCTGTCACGCTGTCAACGACGACATTTGGATCCGCCGTCTGGGCGAACCCGCGACCGGAGGAAACTGACAGCAACAGGGCGGCCATTCCGGCAACCCTCAACAGCGACTTCACATTGCGAGCGTAATTAGCTTTCACAGCAACTCTCCATGAGACCCGGCTTCGGCAAGGGATTCGATCGAGCGCGAATCTCCCAATGGCATGGACAATCTCAGATGCCATCGATCATTGTCAATGAAAAAACACTTTCGCCTGCGAAATTAAAATGAGACACACAGTCAAGCGATTGAAGGCAGGCAAAAAAGTCAGATGGCGTGCATCGAGTCACGGGTTGAGCCGTGAAAGCAATCGCACAGAGAAACCCTACCGATGAGGTTTCTCTATGCGAAGTCCGTTCCTGAATTAGGGCCGGGTGCCGAGCTTCCCGGTTTGCAGCGCGAGTGAAAGCGGGGTCACTGTCGGCACACCGGCCCCAACCAGGATGGAAATTTCTTTCCCTGCGGAGGCGTTGTTCACGGTCCACACATTGCCGGAGAGATCGATCGCAAGGCCTCTCCGGCTTTGGCTGATGCGTCCCGTGCTGGTGCCGGTATTGCCGCCGTACCAGCCATTCGCCGTCCTGCCCGCGGATTGAATCTGCGTCGCTGCATTGGGGGAAAGCGGCGTGCCGTCATTCTTGAACTCGGCGAAGCTGGACAAGGGAGCCGGCGAAGTTGTCGCCTGCGTGGTCACCCAGATATTGTTTGCTCCGTCGATTGCGATAAATTGTGGCGTGGCAAAAGTCGGCAGACCACCGCCTGTCGTCACGGTGGGAATGTAAGACGCGACCAGCGCTCCATTGGCGCTCGTGGAGTAGGTGGGGGTCAGCTTTGTGAGGCCCAATGCCGGATACCCCGTGGGGGCTGACACGATCGCCGTGTTCAACACCCAGGTGTTGTTAAATCCGTCCACCGCAACTCCCATTGGCGTGTAGAGTGCCGGTACGTTGTAGGTGGCCCCAGCGTAGGTTGTGGAAACCGCAGACAGGCCCGCACCGACCGCAGCGCATGCAACGCCGCTATCCGCAATGATGTTCGCCGGCGTTGTTTCCGCTTGAGTTGTTGTGGTGCTACCGGTTGTGGCTCCCAGTCCGGCAAAATAGCTGTTCATATTTCCGTACTTGAGGCTGCTGCAAGTGACCTGATTGTTGACGACCTCCACAAAGGGAGCCGAAGCATACGTTGATGTCGGAGTCGCATCCACAGCGAGCGCATAGGATGACGTCGAGGTTGCGCCAGGATTTCCACTCATAAACCCACCGGAGAGCGGTCCCGTGGTTCCCGAGTTCACCGGAAGAGATGGAGCGATTCCCGCGAGGCCCTGATTATTGGTTGCCGCGAAGTTCGAGTTGTACGTCGAACCCTGCAAGGTCGACCACACCGTTCCATTGCCGTCGACCGCCATCGCCGAAGGGAGACTGCCGCTGCCTGTGCTGATGCCATATGCGGCTGCACCGCCTCCACCGTTCGCTCCACCGGCCGAGCTCGAACCCGCGATGCGGAAGATTGCTCCGCCAGTGCGGTCATTGATCCAGGCATTGTTGGCGGGGTCGATGGCGACGTCGAAGGGACGGCCAGTAGCTTCGGTTCCGATGGTCGTCAGCGTTGGCGCACCCGATGAGCCAAGGTTGTAGTTGGTGATCTTGCTGATGACGTTGCCCTGCGGATCGAACTCCGTTACGAAGCCGGCGGATGCGCCGTTGTTGGTCGAGGTGACCCACGCATTGCCGTAGGAATCGAAGGCGATCCAATATGGCGATCCGAGAAACGTTCCATAGGTAGCGGACGGCACGATAGCGATACCGATGGTCCAATCATTGACGAAGTTGTCGACGGGCTGGAAAGGAGCGCTCGGTGTCGAGAGAGCAAACAAATTCTGCACATTCTTGCCCGGGTTTTGGGCCATCGTCCATGCAGCCTGCAACGTGTCCGCGGGCGCTGGGGTGTTGCCTGCCTGGGCCGCGGTAAAGAGTGAACTACAACGAGGACTGCCACCGACAGGATCGCTGTTGATACAAGACGCGAGGATATCGGCGATCGTATTCACCTGCCAGGATTCAACGTTGCTTTGGGTGCCGCTGGTGTTTGTGCCGGGAGATGCGCCGGTTGTAGTGTTGGCAAGAATTTGCGCAATGCCGAAGGCGTTGATGAGTCCTTGCATGTTGGTCGCACTGGTCCCAACCGTAAACGATGGTGTGGCGCCGCTACCGCCGGGGGCGGACGATAGCGGTGCTCCTGGTGTGATCGTAATGAATTGCTGCAACGCCCAGACCGCCGCAACTGTGGTGACCTCATCCATGAAGATGAACGTAGTTGCCGCATTTGCCTGTAGTGTGGCACACGAGCCAAGGGCGGCCATCAGGGCGATATCAGGATTCGCGGAGCCCGCAACCTGCGGGTTGCCGCCCGTCGCGGTGAGGTAGACGTACGAGTTTGACGAGCAGGTGTAAGACGGCAGAGTGAAACTTCCGCTCGCGTCGCTCGTCACGACGCTGGCACCGCTGGTGGGCAGCAAGGGAGTGGCGGCCGAGCCATAGCCCGTCGTGCCGACAGAGTAAAGCTGAATCGTCGCTCCGGTAACCGCCTGTTGTCCCCCATGCACGATGCCCTGCATCAACGTAACTACCGTGGGGCTGCCCGGACCTACGCCTGTCTCATGCATCTGCAAGCCTGAGCACCCCGCCAGTACGAGGGTGGCCAATGCGAGGAATGTTCCCGTTGCGACGCTTCCAGGTTTGCGCTGCATCCAATTCGTCATTCGATTTCTCCTCATAGCGTGAAGCAAATGTTCCGGCAAACCTTACTGGACGACCAGCGTGTAGGTTGCGCTCCGGGTGATGGTTCCGTCGGTGCCGGTGACCGTGAAGGTTGTAGTGCCCTTTGGGGTGGGCGGTATGGCGTTGTTCGCGGTTGTCGATCCACCGCATCCCGCTATGGCTCCGAGCCCGGCAAGCAAGAGGACGAGCAGTGCCCACGTCGGCTTGAAGCTTCTGCGCCGCTTTGAGAGCACCAGGCCAAACAGTAGTGAAGGCAGACCGAGCAGTGAAGCCGCTAGCGGGAAGTTCCCGCCATTGGTGGGGCGATGGAGTTCTGCGCTTGTGCCGCCAATGACTCTCGTCGCGCTCGTTTGCACGACGAGGATCGCCGTCGTCGAAGGAGCCGTCGGTGTAAGGACCACCGGGTTCGGCTCCACGGTGCATGTCGTGTTCGCGGGAAGGTTGGAGCAGCTGAAGGCGATGGAGCCGCTGTAGCCGCCGGTCGCAGACAATGTCATCGTCGTTATTACGGGCTGTCCGCTGGGTGTGGTGAAGCTCTGCGACGGCAAGGTGAAGGCGAAGTTTGCGGCAATGATGGTGATGGTTGTCGATGAGGATGTGCTGGTCAGAAAGTTCGTGTCTCCGGCGTACTTTGCCGTAACGACATCCTGCCCTACAGCGAGTGCGGTTGTGTTGTATATCGCGACTCCCGCGCTATTCAGCGTGCCGGAACCGAGAAGCGTGGCACCGGAATAAAATCCAACCGCGCCGGTTGGAACGCCGGCGGTTGAAGTGACCGTTGCCGTAAGCGCGATACTCGCCGCCTGGTTGCCTGTTGCCGGAAGCGGCGTGATGACGGCCTGCGTTGTTGCCTGCGCGACGGTGAAGCTCTGTTGGACAGGCGCAGCCGCGGCGACGGTCGCACTGCCGGCCTGATCTGCTTCGACTGTGATGCTGCCCGCGCCGAGGATCATGAGCGTGCTGCCACTCACTGCTGCCGGACCGCTGACAATCTTGAACGTGACGGGAAGACCCGAGGTTGCCGTGGCGCTGAGCGTCACCGGCGCGTCTCCGTAAACGTGGTTCGCGAGCGCTGTGAAGCTGATCGTTTGCGATTGCAGTGAGACGGTAAGCGGGACGGAGATGCTGGCCGTCTGGTAGTTTCCGTCGCCGGGATAGGTGACGGTGACGAAGTAGCTTCCGCCGCTTTGCGTGCTGGGAACGGGAATCGAAGCCACACCCGTGGCGATTGGCGCTGTGAGTGCCGCGCCGCTTCCAATCTGATAGCTGAGTGAGCCGGTTGGCGGAACAATATTCGCACCGCTGTTTTGTCCAGCGACTGTGATGTTGATCTTACCGGCCTGCCCGGCGACGACTGTGGTCGTCTGGGGAGGACCGGTGAGCGTGACCGATGCAGTGTTGACGGTGAGCGAGATTGCATTCGTTGTGGAGCTCGATCCGAAGTTGGCATCGCCGGAGTAACTGGCAGTGAAGCTTTGGGTCCCGGTTGTGGGTGCGGCATCAGAGAAAGATGCGACCCCGGTATTCACCGTTCCGGTGCCCAGAGAAAGCGCGCCGAGCGCCGAGCAACTATCGTAGAACGTAACGGTGCCGGTTGCGGCGATGGAGTTGAACGTCGCTGGCGCGAGCGCGGCGTTCAGCGTGGTCGACGCGCCATAGGCAAGCGAGGATGCCGCCGGACTCAGCGTCAGCGTAAGCGCGGGAACGGGGTTGCCGGAGTTCGTCAGGTTGAAATTGACCGGTGCGATTCCTGCTGTAGCAGCGTTTACCGCGTAGCTTCCGGGGACACCATTCGCAGTGAGGGTCGTTGCCAGGGCATCGCCGTTGATGTCTGTTGTCGCGGTAGTGGTGACCGTGTTGTTCGCGAACGTCCCGCTCGCTCCCGAGGACGGCGCGGTGAAGACAACCGGCGAACCCGTGACGCCATTGCCGTAAGCATCGACGACCTGCACACCGAGCGCTGTCGGAAACGTACCGCCGAGTTGTGTCGTCTGGGTGTTGCCGCTCAACACAACGATGGAGGCCGCATTGTTGGCCGTAACGGTCGCCGCTTCGGCGCCGATGATGTTCGCGTTCTGAGCGTCTACTATGCTGACGCTTTGCGAACCGGCAGTCTTGAAGGTGACGGAGAACGTGTGTTGACCCGCGTCGCTTGCGGTATAGGTATAGTCCGCTGGCAGCACCGCTTTGGGATCGCTGCTGGTGAAGTGCGCGATACCCGCGTAGGAAGTGACGACGCTTGAGTCTTTAGCCGCCGCGACAGTGATCGTTTGGATTGCGCCTGCTGTAACTGTCGATGCGAGGCCGGTGACGGTGTAGCCGGTTGGCGTCTCCGTGGAACTCCCGCTAAGAGAAATCGACTGGACAGCGCTGGACTGGTTCAGCGAATTGTCGGTAAACGAAATGGAACCGCTATAGTTCCCCGTCGTGGTGGGCTGAAAGGTAAGCGTCAGACTGCAACTCTGCCCTGGACCAAGCGTCGTGGTTGCAGTGCAGGTATTGCCGGTTGCGGTCCCCGACACAAAGAGGTTGGAGATGCTCAGGTTTGTGAAGGTGAGTGTCTGATTGCCAGTGTTCGTCGCGACCGCGGTCAGAGGAAGACTGGAGGTGCCGGGATTTACCGCACCGAAGGACATCGGTGCCAGCGATGGATCGACGAGTCGAAGGCGGTTGTTCATCGTATCTGCGATCAGCAGTCGTCCCGACGCATCCAGAGCGATGCTGCCGGGTTGGTTGAGGGTGGCGCTTGTGGCAGCGCCCGCATCGCCGCTGAAACTCGCGCTACCGGCCCCGGCAATCGTCGCGATGAAGGAGTTGGAGGAAAGAACTTGCCGGATGCGGTTGTTGCCCGCATCGGCGATGTAGAGATCGCCTGCTGCGTCGATCGCGATTCCCGACGGTGAGGAGAGCGAAGCGCTGGTCGCGACCGTTCCGTCGCCTCCGAAACCGGCACTGCCGTTGCCGGCGACAGCGGCGATGGTCCCGGCTGCAAGCGCAATCTTGCGGACCTCGGCGTTCGCAGTATCGGCGATAAACAGATTGCCGTTGAAGTCCAATGCAAGAGCGGATGGATGATTGAGTTCCGCTGCGCTGGCTGCGCCTCCGTCGCCGGCGAGGGCTGGCGTACCGTTGCCCGCGATTGTCGTAATGAAGCCTGTCGAAGCGGAGACTAACCGGATGCGATTGTTACCGGTGTCCGCGACGTAGACGTTGCCCGTCAGATCGACGGCGATGCCAGCCGGAGCCATCAATTCGGCCAGTGTTGCCGCCCCACCGTCTCCTGCAAAGTTGGCTGTGCCGTCGCCCGCGATGGTGCTGATGTCGCCTGTTTGCGCGGAGATTTTGCGGATGCGGTTGTTGCCCGTGTCGGCGATAAACAGGTCGTCGGCCGCATCCAGCGCCAGGGCGGTTGGGCCCGAGAGTTGAGCAGACTTCGCTGTTCCACCATCTCCCAGGAAGCCGGAGTTGCCGTTGCCTGCGATTGTTGTAATCGTTCCGTTCTTGATCCTTCGCACGGCGTTGTTCGCTGTATCTGCGATGTAGATGGTTCCCGCTCCATCGACGACAGACGACGCAGGCTGATTCAGTTGCGCCGTTCCGGGCGCGTTGCCGTCTCCGCTGTATGTTGCAACGCCCGTGCCAGCCGTGGTGGTTATGGTTCCCGGGGCGAAAGAAATCAGCGGCGCGTTACCGACTCCGGAAAGCCCCAACGTGTATTGCAAGCCGCCATTGTCGGTGAGCGTAAGAGGGGCAAGCCGGACCCCGGGAAGCTGCGGCGCAAACGTCACAGGTGTGCCGCAGATCAGGCCTGCGGCATCTGACGAGCCGAGCGTACAACCCGAAAGAGTACCTGTGGTGAAGTCTGCAAAACCGGCGCCCGTTTGAAAACTTGAGATGGTGGTCGCCTGGTTGAGAAGCGCATAGAAGGATTGCACCGTCCCGACCGCGGCAACACTAGTCGCCGCGAACGGCGAGAGGGCGGAAGCGTTGACCTTGCGAACAACATTGTTGCCCGCATCGGCGATGTAGACATTGTTTGCGGCGTCGACGGAGATGCCAAGTTGACCGTTGAGCTTGCCGCTCAACGCCGCGCCGATGGCATTGCCGGATGTCCCCACACCCGCAAGCGCGGTGATAGTGCCTGCCACAGGGTTGAACAGCCGAAGCTGTTCGGCGTTCGTGTCGGAGAGAATGACGTTGCCGTTGCGGTCGACCGTCAATCTCTGCACATAGTCGAGCTTCGCGCTGGTGGCCGGGCCGCCGTTGCCGTTCGTCTGCCCGACTGTGCCTTCTACCCCAAGAACGCCTGCCACCGTCGTGATGACCTGCGTCGACGCATTGACGAAGCGGATGACAAAGTTCTTTGTGTCCGAGACGTACATGTTGCCCGCGGCATCGAGCGCAATGCCATAGCAATTGTTCATCGTCGCGGCGCTGGCGGCACCACCGTCGCCCGCCGAAACGCCACCCTTCCCTGTGCCTGCGTAACGGCTGATGATTCCGGTCGAGATCGTGATCTTACGGACCTCGCTGTTATGCGCGTCCGCGACATAAACGTTGTTGGCGCTGTCGATCGCAAGAGCGGTTGGGAAGTTCAGCAGGGCGGCGGTAGCGAGACCCCCGTTCCCGGTAGAGCCGGAGGCTCCAACCGTGCTGCCGGCAAAGGTGGAGATTACGCCCGCCTTCACGACACGCACGGCATTGTTGTTCGTGTCGGCGATGTATATGTTGCCGAGGCTGTCAACCGCGACTCCGGTGGGGGCGTTCAGAGTCGCTGCGGTTGCTTGTCCGCCATCGCCGGTAAAACCTCCTGTCGCGCTGCCGGTACCGGCAACTGTAGTGATGATGCCGGTGACGGCGTCGATACGGCGGATGGCGTTGTTGTTCATGTCCGCGATAAACATGTTGCCGATTTTGTCGAACGCCACGTCGGCTGGTTTGGCTAGCTTCGCTGTGGACGCGAGGGCACCGTCACCTGCGAACCCGCTTGATCCGCTGGTGACGTTGGTCATCGCGGGGGTGTATTGCACATTTTGCGCACGCACGGCAGAAAAGCTACCTGCAAACATCAACAGGAACAAGGTTCCCAGCGCAAAATGCTTCCGCATGCGGCGACCGGTGTGCGTTCCCGCGCCTAATACTACCGGCGGCGTCGCCATTTCCACTCGCGATAAGAAGACCTGACATGCTCGTAACAAATGTGACCTCTCTATTTTCCGCAAGTTGCTACGAAGACGAAATGTTCTTCAGGCACCGCTTTTCCGGGCGCGCGGTAGTCAGCGCATAGGCCGGATATTGCTTGAATATCGCTAGATTAAAGTTTCCTGAACGGCCAAAATCGTAGGCTTTGCAAGAGACGGTGGGCAATACACCAACCAATCAAGTTAGTAGATTTTTCGATAGTCGCTCAGCCTGAGCCAGCTTTATCTCGAAGGTCAGGGGCGATATGGATTCGTGTCGAATAATGCAATTTTTCAGAGGGTTTATGCATTGCGGATCATATTCCGCTTCCACTAACGTTTCCTCGCGGCATTAGATCGCGATTTTCGGGAGCGAAGCATGATGAACCGATCAAAAAGGATATTAGGAGCTGCGAGTATCGTCGGCACCGCAGCATTATTTGCCGCTGCACATTCGCGCGCCGGCACAGTTTGCATCAGCGCGATCTATGCGCATATCACGGGTCGCGGCGACACGATTGACCAGACCACCGGGAACCTGACGGAGTCCGGTAAAAGCTTCGCGTACATCTTCAAGGGAAGCCCCCGCCCATCGTGGGTGCTGCTGCCCTACCAGGACGGCACTACGTGGAATGGCTATCCAGCGATCGGTCTTGAAGTACAGCCGACCGGCTCACCATTGCCCACGACCGATGACGGGACAGACAAAGCCAATCTCACCATCGCGCAATTTCCCATCTCGCAGGACCGTTACTACGGCTTCGCAATGAAACTCGGCAACTTCGGCAGCCCCAATCAGGAGATACTCGTTGCCCAGTGGTGGCAGGGTGTTCCGTACTCACCGCCGATATCGCTGCACATTATTCCCGGCACGAACTTCCTCTGCGAGATGCAGGTGCGCAATAACAATACCGGGGGTAATCCGAACGCGCCTGTCATTCATATTCCGGTAGGAAGCTGCACGCCGGGAGACTGGCAGACGTTTGTGGTCTACACTCGCCCGCACTATGTTGGCTCTCCCGGCACTGGAGAAGTGACCGTTTGGCATAACGATATGAGCAAGCCTGTCGCCGATTGGACCGGTGATGTCGGCTATGACCCCAGCGTTCCCGTAAACACAAACGGTACCGCCGGTCAGCCGCAGAGCCCGAATCTCCCCGCATCGAGCTGGACGATGTACTTCGGGCCTTACGGTGATCACGATACGATCAATCGCCAGACCTACTTCGCGAATATTGCTGTCGCTTCGACCATGCAGGGCGCGAACCCTAACCAGTAAGGTATAGCCGGTTGAATAAAACGCCTCGCCACTTCGGCGAGGCGTTTTACTTTGGCTTATGTCGTAGGGATCCGGAATGCCCGGCGCGCAGAATGTCGTCATCACACTTGCCACTCCAGCAAGCATGAACTTGCCGAACCATTACTACGACGACTTCACATGGTCCTCACAATGACGGAATGAATTAAATAGAAAGGCGCCTGACAATATTCCGCCAAGCGCTTTCTGTTGCTGGACAAGTTAGAAGGTGAACTCGGCTCCCACACGAATCACGCGAGACAGGTTCGCGGTGTTGGGGTTGAGTTTACCGAAGGTGGTCGCGGCCGAGTTGGTAGTGATAGTACCCGTAACCAGGTTCGCGGTGGCGGACGTCTGGAGCGGATCGTTGGCGGTGCTGTTGGCAGCGAAGTAGACGGGGTGATTGAAGGCGTTGTTGAACGTCCCGGTCAGTTTGAAGAGGTAGCGTTCTTTGATCGCGAAGCCTTTGCTGACCTGGGCATCGAAGAGGAATTCTCGTGGCGAGCGTGCATTCGCAAGGGTACGTGGAGCATTTCCCAGCGCGGGATTATTTAACGTTCCCGGCGTGGCGAAGGCCGCGGGGTTGAGATACGGAGTGAAGGTGGACGTGAATGCTCCGGGCTTCCAATTGGGATTGATCAGAGGAACACCGGGAACGATGTTGGGGCGCAAAGTGTAACCGGCAGGAAGCGCGCTGGAGGAGCAGTAACTATTCCCTTTGGCTGCGGTGCAGCCGTTGGTTCCGGTCGGCGTGAACGAAGTAAAGTAGCCGGTGCTCCCAAGGACAACGTAGTTTGGAAATCCGGACGCGCTGGTAAGAATGCCGGCGGTCTTGATGTTGCCGATGACCTGATCGAAAAAGTGGTTATGCGTGGAGGCCCAGTGACCCTTGCCGATGGGAAGCTCGTACACGTAGCCTACCTTGAGTCGGCTGGGCTGATCGAAGCTGGAGACGGACTTCTCGTTTGTGCTGTCGAACGGATTCTGAGGAGGCGCGGAGCCAAAGTCGCCTGAGTTTCCGGGGTTGGTGTCGGGCACGTTGTCGAGACTCTTCGACCAACTGTAGTAGGCAATCAGTGAGAGCCCGCGCCCGTAGCGCTGATTCACGCTCGCATAAAAGGAGTTGTAATTCGAGGCGCCCGTGCGGGGATAGACGGTGGTCAACGGCTGGTTGAAGAAGTTCTGGTAGGGGTTCAGAAGCTGGAGGTTGCTTTCGTTGATGACGGCGGTGTTCGAGGTGCCATCCTGTGTAATACCATAGGCATTGCCAACGGTGGTGCCGGAGAGATAGGCATGGTTCTGCACAGCAGCAACCAGGGTGGGAACACTTGGGACGTTGAGCGAACCGGTAAACGGACCGATCAGGTGTGTGCCCTTGAGGGCCGAGTAGGTCGCCTGGAGCAGCGTGCGAGAGGCCGGTTGATACTGGACGGTGAGCGAATAGCTCTGGGTGTAAGGCACGACGCTGGATTGTGAAACGTATACAGGCGAGAGACCCGAAGAGGAAAGAATGGGTCCGCGGTTTCCGTTGAGCGCAGTGTAGGAAGAGGTAAGAGGCCCAACTTTATTAGTGATGTAGTTGACCGTAGAGTTCGCGGTCGTACCACCTACCTGGTTGCCCACGGTGGCGGAGGCTACGTTGAAGTTAGGATCGGGCAAGTTCTCGTAGCCGGTAAGAGGCATGCGAAGAATACCGTACGAAGCGCGGAGCGTCATACGGTTGGTGGGTGCGTACGAAATGCCGACTCGGGGTTGTATGCCGTACCAGTTGATCGGCCAGATGCTGGTGCCGGTACCACAGGCTCCGCTGAAACAGAAGGCCGTGTTGGTCGTTACGCCGTTGAGGGTCCCAGGAGTATTCAGTTGAACGAACGCCTGGTTATTATTCTTCTCCTGACGTGGGACAGACACGTCGTAACGAAGCCCGAGGTTGAGGGTCAGCTTCGAAGTAAAGTGCCAATCGTCCTGCGCGTAGCCAGCGAAATACTTCCAGCGGTAGTAGCCCGGTACGGAGACCGGTGCGGCGCTGTAGCTGGAGATGGTGCCGAGGATAAATGTCGCGAGAGCACTGCCGCCGGCGCCGCCGGAAAGCGCATTCGCCGACTGGCCCGAGGCGAAAGCGTACTTGCCGCCGTAGAGGTTCGCGGTGTCGTACTCGTTGGACTGGATCCAGCGAAGATCTGCGCCGAACTGAAACAGGTGATTGCCGTGGGTCCAGGTGACGTTGTCGCCGAGGATGTAGTTGTCGTCGACCTGTGCGTAAGGGACACCGGCTGCAATTTGGAGCGTGGACGTTCCAAGTGTTCCGAGTGCCGGAAAGCCTTTGCCGAGAGTGGCCGGAGTTAGGCCATATTTCGCCGCAAAATCCTGGCCGAGGGCAGAGGAAGGCGGCGTTCTTTGATTGTTGACGCGCAGGTAGGAGTAGTGAAGGTCGTTGACGACGGAGGAGGAGAAGACGTGTGTATAGCCGAGCGCAGCGTTGAAGCTGGTTACCGTATCGGTGACCACCTGGTTGAGAGGGTTGTCGATGGCCAGAGCGAAGAAACGCGCGCCGCTGATCGGAATCACCGTATAGCGGCCATAGATCTGGTTATTGTTATTGAACTGATGGTCGATGCGAAAGGAGTAACGGTGGTCGACGTCGTCGACCCCGCGCTTATAGGTGGCGTTGGTTCCATCGTTCTGGTAGGTTCCCTGGGCGTTGTCGAAGGCGATGTATGGGCCGGGATTTGTCGGAGTAGGAAGCTGCGACAGCACGAACTGTGCGAAGGGGTTCTGAGCTAATTGCGCTGAGAGATCGTCGGGGCCATTTGGCCCATTGATCCCCACCACGAGGGCCGCGCTGGTCTTGCCCGTTGGGAAACCCTGCGGGTTTAGCGCAGTCTGGTAGAACATGCCGGGCGAGGTCGCTGGGGAGTTCGCAGGCGCGCCAACACGAGTGGTCGCGATGGCCGCGGCATAGCCGGACGCTTTGAGCACAGTCTGGTTCAGGATCGCGAGTGAGTTGTGCATGTGGCCGGCGAGGTCGTCCGGGGTATCGAACGCGCCGCGGAATCCGAGCACGTTATTGATCCGCGCAGGCTCTACGCCGACAAAGAAGAACGTCTTCTCGTGGCCGTTGTAGACCTTCGGAATCCAGACCGGACCGCTGGCGTAAAAGCCGTAGAAATTTTCGTGCTGTGCATTGGCGGCCGTGCTCCCCAGCGGAAAAGCGTTGAAGAACGGATCGGTGTGCCGCCATGTGACGCCACCGTGATACTGGTCGGTACCGGCCTTGGAAACCTGCACGATAACGCCCGCGCTGGTACGCCCATACTTCGCGGACAAGCCCGTGGTGAGAACAGTTGTCTCCTGAACATCGTGGCCGGAAAGATTGATGCCGGCGCGGGCATAGCTGCCCTGTGTCACGTCCGATCCGTCGATCAAAATGGAGCCTGTTCCCGGAGGGCCACCACCGATGGTGATGCTCGAACCTGGGACGACCGCGCCGGTGGTGATGGGCGGGTTCTCGCTGAAGATACCGCCGGAGACGGATGGATCGCCGGTCACACCTGGAACAAGCAGCGCAGCTTCAAGCGAACTGCGTTCCGGATAGGGAAGATTGAGGACTATCTCGTGGTCGACCGTGGTGGTCACGTCGGACGTGTCGGTGGAGAGCAACGCGCTCTGGGCAGAGACGGTGACTTCGGTCGACTCCTTGCCGACTTTCAGGGCGACGTTGATCGTGGGTTGCTGTGCGGCGCCCACTGTCACACCGTGGATGACCTCTTTTTCGAAGCCTTGCAGCGTTACCGTCACCGTATAGCTCCCTGGATTCAGAGACTGCGCGTTATAGGCGCCGGTGGAGTTCGTTGTCGTGCTGAGAGAGACGAGCGTCTCGTCATTGGAGACTTGGACGGTCGCATTTTGTACGACAGCGCCGCTGGTATCTGTCACTTTCCCGGCAATGGCGCCCTGTCCTGTCTGAGCTTGCATGGTGGTCGTCAATGACAGCAGCAAAGCCACAAATAAGAAACAAAGCATCGCGAGTCGGTGGCAGGTCCCTCCCCCACCTGTCGGACCGATAGCCGCTTTGCGGTCTTTGTTGAGTGAATACTGAAACATGATGCCTCCCTGGATTAGCTCTGCAGTAGACTTGCGGCTGCGTCGAACGCTGGTTTGTTGTCTTCAACATTCTTCGCATGGTTGCGTGGTGACTCTGGCGCGTTCCTGACGCGAAAATCAGTTGATTCGAGACCTGACGACAATAAAGATCGAGGCCTATAACTCACAAGTCAGAAATCCACGGTTTTTATGGACTTTTCAACACTTCGGCCTTAGAGGAAATTGACCGGTGGATGGCACTACTTTTCGCCGCCCCTTGCCCTCGGTTTCATGCCCTTCCGCGACGAATGGCCAGAAAGTTAGGACAGGAACTAACCTGACTTTCTCTAAACTCAATGAGCAGACTCCACGTTGCTTCGATTCTGAGAGATCTGGCGATGCTAGAAACGAATGGGTGCAGCCTCAAGGCGCACAAAAGGATAGGCCTTGCCATCAATGCGAGCGTCGTACGCTTCATCCATTTTGGTTATTGGCTCGACGGACGTGCCCGTCGTTACGGCGAGGACCCCATTGCTGCTGTGCCACGAAATCTCGCGCGTCTGACCAAGTGCGGACTGCGTGAACTTCATGGTCGCGAATGCGGCATCAAGTTTTTCCAGCGATGCGGAAGAATCGTCCATCCACAACGTGAAGTCGCAGCCGGCGTCGGTAAGATCGGACCAGTGGATCGTCTGCGGCGTATCCGATTGCAGCAACTCGACGGCAATTGTTGCGTATTTTTCCTGTTGCGAAAAGCGGAGCTGCACAGCCGGCTGCACAAACTGGGCGAAGTGCGACTGAAAGAAAATCTTCACCTCATCCGCCTCAATTGCTATGCGGCTGCTCGCGGGAACGGTGAAAGATCTATCTGTCATAGCTTTGCCATCGACAAAAATGCGATAGTTCGACTGCCATTGCTGTACCAGTAGTTCGACACGCATTTGAGTGAGTGAAAATGTCTGGTTCTTGATCCGATCAAGCGATGGATGCTTGTCGCCGCCGTCGGAACGAAAGCGAACGGACCCGAGAACAGACCCGTGGTTCTGCGCTGAGTAAAACAGCCCCGACGTAAAGTCGTAATCATCCTTCACAACGCGAAGCTGCATGCACTTTGGCGGACGTGAGGCGTCACCCCAGTATGCAATCAAGGGGCGGCGCTGTATCCAGAAGTCGGAGCGATTCGCCGAACCTAACGCGAAAGTCGGAGTCAACAACGTGGTTCCGTCAACTGGTGCCACCGGTACAGTGCGCTTCGAAACATCCAGATTGTCAACCAGAAGATTCCCCGCAATAAAGACCTCGCGATGCTGATGACGCGGGGTTGTTCCGAACAGCGGCAACAACTCTTCGGGGCAGCGGAAATCTACAGTCGGAATACTGGCTTCTCCACTGGGAGCAGCGTGCGCCAGGTCATACAGGCTGAGAAAATGCACCTTATTTCCGGTGCCCTTCTGGATCCACATCGGCGAACCGATGTCGTTCGCGTACGCTCGGCTCATCGGGCCGGCAAGCTGCATGGTCGGTGCATGCCAATGCTCGGCGATGTGCTTCCACGCGAGTGTATTCATCTTCGCGGCGAGTGTGAGAGACTCTGGATCGCGTACAAACATCAGGATGCGCGATATGTTTTCGATCGTAACGGCGATGTAGGTGGGGCTGTTGTATTCGGCAAAACTGCCGCTCTCGTTGACCGTTGCGACCAGAAGTACAAACCGGTCCTTCGCATAGCGGAGGAGGTCAGTGTCGCCAAGCAACTCAGCCGTGGCAAGCGTGACGTAGGTTCCCTGGAACGCAATGTTGGTATAGGAAAGACCGACGTTGCGCTTGCGAATACATGCGGCTGCGTTGCGCAAGGCGTTGCGAGCTGCCGCAGCCAGTTCTTTCGGAAGACTCTTCTCATGCTGGAAAAGAATGTTGAGAAGAATGGATCCGTTGAAGTCGGCCCAGTTGAAGTCGGCGGCGTTCATTTTGTCGACAGGCTCTTCAAGGAACCAACTCCACAAGCCGAAATAGGGACTCGCGGGGTCCTGCACCTGAAGTGGAAGAACGCGTTCGATGATTTCGATAGCGCGGCCAACATCGTTGGGATCTTCGAAGTAGAGCAGAAGAGAAGCGTACTCCAGCGACTCGCGAGTGGGATGCGCTGTAGTGTTGCGCAGATTGGATTGGTAGTTATAGTCCGGGCCGCGGTGGGAGTGGAGCATCCGTTCCACCTTGTCGTAGGACTTTCCAATGTGTTCTACCTCGGCCTTCAGCAGCGCTGTGTCCCATTCGGGGGTCCATCCACCCGTTGCGGGTAAAGCGAGCAGGGGCAGCGCTCCGCTCCAGGACACAGTTCCGATTCCGTAAGCAAGATTCTTCAGCAGTGTGCGGCGCGTTACGGTCATCGTGGCAAAATTCCTTCCAAACGTCTACGCGAAAGTAGACACTACGCAGAGAACGAATGGGAATGACAGCTGCATTGGTTTTCGTGAACTTTTCGACGCTGCAACGGCTTCCCTTCCGCTTTTCGCAGTCAGGTCTCATGGTCTTTCGGATCTTCGATAGGCGCGTGGTGTTGTGCCCGTCAAGGACTTGAAAACCCGATGGAAAAAGGGTGGTTCACAGAAGCCGGAAGCCTCCGCAATGATGCTGATGCTATCGGTGCTGGTATGCAGCAGGTTGCATGCCCGCTCGATCCGGCGGCGCTGCACAAAACGCAACGGGCTGATGCCGGTAATTCGGCGGAATATCTTGCGAAACTGCACCTCGCTGAGATGTGCCTGGCGGGCCATTTCCAACACAGAATATTCAGGCCGGTGCAGGTTCTTTTCAATGTGGCGAAACACAGGAAGAAAGCGGGGGATTTCGGCGAGCGCGGCCAGCGTGAGGTCGGGTTTGAAGTGTGGCGACTCACTGCGGACCAGCGAGAACAGCGAAGAAACAAGATCGGCGTTCATCGCGACGCGCCACCCCGGCGGCTTTATCGCAAACTCACGCGCAAGGCGTCTGGATGCTGAAGCGTACGTGCTCGTAGTGTTTCCGTCGATGACCGGGGGGAACCCGAGCAGGCTAAACAGATCGATGGCCCCGAAGATGCGCGCATGAAAATGTATGGCAAACACATGCGATTCGCAGTTCCTGTCCTGTTCGATGGTGTGCTCTACATCGGGTGCGATCAGGATGAGGCTGCCGGCGCCAAAAGTGATGCGATGCTCGTGATGGGCCGTCCAATAGGAACCTCTTCCCTCTTCGATGTAGAACCACATCGAATCGTGGATGACCCGCGGGCCAAACTTCCAGCCGCAGCGCCAATGCCATTCGGTAGCGGATACAGGTTCAATTGTGAGTGCGTTGAGAAGTTCGTCCAAATCTGCGCCTGCAATATTTGGCGCCCCTGCAAACGGCTCGAACGAATCGGCGTCTCGAATAAGGTCGCCCGAAGCTACGGGAGAGAAGTGTGGTTCCGGCATGATTCCGAAAAATACAGGATTGAAGCGATAGTTGTCCAAGCCGCGTGCCGGAAAGAAGAGCGAATAGTCCATCCTCTGCCGGAGAACGCGTCAGGGCAGCAACGCTTCCACGT
>Ga0207933_1000497_pt1 | contig 37882 bp, 23 predicted proteins | sample NGESurdeep092012_4_FD_184488 | JGI IMG/M metagenome (GOLD analysis project Ga0207933, IMG submission 184488) | Arctic peat soil microbial communities from Barrow, Alaska - NGEE Surface sample F53-3 deep-092012 (SPAdes) | ecosystem: Environmental > Terrestrial > Soil > Wetlands > Peat ... | reverse complement strand
AATTGGAGCGAACTGATGCCCTTCTTGGAACTGCAAATCAGATACCATGCAATGAGCCATTTGCGGAGCGGGATTTTGCTGTCCTCAAAAATTGTGCCGATGGTGACAGTGAACGGGCTTTTGCAACTCGAACACCAGCGGAGTCCGGCGCGCGTCTTGGCGGCGCGATTGGCATTGATATTTGAAAACTTGGCTTGGTCGTTGCATTGGCAATGCGGACAGACAATGCCATTCGGCCAAAGCACCTTTTCCAGATGCGCGCGCGCCTTGTCATCCGTGCCGAAACGGTCAAACAGTTGAATCAGAGTTAAGTCTTTCGCAACGGGCTTCGTTTTCATGGCGCGAATATGCCACGAATCTAATTATATGTCAAGTGCATAATTCCAATCTTCATTCCAATCAAGCAAATTCAGAGAGTGGCACAATTTGAAGTGGAAGTTTGCAGCATGTAGGGAACGCCGGCTTGACCGGCCAATTGGAAGACGAATTGCCCGGTGCCGGACGGCGACAAGCGCGGCCGGCCGAAAACGCGCAAACTCCAGCGCGTCCGGGCCACGCATAAGGCGGCACCCTGTTCAAGGCGTAGGCGTTATGGACAGCCGGAAGAACATGTGCATGGAGGAGATGATGCTCTTGGTCACCGAAACCGGCGCGCCGGTGCCCAGAACCGGGTCGCCCACCGGCAGCCACGCGCCCGAACTGAGGTCTGTGGTATACTCAAGCTGGTAGGTCTGCACGGAAACCGTCGGGTAGTTGAATATAAACTGTGTGCCATCGGGGCTGACGCTGACGCCACCCAGTAGCTCCCCGCTCCCCGTTATCGTCACCGTCCCGTTGGCTCCGGTCAGTGTGTAATCCCCCACCGCTCCACCGCCCAAGGTCAGTCCGCTGAAGTCGGTGATCGCTTCCGCTCCCACAGCGGCACCCGCCAACCCAACGCTGCCACTGAGCGTCACGTTGTCGCTGTCCACCAGATTCGACATCAAGAGAATTGACGCCGACGCGGTCGTCGTCCCGTTATAAGCCTCGGTGCCGGTCAAGACCACCGGCAGTTGATTGACCGTCAATGTGGTGCTCGTATCGGTTCCGGCCGGGAAGCTGCCGGCAGCGGCATTTGAATAGGTAACGGTATAGGGCGTAGCACTGGCCGGCAGGCCGGTGGTGTTATAATTGATGCTAAAATCCCCCGTCGCATCGGAAGTGGTGGTCCCCTGCGCATTCCCATTGATGGTCACGGTGACAGCGGTGCCTTTGGGCGGATAGGTGCCGTAGGAGCTCACTGTGCCCGTCAATGTCACGCTGGCAGCGCCATAAGTATTGGTGTGGCTGGTCAAACCTGAGAATATGGGCTCGTTCATATTTTCAAGCAGAATCGGCACGATTCCGATGGTAACCGTTGATCCACTTATGTTGTACAAGTTGCCCGCAAGGTCGCGGTACTGGACGTAGCCACTTGGAACAGTGTACGTCGAAGTCGAGGTTCTATTAGTATTCCACACCGCCAATGCCTGATAGCCGCCTGGCCGGATGAAACCGCAGGTGTAAACCGAACCCTGGGCCGCATATGGCTGGCTCATCCTAGCACCCACCATCCAATAGTATAATTGCTTGTACGCAATTCCCGCAGGACCGAGGCCGTAGGTCGAGTCCCACAGCTCCCCCCATTGCCAATAGCCGTTATTATTCTCCCAGTCATACCAGGCATAGCTCGATACTCCCAACGACCACATGAGAAGGTAGTGCCGGGCCATGAAAGCCACAGCATCATTCGTAGTGGGCTGATTTGCACCGGTCCCTTCAGTTCCCCAGTCTCCTTCGGTGCAAAAGATGGGTTTCGAGCCCTGACCGTAGGCATTCATCGCGGCCTTCAGATTCCCGACGATGCCTATTATCTCTTCCGGATAAGTAATCTGATTAGCCACGCCGGCCTCGCTGCAATAGCCGTGAAAAGCGATAGCGTCGCAATTCGTGCCTCCGGCAGCAAAATAACCGTCGTAAAATATCGTCATGTTCCCCTTGCCACCGGTCGCATCCGGCGTCAGGACAGTGACGGTCGGATCAATGGATTTCGTTATAGTATAAAGATCGTGTTCCATCTGCACGAGCATAGCGGTGGTCCCCGTATAAAAACCCTCTCCGGCCATGGCCTCATTCCAAGTCTCCAGATATTTTATTTTCGTATGGTAACGGGTTACAAAATTAGTAATGAAGTTATCCCAAGCCAAGATGTTTGTTGGCGCAGTGCCGCCCACCCAACTTGGACCCGCGCCGAAACAGTGGAGAATAGCGACATTTAAATTTGTGACCGCATTCACTGTCGCATCCATTGCTGTCCAGTTAAAAGTTCCATTTGCTGGCTCAAGCCCTGCCCAGGAGATGTTGCCATTTCCCCAGTGGTCCCACGTTCTTATTAAGCCCCAGGGCTGGTATGGAACTGGATTCCCATTGGACCCATAGCCCATGCCATGCAGGCCGAAGAAACTCCTCGGAATAGCATCATTAGTCCCAGCCGAGGTTTCACAGACGTAGCCGGCTCCGGCACCGGCGGTCAGGATCAAACCCGCCAGACTAGCCCGAAACCATCGCATTTTTAGAGGTGTTTTTAGAAGGTGCCTGAATGTTTTCATGGGTATGAATGTTGTTAGACGATTTGAACTGTGAACTGCATTTTTACACGAGAATCTATAAATTATAGGTGGAACATTCAAACTTGTCATGTAAACATTATGACCGTCTTTTTACCCGCCTTTAGTATATGTTTTGCCCGGCAATGTGGCTGACCGGGCGGCGAATGGATTGGGATTTCCTGCCCGAATGCCACCCGCAGAGCCTATTTTTTGCCTGCACCCGTTGGATTTTCCGAGTTTTGTTGGTTTGACATAGATGAAAGCCTTTTTTATGCGGCTTTATTGTAAGTCAATAATATTGGTTTGTGAAGCGAATATGGGAAATATGGGCTTATACCTGCACCCTCAAAAAACCGGCGGACGAAATTTGCCTTTTGCATCGCTCATCTCATCCGCCGGCAAGTTTTTAAACTGACTATCGGGTCTGACAGTAAACCCATCTATGAAACCTGTCTTCTTAACTAACCAACTTTCTTCGATAGCACGTTGCCAACCCAAGAGCTACGGCTCCAAAGCCGAATAAGGTCAAAGGCGCCGGTTCTGGAACAGCGGCAGCGCTGAACTCGATGTTATCAAATTCCAGCATCATGGTCGTGGCACTTGTATAATCGCCATCATACACATAAAAATTGACCTTGTAGATGTCAGACAAATTGCCACTAAAGTCGCTGAGTGGAATGTCGTAATGCGTCCAGACGTCTTCGGTTGCAGTAAATTCTGGTTGAAGACTTGATGTAGTATAAACACCGGGATTACCCTGGAGATTTGGTTGAAAAGATTGGATTTGGCCATATTGGTCAAGTCCTCCTGCAACCTTGACATCAAACTGCAAATCAGTGTATGCACTGAGATTGAGATCGCCAGTGCTAAGCGCGAGTCCACCGAAGGCAGAAGTTCCACCAGGGCCAAAGGTGCCTGTAAAACCCAAGCTACCCGTTGAAAGAGTTTGGTATGAAGGAGCATCCCCAGCCACAAAGGATGGTGTAACTGTGGCGGATTGACCCGCATTTGACCAATTGGCAATATCTGCACTACTATTAAATGTGTAAATAATAGGCGCCTGACTATAGCCAGTGCCAGCACCAATGGCAAAGACCAAACAGCCCAACGCAGCTTTAAACCAACTTTTATTTAGGATTTTTTTCATAATTATGATTTGTATGATTTTTTGTGTTTTGAAACGTATGTTACATTTTACTGCAACCATATGACTATGGCTAAAACATTCAAATTTGTCATTAAAACATTAGGGTTTGTTTATTCTACACCTTTAGCATAGTGCTTGTAATCCAATGTGTTAATCAACAACCTCACAAGATTATTTAGAGCTTGTCACACAACATTTTTAATATGAGTATGTTACACTTTAGTTGGCAGTTTAGTATTACGTCTGGCTGGCCAAACGGCAAATGCATACCTTCCTTAAAAAAATTTGCCTTTTAAGGCTTATCACCAAAAAGCCCGACAAGTCCCAGATCAATTATTGGGAATTATTGTATTGAGTGAACAGCACGAAGCTAGAGGCATGTGAAAACTCATTTGAGACATCGAATCTCCCACTCGTCTCATTATTCAGTGGAGGTGGGTTGTTCAGGGTGTTATGGATAGCCTGAAGAATTGTTGTGGTATTGAGAAATCAATATTGTTGGCTGCCCAAATAGACGTGCCTGAGCCGAGAATTGGGCTGCCCATCGGAACCCACACGCCTGGATTGAGGTTTGTGGTGCACTCAACCTGATAGGTCCACCCAGAAACAGTTTGGTATTTGAAAATAAGTTGAGAACCACTGATACTGATGCCACCCAACGCCACTTCGCTGGCCGTTATTGTCACTATACCAACGCCTCCGGCCAGCGTGTAATTCCACGTTGCCCCACCGCCCAAAGTCAGCCCGTTGAAGTCAGTGATGGCTTGTGTCCCCGCATCGGCACCAGCCAATCCAACACTGCCACTTAGGGTCAAGCTATCGCTGCCGATCAAATTTACGACCGAGAGAATCGTCGCCACCGCGTTCGTCGTCCCGTCATAAGCACGGGTGCCGCTTAAGACTACCGGCAGCGGATTGATTGTCAAAGTGCTACTCATATCAGTTGCGGCATTTAAGCTATCACTGGCGGCGCACAAATAAGAAACAGTAAAGGGGAAGGCCGGCAAACCGACGATGTTGTAATTGATACTAAAATCTCCCGTCGAATCATCAATGGCGGTGGTTTGCGATGAAAAATTGATGGTTATGGTGACAACAGTGCCGCTGGGCGGGTAAGAGGTGCCATCGGCGCTCACCGTGCCTGTCAATGTCACATTGGAAGTGCCATATGTAATGGTTGGACTGATCAAACCCGAGAAAATTGGTGTTGGATGGTTCGTTACAATCACTGTGCCGCTGGCTCCAGCCAACGTATAATTTGCTGCCGATAGGCCACCCAAGATCAACTCGCTGAAGTCAGTGATGGCCTCCGAGCCTACGGTGGCACCCGCCAACCCAACGCTGCCATTTAGTGTCACGCTATCGCTGCCGACAAGATTCATCACCGAGAGAATCGCCGCCGAAGCGTTCGTCGTCCCGTCATAAAGACGAGTGCCAGCCAAGACTATCGGCAATGGATTAACCGTCAAAGTGCTACTCGTATTGGTTGCGGTAGGGAAATCACCGTTGATAGCAGACGAATAGGCAACTGTATAGGGCGTGGCACTGGCTGACAGACCGATGGCATTGTAATTGATGCTAAAATCCCCGGTCGAATCAGAAATTGTAGTGGTTTGTGCATTTCCATTGATGGTCACGGTGACAAGGGTGCCGCTAGGCGGATAGATGTCGTTGGTGCTCACTGTGCCTGTCAACGTCACATTGGAAGTGCCATAAGTAATGCTTGGGCTGATCAAACCCGAGAAAACCGAAGGGAGTGGCTCGAAGGTAAAGACATTGACAGAGTAAGGCGCGAGAATGTAGCTGAAGTTTGTGCTGGCACCGGAAATATTGGTTTGCGCAATGTCGCACGCTGAATTGTTGCCGACTTGGGCCGCATTGTCCTGCGGCATTCCGTAGGAATAAAGTGTGGCTGTCCCGAGGGGAACATAATTAGTTAGCACTATGTTCACCGAGTAGTTAGTTGTGGAACTCTTGTTGATGGCCATCAGAGTCAGGTCCCCGTTGGTCCGCAACGCTGCATAAGCGGAAACCAGCGGATTGCTGTTTGATGCATTCAGCACCGTGTCGCCAGCACGGATGAAGTGGGAGACCAATTCGGCGATGAAATATTGAGGATAACGGTTGGTCAACGGCTCTGCGGTTCCGGTCATTATTACACCGAAGTCGCCATACATCCGCCATCCATAGAGGCTCGAACTCAGATTTCCGCTGGTGCCCGGACCCGAGTCGGTATAATCCCACCAGACCAAGGCATTGAACTCCGTCTTCATCAATTGACCCAGATTGTCGGCGTAATAAAGACCGTTGACCAAGCTGACGGATTGCTTGCCTTGTGTGCCGGAATAGCTGTTGTTTTCGGTGACGAGCAATTCGATATTCGTGCCGCCCGAACCGAAATACTGGGTGATCTCCCCACGCAAGGTTGACGCGTTGGCAACTATACTACCCGTTCCTGCAAGGAGCGTCTGATCGTTTTCTGGGGTAGGCGAATTTTCAGGGTACCAATGGTGAATACCGAAATCGGGCGTCACGCCCAGTTGTCTCAATGTGCTTAGCACAACGGGGGTCCAACCATAAAATATCTTGCCAGTAACAAGATTGGTGGCCGGGTGGTCGGTGTAGCCGTTGGAGTCAGCGGTCGGGTTCAAGTCAAGAACGACGCCGACTTTGATTGTGGGATCAATGGCTTTCATTTGTTGAATGTAAGCCGCAAAGTTCGTCGCGTAGGTATAGGGATCGTGTGGGCGAGAGTGGTTATCGGTTTCATACGTGCCATATTCTTCGTTGCCCACCTCCCAATACTTGAAGCCGTAATGATTCGTCACGTTCGCGTCTGCGACCCACGCCGCTGCCTCGGCGGCCGTGCCGCTGCCATAATTGACAGTAATGATGACCGTGGCTCCCATGTTGGTGGCAACTTTGGCGAAATTGGCATAAGTGTTGTTATGACTGATATTGTTTTGAGCCCAATGATACGTGTCGGCAATTGAACCGCCGGGAAAACGCAAAGTCTGCCAACCAGCTTTATTGATTTCTGGAACGCCATCCTGAATGTTAAAATCAGGATCATAGACACTCGCGTTGATACCGAACCAACGCACATCGGCAATGCGGACGGTGTTACTGGCGTTAATGCTGATCTGCGTGACTACCGGATTGGTAATCTGGCCGCAACTCACTACGGCACTTACAGTGAAAATCAGGTATGCCAGGCCAGCCTGCAACCATCGCCTTTTTAGAGTTATTTTTAGAAAATGCCTGCATATTGTCATAAATAATGGTGCGATGATTTAAATGTAAATGGCATACTTACTATATAATCGCGGCCAGAGTTTAGCTTTGTCAACACGGCATTAGAGTCTAATTATTCTATATCCATAGCACAGGTGCCATTAAGGGGAACGCGGTTGAAAGCGCGGCAGATATATAAGATTGCCGAGGAGAAATTTGAAGACCCGCAAAAAGCCACACAACAAATTTAATTCGACCGTTCGGCTTCTAACCATTGAACCAATTCCATTGCGGTTTCATTGGAGGATTTTTCGCAACTGAAAGTCAGAGCGTCCGTCGGCGGTTCCAGGACTGCCAATTGGCTGTCCAACAATGTCGGTGGCATAAAATGACACCGCCGGGCTTTTAGCCGTTCTTCAATGAGCACTCGTGGCCCGGTAAGAAATACGAATCGAATGCGTGGATCCCCACCTTGAAGCAAACTGCGGTAAGTCGCTTTCAAAGCCGAGCATGTCATGATGGTGAATCTACCCTCGTCAAGCGAACGGACGATTATGCCTCTTAAAGTTTTCAGCCATTTCATCCGATCATCGTCCGTCAAAGGAACGCCACTGCGCATCTTTTCAACATTCTCAAACGGATGAAATTCATCTCCTTCATAAAAAGTTGCGCCAGTCTCTTTTGCAAACAACGTTGCCACCGTCGTTTTGCCGCTTCCGGACACACCCATTACAATTAAGACAAGTGGACGGACGGGTTTCATCGTTTTACATCAAATGCTTGGAGGGTGTTAAAAATTTAACACCCTCCAAGTTGAATACCAAGCTATTTCAATCGGTCACTGCGCCATATATTTGAAGAACATATCTGGTGGAGATTGTTTTATGGACACTAAATTAGTGATGGTCCCACCATTACCAGCAGTAATACTGTTTGTTGACCAGACTACTGGCGGAACCAAGTTGGTCGCGGATAACAGATAGTAATTGTATCCGGTTTGGGTCGCCACCCTAAGCGTCAGATTCGTGCCAGTGGCATCCCGAAAAACCGTTAGAATGGTTGGCACTGCCGGCGGCACATGCTGACTCACCGTCAAAGTGGTGCTCACATCAGTTGCGGGAGTAAAGACAACATTGTCGGAGGCAGACGAATAGGTAACGGGATAACTACCGTCCGGAAGACCGGTGGTGTTATAGCTAATGCTAAAGTCTCCTGTCGAATCGTCAATGGCGGTACTCTGAGTGTTGCCATTGATGGTTACGGAGACCACTGTATTGATGGGTAAATAGGCGGTACCGCAGGCACTTATTTTGCCCGTCAATGTCACGCTGGTAGTGCCAGTAGCAATGATTTTGCTAGTCAAATCCGAAAAAACAGGCGTAACCCCTTGACCGGTAAACTCAATGTTGGCAAACGCAATATCTGCAATTGAAGCATTTTGAAAATTACTGTCAAATATGTTGAGAGCCAACGCTGTGACATTAGTCGCGTTGCCACCATTGAATACGCTGATTGGAATGCGGAAGTGCTGCCAGGTTGCTCCGCTGGGATTGACAAGTTCTATGTCCGGAGCCTGATACGAAGTCCCGTTTATCAAAAGATTCACTTGTATAGCTTGAATTTGGCTAAATTTGTCAAAAACCCCCTCGTTTTTGATGTCCATCTCAAGATAACTGTAGTTGCGGACATTCAAGTTAGGAAGGTTGGTCTGGATTCCCTGGAAGGCTCCGGTGTTTCCAGGACCAAAAGTGGCTTCCCATATCAGGCAACCGGTCGAAGGGCCGGTCGGAGGAGCGTCGGGATAAAAATATCCAATTGCATTACCACTACTTGTCACATACCCGGCAGTATCGGCGCTGCTGTTAAAGATGCCAATCCAGTTTGTAAGCCCAGCAAGTTGAACATCGTCACAGGGCACTATCGTCAACGCGGTGGTATTGTTAGCAGCTTGAACAAAGGTGTAATTGACGGCCGACAGACCAGAGCCGGTGATGGGCCAAGAGCCCAAGCTGGTTGGTATTGTCGTGCTCGTAAACAACAACGTACCCGTCGTGGCGTTTGACTGGGTATTGCTACCCAGAAAGCCTGTTACCGTCCCTGTAAAATTCATGTTGGCTGAACCGAAATCTTGTGTCGCCGGAGTCGCCATATAAGTTAGCGTCGCCGGAGTTAGCGTCACCGTGCCGCTGGCTCCGACCGCTGTATAATTCGTCGCTGCCGGCCCTCCCAAGATTAACGCGCTAGAGGAAGTGACGGTTTGTGATCCCACATTGCCACTCGCCAACCCAACACCGCCACTTAATGTCACGCTGTCAGTACCGACAAGGTTCACCACTGAAAGGATCGACGAGGACACATTCGTCGTCCCATTATAAACGCCGGTGCCGGTCAAGGCCACCGGTCGCTTATTGACCGTCAAAGTGGTACTCGTATCGCTTGCAGCATTGAAACCAGCCGCGACGGCAGATTGATAAGTAACGGTATAAGTATTGGCTGGCAGACCGGTGGTATTGTAATTGATGCTAAAATTTCCCGTCGAACCAGAAATGGTGGTAGTTTGCGCATTCCCATTGATAATCACGGTTATAACAGTGCCACTGGGCGGATAGGTACCGTTGGTGCTCACTACCCCCGACAACGTCACATTAGTAGCACCATAAGTAATGTTGTGGCTGGTCAAACCTGAAAATTTTGGCGTGACCGGTCCCGAAGCTGTTATTGCGACCGAGCCGCTGGCTCCGACAAGTGTGTAACCCGCCGCAGACGCGCCGCCCAAGGTCAGCCCGCTGAAGCCGGTGATAGGCTGGGTTCCCACAGCGGAACTCGCCAACATCACACTCCCAGACAGCGTCAAGTTGTCGCCAGGGACAAGGTTCACTACCGAGAGAATTGACGCAGCCGCAGTCACCGTCCCGTCATAAGCGCGGGTGCCGAACAACTGCACCGCCACTTTGTTGAACGTCAAAGTTGTGCTCGAATCGCTTCCGGGACCAAATATAACATTATCGCTTGGATTTGAATAGGTAACAGTATAAGGTGTAGCACTGGCTGGCAAGCCAACGAGGCTGTAATTGATAGTAAAATCTCCAGCCGAATCATAAATGTTGGTGCTCTGTGTGTTGCCATTGATGGTCACGTTGACAACGGTGTTGCTGGGTAGATAGTCTCCATTGCCATCACTCACTGCACCCGACAATGTCACACTGCTAGCGCCATAAGTAATGGTGTGGCTACTCAAACCCGAGTAAACGGGATTGGCACCAGGACCGGTAAACTTGATGTTGGTGATTTTATAGTAAACAGTCGCACCTGAAGGAAAGTTCGGGTCGTGCGGGTAGAGATCGACCTGGTACGTATTAGTAACGTACATGCCATTTATCGTGCCTCCGAAATAACCAGAAGAGTATCCAAAAGCAGAGGCCGGAACCCTAAAATGTGACCAACCGTTGTTACTGAGGTTGTTGGTGAGAGGATCCCCAATGTTGCCACCTCCACCATTTGCATAGTTGTCGTTAATGACGAGTTCCCAGTCCCATTCCTGACAGTTATAACCATTACTGTCCAAGGGTGAAAGTTGTCCGGCTCCATTGGTACCAACTTTGAGGTCAAACTCAAGCGCGTTATAGTTAGTAAGGTTAGGGGATGGTCTGCCAGCGTCGACAAATCTATACGACATTTCATATTTGAAATAGGTACTGTTAAACAGGGCTGACATCTCCATGCAACCGGTCGAGGGACCGTTCGTCGGGGCATCACCTTGCACAAACGAACTGGCAACCGTTGGGTCAAAGTTATTTATAAACCCCCAATTGGTGATGTCGTTGGGACTGTTAAAGGTGCTAACGTAATAAGTAAGCCCGCTGGCAACCTGACCCGTGACTTGGATGTTGTCAAATGCAAGTTGCACGCTCGTTGCACTTCCATAATTAACATCATATGCAAGCAACATAAACTGCACAACATTACCCAAGGTTCCGTTTGTGAAAGTGTTGAGCGGAATGACGATGTGCTGCCAGCCGTTGTTAGTGCTGACAGTGGTAAGTTGTATCGGGACACTCGATTGGTCCCAAGTTGAGCCATCAGGACCGGCACTGCCCAGAACGAAAGTCGGTTGCAAAGATTGGATTTGGCCATTGGTGTCTGTGCCGCCCTTAATCTTGACATCAAATTCGAGATTGCCATAACTTGTGAGATCGGCAGAAGGAATAGAGACGATGATCCCACCGAAGTTATGACCAGCATTATCAAAAGTGCCTGTCCAGCCCAAGGCACCAGTTGAAAGAGACTGATCCAGAGGGGCGTCACCGGCTATAAAAGATGGAGTGACTGTAACAACTTGACCTGCATCTGCCCAATTGGTGGTGTCAGCACTGCTATTGAAAGTATAGCTAATCTGGCTATATCCAGCCGCAACACTTGCGGCGAGAATCAGACACGCCAATCCAGCTTGGAACCAATGCTTAGTCAGGGATGCTTTCATAATGAAGTTTTTCATAGGTTAATTTCGTTAAATGAGCTAAATTACAAACGGCTTTTTCAATAATTGAGAGCAGTGTGGCTAAAACATTCAGACTTGTCACCAAAACATTAGGGCGGTATTGTTATACGCCTATGGCATAGGCACTTTAAAAGCGGAGAGCGGTTGACCGGTGTCCTCATTTTCAAAATCCCGAATGGGGACCGACAACGCATTGGCATAAGAGGCGCACCACCGCCCTAAATAACAAACCGCTCCGCCCGCATCTCCAAGACTTACCTCACCTTTTCCCATACAAAAGAGTGACGAGAATATTGAAAAATTTCATATGAAAGTTTTTAGCAGCATATCACGAACACGGATTTGAGGACATACAACTTGTGTTGAAGTGTGGCGCGGAAAAAAGGCGGCGACTTTTAATGAACCAATGATTTAACCGTTTAACTAATTTAACGAATCTATGAAACGAAGAGAATTCCTGGCCAAGACCGCCCAAGCGGCTGTGGCGTGGCAACTACTCAATCGAGGCGCTTTAAATGCGGCTGCGGCAACCGGTGACCAGATCTCCACTGTTCCTTCCGGGATGGGACCATTTCAACAGCTCCCGCCGCCGCCCTACGGGTCGTTTGAATTGAATTTGCGCCAACTGCTCAAAATGGATAGCGCTGGCGCGTATGCAGCCAGCGACCCTGGCGAAGCTTTTCGCGCCTATAAATGGGATCGGACACAATCCAAAGTAAAGTGGGAGCCTTCTCGGACCGCTGTAGTCATTTGTGATATGTGGGACCGGCACTGGTCCAGAAATGCGACCGCACGGGTGGAGGAAATGGCACCGCGCATGAATGATGTAATTACTGAACTGCGCCGACGTGGTGTCCTGATTATCCATTGTCCTAGTGACACGATGCAATACTATGAAGGCACGCTCGGGCGCAAGCTCGCGCAGGCCGCTCCGCATATTGAAATGCCCATTCCGGCGGACGCGCAGGGAACCGTATTGCCATCGGGCTGGTGCAATCTCAATCCCACCAGAGAGGGACCTTTGCCAATTGATGATTCCGACGGAGGCGCCGATGACGATCCGCCCTGCAAACCGGTAACTTCGCCGCCGTGGCCATGGCAACGCGAAATCGCCGCCATCCAAATCATGGAGGGCGATGCCATTACCGACAGCCTTGAAGCCTTCTACCTCATGCGCGAGCGCGGCATCACCAACGTGATTATCATGGGCGTTTCTGAAAATATGTGCATCCTAGGCCGTCCTTTTGGCATCCGGCAAATGGTTTATCAGGGTCAGAACGTCGTGCTCATCTGTGACCTGACTGACTCCATGTACAACCCGCAACGGATGCCGTATATGAGTCACTACGAAGCAAATGACTTGATGGCTTGGCACATTGAAAAGTATTGGTGTCCTACCATTACCAGCGACCAGATTATCGGTGGTTCGCCATTCCGTTTCGCCGCCGACGCGACCCGGAGCCTCCCAGTCTTTCGCAACTATGTCAAATTGCCCACCACTGACGTGCACTACAGGCGGGTCAAGCCTTACATCGAAGATACGCCCAATCCTGATTACAGCCAAGCCTCCGACGAGGCGCGCGCCGCCTTACGGGAAATGAAATTCGGAGTTCGCATTCATTGGGGGGTCTATGTAAAGCTTGGCTATGGCTGCAACGCCTCCTGGCCATTCGTCCGAGCGGACGGCGGCCATCCTGAGCTGAACAACGAGCAACGGCAGGCATACCAGCAATTTTACAAGACCTTCAATCCTACCAAGTTCAATGCTGACGACTGGATGAACCTTTTCCAGAGCAACGGCATTAAGGTCGTCGCCTTTACCACCAAACATCATGACGGATTTTCAATGTTTAATACCCACACTCAAGTGCGCCGGCGCGTTAATTGGGCTGCTCCACGCGGACCAGAAATTGAAGATTGTGATTTCGCCTACAGCATCATGGACAGCCCATATCGCCGTGACATTGTCAAGGAGGTAACTGATGCCGCCCGCCGTCATGATATCAAGATTAATCTTTATTTTTCACTTCCCGATTGGTATGACGCGGACTTCCGTCCATTTGCTGACCACCCTTTGCATACTCGCGTCAGCAAGACCGAGCACCCCGACCAATGGTTCCATTTTGTCATGCGCGCCCGCCAGCAGCTCACCGAACTGCTCACGCAATATGGCAAGATTGACATCGTTGATCTCGACCAATACTACGATGAAACTGCTTGGCTAGACCTGCGAGAAACCATAAAAATCATTCGCCGCATCCAGCCCAACGTGATGTTCCGCGCTCGCGGCATCGGTGACTACGGCGACTACTACACGCCCGAAGGATTTGTGCCCGGTTCCAAGTCGAACACCGACATGCCCTGGATGGTCATCTATCCTTTGGCTGGAGATGGCATTTGGGCCTATGAACCGGATGCCAGCAAATACAAGGACGGGAATTGGATCGTGACCAACTTGGTGGACACCGTGGCCAAGGGGGGTAATTTCATGGTAGGCATTGGGCCTAACGATGAGGGTCTATTCCACCCCAAGGCCATCGCGGCGCTCCAACACACTGGCGCTTGGCTGAAGGTCAACGGCGAAGCCATCTTCCATACTCATCCCCTACCTGACGACGGCTGGGAGGATGGCGACAACCTTCGCCTCACCCATAGCGATCTGGATCCGATTATATATGCCATCGCCATGGAATGGCCGGGCAAAGAACTGGTACTGCACAAAGTTAAACTGATGCCGGGCGCGACTGTCACGATGCTGGGAACTGGTGAATCATTGCCTTGGCGCAAGGATCCCACCGGGGGAATCATCATTAGTCTTCCAGATCGCTGGCAATTGCCCAACAACCGGCCCGGCAAACTGCCCTGTGTTTTTAAACTTGACTCTTGTTTGCCGGTGTCCCAAGGCTAGGGTTTGACTTATCGGGTTAGGGTAGTGAGAAATTGTAAAATGCTAAGGTGATAGTCGTAAATGACCACTGGAAAGAAGAGAAGCCTTGGCTTCCTGAATTCCATTGGCCTTGGGGTAGAAGACTTTAATATTCATAGTGGTAAAAATGTCTTTGCCGTCATAGTGGTCGCGTATCTTCCAGCTAAGACTATGAGTGGCGTCGTTCCAAGTAAAAGTGGTTTGTCGAAATTTGCCCTTTAAGTAAGCAGTCGTTTCGCCATCGTCTTCAACTAGAGTGAACGTCGCATTCTTGCCGGGATATACCTGTAACTCGAGTGGTCCTCCCGGAAGTTGGTCCGTGTGTTGAATGACAGGTCCGAGTGGTAAAATGGTTCCCTCATGGACATAAACAGGAATTTGATCGAGTCGAGCTGTAACGACTATAGTATGGTGACCATCAAAACTTGTATTAGTGTTAAACTCATACCAATCTCCAGCCGGCAGATAAACTGAGCGTTGATCATTCGTCGAAAGAATGGGAGCAGCCATGAGTCCATTGCCCATGAGCCACTGATCCGACATATTGGCAACCTTTGGATCCAAGGGGAATTCCATTACTAGTGGTCGCAGGAATGGGACACCGGTGGTGTGAGTTTCGTATGCCAAGCTGTAATAGTATGGAATCAGGCGGTAACGCAAATCGAGCGCTTTGCGAATGGCGTCTTCGGCCTCCTGACCGAAGAGCCAGGGAAAATGAGCTTGAACATTTATCCTCGAGTGAGCGCGCATAACAGGGAAAAACACGCCTGCCTCCATCCACCGCGTGAACAGTTCCGGCGTAGTTTCATCACGGAAACCGCCAATGTCGCAGGTGGTGTACGGCATGCCGGCCAGACTCCAATTCAGGAGATCCGTCGGAGTCCTTTCCAGTTGCGGCCAAAGAGCTTCGATGTCGCCCGTCCAGGCAGCAGCACCCAATCTTTGTAGGCCTGGCCCGAATGCGCGATTAAGAGTCCAAAGCCGGAGTCCCGGTTTGAATTTTGCCTGAGCTTCCTCCTCGGCCAAAATCCAATAATAATAAGTCGTATAGGTTGCCTCTCCTTCATCATTCCACCAACCGTCAATGCCGCAATTTAGCAAAGGACCAAGTTGTTGGGCATACCAGGATCGAACAGCAGGCTGGCGATAGTCCAACATACGGCTGGCCAACATTCCTCGTATCTTTTGCCAATCGGGAAGTCCCCAATGCTTTTCGCGCATCATCCGCAACAGGTCACTATTGCCAAGGCGGGGTTTGCGAATAACGACGGAATGAATACCTTGTGCTTTGTAAGCGGCGATTTGGCCCGCAGGATCAGAAAACAAAACTGGATTCCAACTAAAATCTTTAAAGTCGGGTGAGCCGCTATCCGGGATTGAATAGTCAATTATTGGAGTATACCACTCGACATCAAAGATGAGGGCATCAATTGGCAATTTACGGCTGAGAAACTGTTTGGCGGTGCCTTCAATATAAGTGCGGTTCGTCCAACCCCAGCGACTTTGCATGTAACCAAAGGTCCAGCGAGGTGGCACCGGCGGATAACCTGTTAGTTGGGCGTAGGCTTTCGCGGCATCGCGGAGGTTGGCAGCAGGCATCAGGTAAAGATCCGCCGTCGTGCCGGGAAAATCCCAAGTGACAGAGCTTTGATCCGGCACGGCCTTCCAACTGGCGGGCTTGTTGTCGTCAGCGGTAACAGCCAAAGCCGAATAGCCAGTCGTGGACCAATAATACGGAATTACAGCAACGCCATTGCCCAGATGAGCTTGTCCATTGGTTTGTTGAAGTGATTCCGGGCCAATAATTGTTGGAAGATCAGTGCCTACCGCTTGGCCCATGCCATTACCACAACCATAAAATGCGGGAACGTTCTTATCCCACCCAAGGGTAAGAACAACATGTGATTCGCTTATTAAATTGGTGTTTTCAACTATCTTGGGGATTCTACAAGCCGAAACAAGCGTTTGCCCAGATGGATTTTTCAATATCCATTGTCCAGTGACGGGATTGATCAACAATTCACCTACAGAAGTTTTAACACCAACAAAACCACCACTCTGAACCAATCGCCAAGGAACCAAAACCTGCCCGAAGGGGTCAGCGAGGAAGATGCTGGGTGATGAGCCGGGTTTGTCGTCGTAGGAGACACTAAGACAAAACGCCGTAGGTGTCGCGGCAGTGAGTTCAACTTGCGCCTCACCGACTTTGACAAGGATACCGTTGTGGACTTTCTGAAAAAATGAAACTCCTGCCGCCCGCGCGTGCCCGCTGGTTGCAATAAGAAAAATTATGAGGAAGATGTTAACATGAAATCTGCTGCCTATGTGGCGGCGGGTTGAGGATTTTTTGCTAGACGCATAGTTACTGAGTGGACAACATTTCATCGTTTTGTAATCAAGGAGTTTCAGTCGGTTAAACTATGCAGTATCCTGTTTACCTCTCTCGCAGTCTTGGCGATTCGGGCATTGCCCATTGGATTTTCAGGCGGAAACAAAACAATGGACCGAACCAAGCGTGCTAAATGATACAGTTGAAGGCTGAACGGGAACATTTCGAAAAATGGCACGGTTTTGACGTTATCTATGTTCTCGATAGATTGCGCAGCCCAAAACACCAATTACAACCGCCAAAAACCATAAGACAATGAGCGTAAAATTGTGTTAAAACAGTACTATGATTTTTGGTCGAATGTTACATCCGGACATTCTGTCGGCTCTGGGAAGAGCTGGTCACGGAAGCTGCGTTCTAATCACGGATGGAAATTATCCGGTTTCAACCCATTCTCCTGCCAACGCTGCGAAGGTATTTCTCAACCTCCGACGTGGACTGGTACGGGTCGCAGATGTTTTGGAAGTATTGCGAGATACAATCCCCATCGAGCAAGCCATGGCGATGGCAACGCGAGATGGCCAACCGGCCGTAATCCACCAGGAGCTTTTCAAACTGCTGCCTGCCGGGGTCCAAGTGCAAACCCTGCCGCAGGCTGAATTTTACGCCATGGCAAATCAACCGAAAACGACACTGGTCATTGCTACCGGAGAAGAACAGCGTTTTGCCAACATCCTAATTACCATCGGTATTGTCAAATCAGACAATTTATGAAAGCATTGGTACTTAAGGAATACATGCGGCTTTCCTACGAGGAGGTAGCGATGCCAGAATTTGGACCGGCCGACGTGCTGGTAGCGGTAAAAGCCTGTGGTATTTGCGGCAGCGATGTTCATGGTATGGACGGCTCAACAGGCCGACGGTGTCCACCTGTCATCATGGGACACGAGGCGGCCGGCGAAGTTGCGGAAGTGGGCCAAGAAGTAAAGGATTGGAAACGGGGAGATCGAGTCACGTTTGATTCAACGATTTATTGTGGGGACTGTGAGTTCTGTCGGCGAGGCTTGATCAACCTTTGCAACCGCCGTCGTGTGCTGGGGGTTTCCTGCGAGGAATACAGGCAGCACGGTGCTTTTGCGGAATATGTGGCTGTGCCACAACGTATTTTGTATCGACTACCGAACGCATTGTCCTTCGAGCAGGCGGCACTGCTGGAACCATTTACCATCGCATTTCATGCCGTTCGACGTTCGCTCGTAACCTTGAACGACACTGCGGTAGTGGTGGGTTGTGGCATGATCGGGTTGACGCTTGTACAGGCAGCAAAGCTATCTGGGTTCGGGCGCATTATTGCTATAGACGTGGCGGATGAGAAACTGGTGGAGGCTGCCCGGTTGGGCGCGACCAATACAATCAATTCAGGTAACGTCGACGCGATTGAAGAGATTTTGCGCCTTACCAAGGGCATCGGGGCGGATCGGGCCTTCGAAGCTGTAGGTGTGGGAGTCACTGTTGATCTAGCGGTCCGATGTGTCCGGAAGGGCGGGGCGGTAACCTTGGTGGGCAATGTCGCAGCCAAGGTAGAACTGCCGCTGCAAATCATGGTAACCCGGGAGTTGACGCTTCACGGAACCTGTGCGTCAGCGGGGGAATATCCAGCTTGCTTGGACATGATGACGCGCGGGGCCATTGATGCCAGATCGATTCTAAGTGCGGTTGCCCCGTTGGCCGAGGGAGCCGCTTGGTTTGACCGGCTCTATCGCAAGGAGCCGGGATTGCTGAAAGTTGTTCTTAAACCTTAACCGTAAACTTATTGGATTTTATAAAAACTAATTTATTTGATCTTTCTGGCAAAGTGGGCATTGTCACCGGAACCAGCCGCGGACTTGGCCAGTATTTCGCGCGCGCCTTGGCTAAAGCTGGTGCTGACCTTGTCATCACCAGCCGTAATCCGGAAACACTCAAATCATTCCAGCAGGAAATCGAAGCGCTGGGTCGCAAGGTGCTACCACTGGCATTGGACGTGTGCAACTACGACAGCATCCAGAAGATGACTCGATGTGCGGTTGATCACTATGGCAAAATTGATATTTTAGTGAACAATGCGGGATGCAACGTGCGCAAACCGGCTTTGGACATCTCATGGGATGACTGGAACCTGATTCTTGATACGAATTTGCGCGGCACGTTCTTCGTTTCTCAAGCGGTGGCACGGCACATGATTTCAAAAAAAATTGGCCGTATCATTAATATCGGTTCCGTGACATGCGTAGCAGGTTATGCCGGCTTGGGGCCTTATGGCGCAAGCCGTGGTGGTGTGAAACAACTGACCATGAGCCTCGCTGACGATTGGGGTGTCCACGGTATTACTGTGAATTGCCTGGCACCTGGCTGGTTCAAAACAGCTCAAAACGCCGTGATGTATCAAAACAAGGAATGGTTGAACTATCTTTGTGACCGCATTCCACTCAAGCGTCCCGGACAGCCAAGCGATCTGGACGGGGCGGTCGTGTTCCTGGCGTCCGATGCCAGCGAATACATGACCGCGCAGACACTGCTCATTGATGGAGGCATTTCCGGAGGCGCGACCCGAGCGATGCTAAGAGAGAAGTGACTTTAGATTCATCACTATGAAATCACGACAAAGCGGCAAATCCGGATTAACACTGCCAGTGCTCGGCATGGGTTGTTGGGCTTATGGTGGCGGGGAATATTGGGGGGCGCAAAACCAGCAGGATGTGGATACGGTAGTGCGATACGCAATGGAGCAAGGGGCTAATTTCTTTGACACGGCAGAAGCCTATAATGAAGGTGCGAGCGAAAGTTCGTTGGGTCTTGCACTACGGGGCATTCCACGTGACAAGGTGTTGATCGGCACCAAAGTTAGCCCGTCGAATGTTGAGCCTAGAAACTTGGTCAAACACTGCGAGGCGAGCCTACAGCGGCTACAGACGGATTACGTTGATCTCTACATGGTGCATTGGCCGATCACGGCACATTCCATTAAGCACTTCACCAGTGAAAACATGCCAACACCCTTGGTATTAGATGCTTTTGGGACTTTGGAGTTTTTGCGTCAGGCGGGCAAAATACGCTATATCGGAATCAGCAATTTTGGTGTGGCAAGACTCTCTGAGGTGCTTGAGTCGGGCGTCAAGATTGCGATCAACGAACTGCCCTACAGCCTTCTGACCCGCGCCATCGAAATTGAAATTTTGCCGTTTTGTCGGGAGAAAGGCATCGGCGTTCTGGGGTATATGTCGTTGATGCAGGGGGTATTGGCTGACATTTATCCCACCCTGGAGGACGTGCCTGTTTGGCAGCGGCGCACACGGCACTTTGACAGCCGACGCACACCTCAATGCCGTCATAATCTGCCCGGTGCCGAATCTGAAACTAGCGCCGCGCTGGAGAACATTCGAACAATTGCCCGCAAGCACGGGATGACGATGCCGGAACTTGCCCTGAAGTGGGCGTTCGCCGGCAAGGGTATCACCAGTTCCTTATGCGGCTCGCGAAATATCAAGGAACTCCAGCTAAACATCAAAGCCGCTTCAGAACCTCTGGATCAGGAGATAATTCTGGAACTGAATGCGGCCACTGACCCGCTTCTGGAAAAGCTGGGGCCGAGCTTTGACTATTACGAAAACCCAGCGAATGACCGGACAAAGTAGCGAAATACCGTTGTTTTGAACACTCCTCAAACCAATCCTATGCCAGTAAGCCCGGTATCGATGATTTCGCGCTTGCGGTGGGTGATGATCGGGTTTGCCTTTTTGGCTACAGCCATCAACTACTTGGATCGCCAAGTGCTGTCAGTAGCGGTCGCTTCACCGCATTTCAAGGCGGCCGTCCCGCTGACAGAGGAAGCCTATGGCTACGTGACCGCCGCGTTCATGCTCGCCTATACTGTCAGTAACGGCCTATCGGGACCGTTTATTGATTTCGTCGGGACCCGCATTGGTTACGCTTGTTGCATGCTTTGGTGGTCACTGGCCGGGATGCTGCACGTTTTTGCGCGTGGTCCGATCTCGCTAGGATGCTTTCGATTTCTTCTGGGCGTTGGCGAAGCCGGCAACTGGCCGGCAGCGGCCAAGCTGGTCGGAGAATGGTTTCCTCCAAAGGAACGCGCATTGGCCTCCGGCATCTTCAATAGCGGCGCGTCTGTTGGTTCGGTAATTTCGACGCCCATCATTGCCTGGCTTGTGCTGTGGCAAGGCTGGCGAAGTGCCTTTATCCTTATGGGGGTGCTCGGCCTTTTGTGGGTTGTGGGATGGTGGTTCTTTTCCCATACGCCAAAGGAAATTAAAAGCGAGGCACCGTTACGAGTATCCGCTGGAAAACTGCTAACTACACGATTCGTGCTGTTCTTCACGCTCTCGAAAGTTTTCATGGATCCTGTTTGGTATTTCTTTGTTTTCTGGTTCCCCAAATATTTAGCTGAAGTCCACCATTTCAGCCTTAAAGAAATCGGATGGCAAGGTTGGATTCCATATTTCACGGCGGCACTGGGGAATCTTGCGGGTGGTCTGCTAACATCATTGTTAATCCGCTGTGGCATCGCCATCCCCATAGCGCGCAAGATCAGTACGACCATGTTTGCCCTAGCCATGGTAAGCAGCATTCCTGCTAGCTTCACCACCAGCGCCTCTCTGGCAATTGCGCTTATTTCTTTGACCACATTTGGTTACACCGGTTATACGGCCAATACACTGGCGTTTCCGGCGGATGTGTTTCCGAAACAGGCGGTCGCCTCTGTTTGGGGACTGGCGAGCATGGGCTCGGGGTTTGGTGGTATGCTGTTCATGGCGCTATCGGGTTGGGGAATCGGTCACTTTGGATACACACCTGTCTTCATCGGTTACGGAATCCTCCCTCTGCTGGCCTTGGTTTGCATCTTGTTTTTTATTGGTCCATTGCGTGAGGACGCAAGGTTTCAACAATCCGGCACAACGCAATGCTCATAAGAATCATGATATTTGTTACGGCAAACATGCAAATTTTATGAAAACGAAAATTGCAACTCAGAAACGAAAGTAAAGTGCCGATTGTTCATCGGACAAATTGAGAAAGTTTATTATGAAACATCTATTGATAATCGTTATTTCTTTGTACGCTGCCCTGACGGTCAACGCACAGCTTCCGATACAGGAAATCCGTACGGCTTCGGATACTGAACTGGTGGCTTTTTTTCACAGTACAAATATCAGCGGTCCAGTCTATGCCACTGTCTATTCGACCAACGAGGTGAACATTAGTCAGCCATCTTTGTGGACACTCAACGGCACGCCCGTGACGACGATCAATGAATTCGTAACAGAGTCGGATGGAGTTGATTATCACATTTACATGCAGGTACCGCAGCTTATCAACGGAATGGCTTACACCTTAGACACGCCGTATGGAAACACGAACTTTGTTTTTAATGACAAGCAAATGCTCTGTGAGTCGATCAAAGTCAATCAGAGTGGCTATAGCGCCTTGTCCAACGTGCGCTACGCCAACTTTGCCATCTGGCTAGGCACCGGCGGAGCCCAACCAATAAGCGGACCTCTCCCAACTTACACCGTGTTTAACCAATTTACGGGACAACAGATCACTTCGGGAACGTTGACAAATGTTACCACAAGCGGACCGGACTCATCTTCAGGCGATTATGTCTATCGAATCAATCTGTCGGAGGTGCCCGAGGGCGGTCCTTACACGATTTCCGTGAACGGGTATGGCTGCTCGTATCCTTTTGGCGTGGGAGGGAATTTTTCAGGTCGCTTGGCGTATGTGGCATTCCGTGCCTTGTATTATCAGCGGTGCGGCTGTCCGATTATCGAGCCGTATGCGTGGGCAAATATCCGGCCGACTCCTTGTCACACCACGATCTACGACAACGAGTCACCTGATGACCCAAGCTCTTCTAAGATTAGCGTTAATAAAAACGCTCCTGTATTAGATGTCCATGGGGGTTATCATGATGCTTCAGATTCTCAGAAAAACCCTTACGCTCTGGAAACGCCGATTATACTGATGACAACCTATGAGGCGTTTCCCAATGACTTCACCGATAGGCAATTCAATATTCCCGATATGTTTGACATGAATTTCAATATCATCGGCTCGGGCAACGGGATTCCCGACATCCTTGATGAGGCAAATTGGGGGTTGATGTTATATACCAACTTACAAAGCACCCCAGGAGAACCTTTCGGTGCAGTCGCCTTTGGTACGGCTTCCCGGAGCGAACCGGCTTGGGGAATCAATTTCGATCAGGACACGTTAATCTATTCCACTGAAACGAACACCGGTTGGTCCTGTGGATTGGCAGCCGGGGCGTTCATGAACTTTGCCAGGCTCATCAAACCCTACAATTCCCAGCTCAGTATGACTTATCAAGCCGATGGCATTGCGGCCTACAACGCTGCCGGGTCGCGCATTACACCGCAGCAAAAACTCTACTATAACATCCAAGAGTATTTGTTGAATGGGGACGTAACCTCCAGCAATCAAATCGAGTTCTTATACACAAAAACTAGTTCATTTCAAAACAGTTATGACGACGAAGCTGGTGGGTTTGCCACCGATAACGGCAACATCTGGATGGCGAGTTACTTCATGTCCTATATTATAGCGACGAACCGGCCCACCGACCCGACCGTTGTAGCGTATTTCAAGTCGGTACTCAAAGCGGCAGCAGACAAGGAAGTGGGATACGTTAACGGTGATGCGTATCCCGTTGGGTGGCCGACGAATGTTAATCCCTATACGCAGAATAATTATTTTTCCGGAGCCTTCACGTCTCAGGGACAGTTCGCCTATCCGTGTCTGATGGAGTGGTCCCTGACGAGGCAACAGGAGTATATCGACGCAGTCAGCCAGCTCATGGACTATGATCAAGGTCTTAATCCCATCGGCAAGTGCTACATGACGGGCATTGGCTTCAACCGGGTACATAATCCGGAACAACGAGAATCCATTTATGCCGAAGAGCAGGGATGGGGTGGCCCCCAACCTGGAATTACAGTCTATGGACCCGGCGTAACTCAAGCCTCACAGGGCGAATCGGGCGCTCCGCAGATACCTAATGCCAACAATCTGCCACGGGAACGCATATGGGTGGATGATCTGGGGAACTTCCAATGGAATGAGTTTACCGATTATCAGAGCGAGGCTTGGCCGGCGGCCATTTACCCGGTGCTGGCACAAGGTGGCAATTGGAACCCTATGAACGGTGAACCGTTCCTGAACCCGACTGCCTCCATCAATTCGGTTAGCAACGGATGGATGCTCCAGTTCGGGGGAATTTCTGGCCAGACTTATGTCCTGCAGGCTGCCTCCACCCTTACAGGTCCTTGGAGCGCTGTGTCCGGGCCGGTGAAGGCCGATGTTACGGGAATGGTGCAATTCACCGACACCATGCCAGTCTCGGCGACGCGGTTCTACCGAACCCAAGGGCAATCACCAATTTATTAGCTCAAAACAAATCTTCCCATTCCTGTTGACGCTGCTAATTTTCTGCCTAAATTCACACTTGGTGCCGCTCAAATCTCCAAGATTTTGGTAAGTCCATTCGCGTAGAGTGTGGTGTGTAAATGTGACACCAATCGAAACATACATTCTGGCGTCTGGAGTTTGATGAGCACGTTTGTTTCGCATCGTTTAAACAGCCTGCAAGACTGTGTGAAAATTCAATTTGACCATCGAATCACCATCTCACTTTATATTAAAGTTGCACATTGGAAACGACTATGAACCCCTCACTGTTAATCCAGTTCGGTAAAGCGCTTTTGTTGATTTGGCTTGCCACCTCGGCTTGGGTTTGCGCCGCACAGGTTCAACATTTTCCCATCACCACTCTTCCTGGTACTGAGCTGATGACAATGGAAGGTGACATCGCTTCGAACATGGTAGCGGGTGTCCATCAATTCCTACTTCACAAGCTCGACGAATCGGCGGCGGAGAGCGCGCAGTTCTGGCACAGAGATTTTTCCTCATGGCAGGCCTACGAGCAGTCCATGTCCACCAACCGGCAGCGCTTGGCGCATATCCTTGGCGTATCCGACCAGCGAGTTGATAAAGTGGACCTTGAGTTGGTCACCACCATGAAACGTTCGGCACTTAGGGGGCGTGGAGAAAATTACGAAGTATTTGCCGTCCGTTGGCCGGCGTTCAAAGATGTAACTGGCGAAGGATTGCTGCTCACGCCGACTGATCGCGCACCTATCGCAAACGTCGTCGTTATCCCGGATGCCGACCAGACTCCGGAACAACTCGCTGGATTGACTGATGGCATTGCGCCAGAGAGCCAGTTCGCGCGTCGTTTGGCCGAGAGTGGATGCCGAGTGATCATTCCCGTATTGATCAGCCGACACATAGACCCTCAACGAAAACTTTCCAATCGAGAGTTCATTTATCGGCCAGCCTACGAATTGGGCCGGCACATCATTGGTTACGAAGTCGAAAAAGTGATGGCGGCAATAGACTGGATGACAGACCAAAGCACGAATTCCAACATAAAGACCGGTGTGATCGGCTGGGGTGATGGTGGCTTGCTGGCGTTTTACACCGCCGCGCTGGATCAACGGGTCCAAGCGGCGTGCGTCAGCGGATATTTCGATGAACGATACAAGGTTATCTGGCAGCAACCAGTAACTCGCAACGTTTTTGGTCTGCTGGATGAATTTGGGGACGCGGAGGTGGCGGCAATGATTGCTCCCCGTAGTTTAATCATCGAAGCTGCCAAAGGTCCAGAGGTGACAATGCCAGGTGGCAACGCATACACTCCATCGCAACATGGCAACGGCGCACCCGGAATTCTCGCGTCTCCCAAGTTGGATGATGTTCGCTCGGAATTTGAGCGCACGCGCGCGGTGGTGGTTGGGCTGCACCCATCGCCGCAGTTGCGGTTGGTCGTCAGTGGTAACACGGGACAAGGGGCATTTGGCAGTGAAGACGCTTTGAATGCGTTCTTAAGCCGGCTGGCAAACAACGCCCGCTTGGTGCCGGAAGGCCCGGCACCTAAGAATCTTTGGCCTGACTTCGATCCGGCGGCACGCCAAACTGAGCAGTTACACGAGTTGGATCGCCACAACCAGTGGCTCTTGGCCGAGAGCAAGTACACGCGCCAGAAATTCATGGCCAAGCTCGACACGACATCGCCAGAAAAATTTCGCCAGAGTGCTGAATGGTATCGCAATTACTTTTACCATCAAGTGATTGGGCGTTTCGACGACCCTCTGCTACCGGCTAATCCACGTTCACGAATGATATATGACCGGCCCAAATGGACCGGCTATGAGGTCGTGCTCAATGTGTTTCCGGGTGTGATTGCTAACGGGATTCTTCTGGTACCCAAGGACCTCAAACCCGGCGAACGCCGGCCGGTCGTCGTTTGCCAGCATGGTTTGGAAGGACGTCCGGAGGACACGATAACGGGTAACAGCCATTTCTATCATGATTTCGCGGCCAGGCTGTGCGATCAAGGTTTCATAACGTTCTCGCCGCAAGGGTTATTTATCTTCGAGGACCGTTTTCGCACCCTTCAACGCATGGCCAATCCATTGGGCAAGACTTTGTTTTCCATCATAGTGCCTCAACAGCAGCAGATTACCGACTGGCTCAAAACATTGCCGTTTGTTGACTCGGCGCGGATCGGCTTCTACGGTCTGAGCTATGGCGGCAAAACAGCAATGCGAGTGCCGGCGCTGGTGACAAACTATTGCCTGTCCATCTGCTCAGGCGACTTCAACGACTGGGTTTGGAAGTGTGCTTCCACTCTCAGCCCTTATAGTTATGTCTGGTCACCCGAATATGAAATGTTCGAATTCGATCTCGGCAACACCTTCAATTACTCTGAGATAGCGGCACTAATCGCCCCGCGCCAGTTCATGGTGGAACGCGGACACTTCGACCCCGTGGCACCGGACGACAGAGTGGCGTACGAATTTGCCAATGTACGTTATCTCTATGAGGCGCGATTAGGGCTTCACGACCAATGCCATATCGAGTGGCTTAACGGGCCGCATCAAATTTACGGCGTAGGGACCTTCGACTTTTTGCACGAGCATCTGAACTGGCCACCGGGTGCAACGCGTCAAAACTACGATCGGTAGGTGCTTTATGTCAACCGCGCAATCGGGGATAATACCAATGCCAAAGGCATAGAATAATCCTATCTCAATGTTTTGATGACAGGCTTAATTTTTTACAATAATTTATGTATTAATATGTTTCACATTAAAAAAGAACAGAGGGAGGGTCTTGGCTTCACGTTAATTGAACTTTTGGTGGTCATTGCCATCATCGCCATTTTGGCAGCCATGTTATTACCAGCCCTGGCTTCTGCAAAAAGAAGGGCATTGGTGGCATCCTGCTCGAACAACCTGCGGCAAATCGGTATCGGCATTACTGTATATGCTGGAGATAATAACGATTACGTTTTAACGGCCCGTCCGTCGGCTCTGAATGTTCCTCTTGGAATGCCCGTGTCGTTTAATCAAAGGGCTTTGAACCCGCCGCAAGCGTCCTCGTCAAAAGAGGTAGATTTGGATCCGACCCAGACCAATGGAGCTACGGTCTGGTGCTGTCCATCCCTGCCCTCCGATGGCAAGGGGCTGCCTAAATACGACTCCGCCAACCAGCAATGGTTGATTGGTTATCAGTATTTTGGTGGCATTACGTGGTGGTATAACACGGCCTTCCCTAGTGGCACCCCATCTTACAGTCCGGTGAAATTGGGTAATTCAAGATCCTCGTGGGTTCTGGCGGCGGATGCAATGTCTAAATACATTCAAGGAGGTGCCTCTTCAGCAGATTGGAATATTGGTGTTCCTCCTGGTGTTCCCCACAAGGAGCCGGGAACTCAACGCCCTGCTGGCGGAAATGAGCTTTTAGTGGATGCCTCAGTGTCTTGGGTCAAATGGGAAAACACCTTGCAACTTACTGAATATAGTGCGACCTATGAAAACGACTACTTTTATCAAGCGGATCTTCCCCCAGCGTTCACCTCGTTCGTCATCAAGAATCTCCATCCCACTCCTTAACCAGTGAAACCTGTAATAATTTGAGCACGACGGTCTGATGGCAGCTTACGTCGTAGGTGGTGTGAAATAATTGATACACATAGGCACAAACATTCGGAGTTCCAATTTTAGTTGCCTTGGAAAGCCCAGTTACCCCAACCGCAAGAGACGCATGATAGCTGACGCCAAAAGTCTTTGGAGTTCCTTGAACGTCGGGATGTCGTTTAACCTGAGCATGGAGTTTCCGCGAGTCGAGCTTGCACCTGATCCCAGTTGGCTTTGTGAGCCAGCTTCCCCATTTCCAAGGGCGGTTAACTATGACCCAATGTCAAAATGAAATGCTATAGAAAGAAATGAAGATATCTTCCAAGCCCGACGGTTTACCGAAAAAAATAATTTCAGTCCAAATGAACTATTCCCCTCTGCAACGCCGTTGTGACCGCTTGAGTACGATCATGCACCCCAAGCTTGGCCAAGATGTTCCCCACATGCAGCTTGGCCGTCACTCTTGCAATCAACAGCTCGGCGGCGATTTCCTTGTTGCTCCGCCCCTTGGCCATCAATCCCAAAACGTCCATCTCGCGGGAGGTCAGATCGGGACGTCCCATCCGATCCGCCAGACGAATGCCAATCGTTGGCGAAATGTGACGCTCGCCTGCGTGGGTGGCTCGAATGGTTTCGATCAATTCGTTACGGGTGGCGGATTTGAGCAGATAAGTACGTGCACCGGCTTGGAGCGAGCGATAGACATCCTCCTCACCGTCATACGTCGAGAGCATGATGACTGCCGCCGAGGGAAATTCCTTGCAAATTGATTTGGTGGTTTCGACGCCGCTGATGCCGGGAAGTCTTAAATCCATCATGACGATGTTAGACTGATACCGACGATACAGGACGATGGCCTGCTCACCGGTGGAAGCCTCACATTCGACCAGCATGTCCGTTTCCAAATTGATGGACGCAATCAATCCCATGCGGACAAGAAAGTGGTCATCCACCATCATCACCCGAATTTTTTTTTCGTTAGGAGTCATAATTGAGGTGGGCAGACAACGGACATCTCTTCCAAACATTGAGATTTCGCATCAGTGGCAAGATAGAAGTCCTGCTTTTCCGTGATTTCGACGAGGATTTCGGTCCCTTGTCCTAGGGTGCTGATCACGTCGAAACGTCCGCCCATTTTCACTGCGCGTTCGGTCATGTCTTGCAAGCCAAAATGGCCACCATAAAGATACGAGCGGTTGTGGGGACGGAAGCCCACGCCGTCGTCTATAACACGAAGAGATACCTTGCTAGGGGTATAATGGAGACGGACAATAATTTGCTCGGCGTGGGCGTGTTTGACTGCATTCGCCAGTGCTTCTTGGGCGATGCGTAACAAGTTATTCTCGACTTGCAAGGGCAGTTTGCGGGGCGTGCCATGACTTTCCACGGAGATGGAAACCCGGGCGTTGACCCCCGACATCTCGGCCACTCCAGAAAGAGCAGTGTTAAGATCGCTGTTTTCTAGCAAATGTGACCGTAAATCCCACACCGAACGACGCGCTTCAAACAGGCTATGGCGTGCCATGTTGCGCGCCAGTTCGAACATCTGACGGGCATTGTGCGGTGCGGCATCGAATTGAGAATCCGCCGTTTCCAATTGAATAGTGATGGCTACCAGTTCCTGTTCGAGCGTGTCGTGAAATTCACGGGCGATGCGGTTGCGCTCCTCAAACATGGCCTCCCGTTCGGCCTTCTGTTGAATAGTGACCATTTGCTGCCGAACTTTTCGGTTCAACTCGAAAACCCATGCGAAACCCGCTACGAGAACCACACTCACAGTCCCCAACGCCCAGAGCAAACGCGAGAGCGTCCACCAAGGTGGATTACGGATAACCACCACGTCATCGGGAGACCGCAACAGCAATTGAAATGCTTCCGGTTGCTTTTGTTGTGCTAGCTCCCAATTTTGCACCGGCTGTGTCACGGGCTGCGCTACGCAAATGCCGGTCAATTCTAGTTCGCTACCTTTTTGCAACGCCAAGAATCGTTTGTCGGCCTTGGTAGAATCCAGTCTCGCATCGAAAACAACGTTCGAGGTACCGAGAATCAAGATTGTCTGGCCCCCCTCTTCAATCCGACCATTTAGTTGCTCACGCAACCGTACCAGCACATTGTCGTAATCTTCTGAGGGCAATTGATCGCTACTGACATGCACTGGCATAGGCTCGGATTGATGCCCAATAATATGAAAAATGACGTCTTCTAATCCCGGCGTGTATTGCCCCAAAACGGGAAAACCAATTACCTCCACGACGTCGCCCAGCGACACCGAATTGGTTTGTAAACTCTGCACATGGAGGCCAGTGCCCTCGTTTTGAATAAAAAGTGAATTCCCATTTTCTTCGGTGACGATGCCTCGGACTTTGATTCGCTGTCCATAATAACCTGCGAAATTGAACTGCGCCAATTTGTTTAGCGGTACTTCGCAGATTTGGCTCGGAGCAAGGACTTCGACCGCAATGTTCGAGAGGCTGGTCACACTCAAATAAGGAGCGCATATCTGGCGTTTCTTATTGAATCGCGTCCGGCAAACCCCCCGGATACGAACTGTGGCGCAAACTAACTTCTGGGCCTGCGCCATATTCAAATTCAAATGCTCAACCTGCGCGACCAACCGCTGGCCGTAGAGCATAATGTTCAAACATGCCCGGCCATTTGCGATCGGAATTACGGAGCGAACAACTCCTTCAAGTTCAATCCACTGGCAATCCTCTTTGCCGCTGGCCAATTGTTCGTAACTAAAATGGCCGGGGGTTGGCAGCACCACCCGGTTGAGGACGCGCATGTGCCTCGCAAGGATCACCGGCAAATAATCACCCGACTGGGTAACGCCCTCAATCTCCACCTCATCTCCAGCATTGACATTGGTTATTCCGCTCAATTGCACAGTTTCTTTGTCCAATTTCACAAAAATGGCTGCTGTGGCGTCTTGCAAAAATAGACCGACATCGTTTTCCGCGTCGTAAAACGTAACTACTCCGCGTAAACGCACCTGATATCCTTGAGCCGCCCGATTGGGTGACATCTCCCGTACTTGCTGGGCCGAGGTCAGGAGGGGCGTTTCGGTTACCGCACCGCCGGCATGGAAACAAACGAGACTGAATAGCAGTATGAAAATAGCAGGGGAAAGACCTTCCTCGACACTAAAATGCCATATTTTCACTGTCTGCATTCTGCCACATTCCAACCAAAACATCAATGCTGAAAACATCGTCATGCAATCTTCATCCCTCATAATTCTGACAACTGTCAAGTCAACAAGTCTCAGCAAATCCACCGCTTGGTCAACAACGCATTGGGGTTGTAAAAAATCTATGCCACGGGCGTAGAACAAGCAAACCCTAATGCACCTGTGACAAGATTGAATGTTTTAGTCAAAATTACACAGCTAGATAAATGATTATGAAATTATATGTGTTCTTACTATGCCTAGCAACTGGCGCTTCCGTTTTTGGCGCGGAAGTCAAGTCGCTCTATCTCGACAGTCGTCAGCCTCTCGAAACTCGCGTCGATGATTTGCTTTCGCGGATGACGCTTGAAGAAAAAATTTCGCTCGTTCACGCCAATTCAACATTCACTACTGCCGCCATTCCGCGCTTGGGCATCCCGTGCCGCTGGATGGATGACGGACCGAATGGCGTGCGCGAAGACATCAGCCCGGACAGTTGGCAGCCCGCCGGACGCACTGATGATTTTTCCACCGCTATGCCCGTCGGCATTTGCCTCGCGGCAACATGGGATACCAACTTGGCTTACAGTGAAGGCGAAGCTATTGGACAGGAGGCCCGTGCGCGCGGCAAGGATATTATGCTGGGACCAACAGTCAACATTATGCGGACACCATTGTGGGGGCGAAATTTTGAATCCTTTGGAGAAGACCCGTTCCTCACGTCACGCATGGCGGTAGGTTTTATTCACGGCGAGCAATCACAGGACATTGCTTCATGTGTGAAACATTTTGTTGCCAACAATCAGGAGTGCGAGCGTGGAAGCATCAACGTGGAAATGAGCGAGCGAGCGTTGCATGAGATTTACCTGCCGGCATTCAAGGCCGCTGTCGAGGAAGCCGATGTCTGGTCGGTTATGGGTGCTTATAACCAATTCGACGGCCAGCACTGTTGCGAAAACAATTACCTGCTCAACCAGATTTTGAAAGGCGAATGGGGGTTCAAAGGTTTGGTCATGTCCGATTGGGGCGGAGCGCACGACACCAAGGAAGAAGCGCTTAACGGCCTCGATCTTGAAAATGGCCTCGATGGCAGCGTGGCCAGAAGAGGAGGTTACGATGGTTGTCATCTCGCGCAGCCATATCTTGACCTGCTCAAAAAAGGCGAGTTGCCAATGGCCGGGCTGGACAACAAAGTCCGGCGCAATCTGCGCGTGATGTTTGCCACGCATGTATTTGATCCGGGGCGCACCAACGGTTCGCTCAACACTGTCACTCACCAAATGATTGCTCGTCGTGTCGCCGAGGAAGGCATCGTCCTTTTGAAAAACCAAAACCATTTGTTGCCGCTCAATCCAACGAAAATTAAAACCATCGCCGTCATTGGTGAAAATGCCATTCTTCTCCAAGCGCACGGCGGCAACAGTTCCGGCATCAAGGCTTTTTACGAAGTCACCCCGCTGCAAGGCATCTTAAATCGCGTCGGCAGAAACGTGAACGTCATATTCTCCGGCGGATATAAAGACGGCGGCGTGGATTTAACCAAGCAGGCTATTGCCGCAGCAAAATCCGCCGACGCGGTCATCTATATCGGCGGTTTGAACCATGACTTGGGCTTCGATTGCGAAGGTGCCGACCGCAAAAATCTGAAACTACCTTACGGTCAGGACGAATTGATTTCGGAAATTGCCGCAGCCAATCCGCGCACCATCGTTGTGCTGCTCGGCACGCCAGTTGTAATGGACTCATGGCTTGATCAAGTGCCGTCCGTATTACAGGCGTGGTATATGGGCATGGAAGGCGGCAACGCCCTGGCGCACATTTTGTTCGGTGACGTCGCCCCCTCTGGAAAACTACCTTGCACCATTCCCAAACGACTGAGCGATTGCCCGGCTTTTGCGGACTGCCCGGCGACTTATCCAGGAACCAACGGTGTCGTGACTTACAAAGAAGGCTTGTTTGTCGGCTACCGCTGGTTTGACACCAAGCGCATCCAACCGCAGTTTCCCTTTGGCTTCGGTTTGAGTTATACGACATTCAAATACTCAAACTGGAAATTAGTTCCTGGTGACGGCACGAACGAATTGGTAATCGCGCAATTTGACATTCAAAACACTGGCGCACGCGATGGTGCGGAGGTCGCGCAGCTTTACGTTCATCAAAATCATCCGAGCCTTGTGCGGCCAGAAAAAGAATTAAAAGGGTTCAAAAAAGTGTTCTTGAAGCCTGGTGAAACGCAAACCGTTTCCATTCCGTTGAATCGTGGTGCATTCGCCTTTTACAATCCGGAACAAAAGTCATGGATCGCGGAAAAGGGCGATTTCAAAATCATGGTCGGCAAATCTTCACGCGACATTGTATTGCAAGGCGGTTATCATCTGCCGGAAAGCCTTTCGGAAAAAGATTAGTGGTTGAAAATTCCAGATGCACTCTGAAACGTCATAGCTAGCATCTTGAAGTTGCCAAACTTGAAACCATCGATCAAATCCAACAGGAGCGGTATCACTAACACCGGATAATTTTGATGCCTGTTAATATCTCGCGGATTAAAAAGAGTTTAAATAGTCGTTCCTGAAAAGTTTTTTTGATCTCTGGGATACACTTTGCGTTGAAGATAGGTTTCACTCATTCGACTACGCCAAAAGCCACCGCGCCTGTCGTTGGCCCATGTACCACTGGTTTAATCATGCTTTCCACGCCACATGCCAACCCACAGCCACCGTCTCGTCACTGTGGTTGAACCTCTGCTTGAGCGGAAGCAATCCCAACATCACAAACACACCAGTTGAGACTGACGACCTTTTCTTAACGGTAATGCCTCCAAATACTGGCTCAAACTCCACCCACGGCAAAGTGCTGGCCAATTTTGACGCGAATCGGGTTGTTCACTCAACATAGGCATTAGAAACGAAATCTGGAATGACGCGACAAGGTGGGTTTGCATCGCTCTTTTCGACCTGCTTTCAACGCCCTCATCCAATTTTCCAGTCGAAAACTTTCACCACTCTTTGCACCTGTCTTGCACACACGCATTCTTCAGGAACGACTATTTGTAAAGACAGATTGCTTGGACGAGGTGATTTCGTTATGGTGCATGGACACAAATGTCATCCAGTAAGCCTAAAGAGATAATGATCCAAATGACGCCTCCGGATATCGAGCCGGAGAGGCTGGAAGTCCGCCCCAAGCAGGTTAAGATGCCCAAAGATGGTCTGGTGGTGTTCGAGAGTAGGCATGGTCCCGGCTTTTTCGGCGAGCTCAAGGATCCATATTCTAAATTCCATTTGGTGATTCGTGGGAGAGCCCAATGGGATGTGGCCGGGCGGAGCTACACGACCATGCCCGATGTGCTTTTCCATATCGCTGCGGGTGTATCACACCGGATACGTGACGTGCTGCATGATCCAGTGTCCAATTACGTTATTCATTACCAGCCGCAACTATTGGGTGATGAACTGATGCAACGGTTTGGATCTCCTGGCATCGTGCTGATGAATTTGGGAAGCCCGGGCTTGCACCAAACGGCTCCTATCCGCTCGCTTTTCCGTGAGATGCTTTTTGAGTCGGCCACGCAGCAACTAGGTTGGAAGGTGTTATTGAAATCGCGGCTCATCGAACTCGCGGTGCGTACGCTGCGCATGGCGGAGCGTGGCAATCAGCACACGATGGTCTTTAAGGCGGGCAGCGATAGCATTGAACGCGTCACTCAGTACGCACTGCGTTTGAAATCGCGCTTTTTCCATCAGGAAACTCTCCCGGATGCGGCCAAATCTGTTCATTTAAGCCGACGCCAGTTTACCGATTTATTCCGACGAGTGACAGGAAAGTCATGGCGCCGCTATATCAGAACCTTGCGCCTCGAACACGCCGTCCGACTGCTAACCAATACAGACAAGTCGGTAATCGCGGTGGCTTTTGAGTCCGGATTCGAGGATCTTTCGCAATTCTATCACAATTTTAGGGAAACTTACGATTGCACCCCGTCGAGTTATCGCGAAATGCATCAACATCAACTTCGTCTGGGCGCTGGATCGTCCTTGTATGATCAAAAACGTCGTGCGATTTACTGTAAATAGAATTTCAGAAACTCGAAAGGACGATAGCCCATCCTCATATATCAAAATAATAATGTCGTTCCCCACCGAGGGATGGCGAAGAGAAAAACGAGATTCTGCCTATTGCGAAATAGAATTTACTTTTCACTTGCAAATTATCGACATTTGCACTTGCACAAGAGGAAACGGCAGATATGTCGAAGCCCGTTTTATGATTGACTAGCCCAAGCGTTGTAGCGGATTTCTTTGGGCGATCTGCCCATTTGCTGCTTGAGAAGGCGGGAAAAGTGGAATGCATTTTTGAATCCACAGTTGTAGGCAATTTCGGCAGCCCGATGAGTGAAAATTACCTGGCACGCAAAAATTATGGTTCGCGGTGAGCGGTGGAACCCTTCAACGTATTGTTACCTTTGAACAACTGGAACGCGCTCGGCTCGTCCACGGAAATTTCATCCGGCCAGTTCCAATTCAACGACCCGCTGGCGACGAATGGCCGGCAACGCTTCTACGGCGTAAATGGCCTAGCGTTTTATGGTATGCTGGCTATCTGGCAACTTGGCAACGAACGTCAATTCCATCTGTTGCAATGCCGTTTCAATGCGTCGCAGACAATATCCGCGAATCAAAACTTCATGCTCTGCAAAGACCAACCGAAGACTCTGTTCCTTTTCCTCGCTCTTGAGTTCGGCGAAAGCAATTCGTCATGGGGCAGTAACAATGAATGTCCCGGCGAAACTTCAACGCGCAGGCATTCCGCATTTGGATCGGTGGTGTAACATTCAGGAGATTTTTTGCTCATATTTGTTTTTGGGTTGATGGTGTTGTCTGCGAGCGCCTTGAAGCGGCAAAATCTGTCAGCGGCGCGTTGCCCGAATCGAAGCATATAACCGCGCAGTCGGTTCCAAAGACGGCCTCGGTGATGAGGGGCGAATCCGGCCGCAAATTCCAATGCCAGCGGCCTGTGACCGGGGCGAGTCACATTTTCACGGAGTTGCTGCTTGTCCGGCGTGAAAATGCGGATACCCCGTCGCCCGCGCGAAATGGTCACATACCGACGCGAGCTTGCAATTGGCCTTGAGATGCAGCCGGTCGTTTTCCGCCACCCGAATTTCGCGCGGAACACAGACCGAAACATGATTGAGAACCTTGTTTGAAACCGTGACGAATTTTCCATCAACTTCGACGAGGACACTTGATTTTAGAATGCCCGCCAGCTTTCCCTTTGCCCCAGGTTTGGCTTCGCGAACCTTTTGGTTGAACACAATGACGGCATCTGGCGGAAAAAAACGCTCATCGCGCTTCTGTGTGTTGGTCAAATCAAGTTTGTCCAGAGCTTGAATCGTTGCCTCATTCGCGCCGAGCAGTCCTTTTGATTTGAGCGCATCACGCCCCGCGAATTGACATGATGAACTTCGGTCCAAGTCTGCGACCCGCAAGCCGGAGGTATTCATCGGCGAGTTTGTCGGCTTGCTCGCCCAATCCGCAGGCCACGACCGCGCCCACCTGCTGTTCGCTCTCGGTCACGGTGCTGCTGTAACCCTGGGCACTGACGCCGTGCGACACGCTTGAACCGTAGCGGTATTGCAATCGCCGCCCGATGAGTTCCGCCGCCCCCTGGTTCGTCACCGTGTCGCTGTTCTGATGAAAGATTTTCGTCTGCAAATTTCCAAGCAACGAATCCACTTTTGGCCGCGCCGATTCCCCGCCAAGCGCGCTCAAGTAATTGGAATAATTTTGTGTGAGATAAACCGTGCAAGCGCGCGATGCCCGCGCGGTCGTCTGAAAAATCTGGTCGTAGGCCGTGCTGAAATAATGCGCCTCGTCCGCCCAGATGAAAACGGGGCGTCCGTCCGCGTCGGCTCTGCGTTCCAACGCCTTTTGCGTCATGAATTTCATCAGGACGGCGGCGTATTGCCCTAGCTCGTTCCATTCCTTAACCGGCAAATCCACGATGATGATGCGGCCTAGCGTCGTCTGGTCGGGAATGATGGTTGTCTCGCTCGAAAATAATTTCCGCAATGTGCCGCGCAAAAAGCTGTCGGCCAAAGTCGTGAACAAGGAAACAATCGAGGAGCGCGGGCGGTTGTCCATGCGCGGAAATTCCTCAAGCCAATACTTCGCCGTCATTGCATATTCGGGCTGCAAGTCGGGATTTTTCGTGGCGTTGTCTGCCGCCTTTTGAACGTAGTCATAGCAGATGGATTCGCCTTGCCACGCCGCGCTTGCGGCTTCGTCCGTGTCTTGCGGCGCGGTGCGGATAATCTCGAAAAGTTCCGGCAATGTCACCGTGCCGCGCGCGATTGCCAGAAGATCAACGGCGTTGCGAAGCAACTGCTTTACCGCTCGCTCCCAATAAAGGTCGGCGGTCGCGTGGCTGTGCCGCTGGTTGGCGATTTCGGCAACCTGCATAAATAACGCGACAAGATTTTCCGTCTGCCCTGCGCCCGCGCCGGGGCGATTGGCCTCGTAATGAAGAAAATTAAAATGTTCCTGTGAAAGCAAAACGATGTCACGCTCGCGTCCGGTCTCGGCGGCGTAGCGTTTCCAAAGCTGCGGCTCGTCGCTCTTGGCGCAAAGAACCAATCCGCCAAAACCGTTTCGCAAAAAGGCGTGTGCCAATGCGCGGCCTGAACCGCTGGTCTTGCCGCTGCCGGTCGCGCCGAAAATTTGCGTGCCTTCGCAAGCATCGCGGATGCGCCAAGTGTCGCGCGGATGATTGGACAGACATAAAAACGTGCGAGATGAAGTGGTTGTGATGATGGTTCGATATGAAAGGTAAATTCATAAGCCGAACCTGCGGTTCCGTCCGCAGTAGTCTATCGGCATCGGCGCGACTGGTAACG
>Ga0207933_1000496_pt1 | contig 37927 bp, 29 predicted proteins | sample NGESurdeep092012_4_FD_184488 | JGI IMG/M metagenome (GOLD analysis project Ga0207933, IMG submission 184488) | Arctic peat soil microbial communities from Barrow, Alaska - NGEE Surface sample F53-3 deep-092012 (SPAdes) | ecosystem: Environmental > Terrestrial > Soil > Wetlands > Peat ... | reverse complement strand
GTTTGCAAGTGCACTGCGCGAGGCGGCCACCGGAGGTCAGGCAACTGTCGTGGCGCCGCGCCCGGACACGGGGGCGTCGATAGCAGTGCTCCCGTTCTCGAACGTGGGAGCCGGCAGCGATGACGATTACCTGAGTGATGGCATCACGGACGAGTTGACGTATGCGCTCGGTCGTCTTCCCGGTCTCCGTGTCGTTGCGCGTACGTCGGCATTCATGTTCAAGGACAAAGCCGACGACGTGCGCGTGATCGGACAGAAACTTTCGGTGCAGCACATCCTCGAAGGCACGCTGCGGCGGGCCGGGAATCGACTGCGGATCACCGCTCGGCTCGTGGACGCCACTACAGGTTACGACGCATGGACAGAGCGTTATGACCGCGACTTTACCGATGTGTTCGCGGTGCAGGACGACATCACCAGTGCGATCGCTCAGGCAATGCGTGTGGAGCTGCTTCACGAAACCCGCGACCACGTGCAGACATCGCAGCATAACGTGATCGCGTACGAGCGGTTCCTCGAAGCGCGGTTCCAGTGGAATCGGCGCACCGAGACCGGAAGCTTCAAAAGCGTGTCGCTGTTGCGCGAGGTAATCGAGCTCGATCCGGTATTCATTGCCGCTCGTGCCGCCTTGGCAGAATCGTACATCACGCTCGCGATCTATGGACAGATGGCGCCAGACGAGGCAATGCCGCCGGCGCTGGAAGCCGCCGAACACGCGTTACGCGCCGATCCGATGCAACCGAATGCGCTCGCCGCGCGAGGCTCTGTCCGCGCGATGTACGAATGGAAGTGGGAGGCAGCGGAGGAGGATTTCAAGCGTGCAGTCGCGTCGGATCCGCAGACACCCACGGTATATCAGTGGTACGCGATGCATCTGCTCGTACCGTTGCGGCGATTCGAGGACGCGCGTGCACAGCTGGCGACTGCTCGGCGGATCGATCCGCTGTCGTCGGTTGTAGCGTCGAGCTGGGCGCTATGCCACTACTTTGAAGGCGACTATGGTCGCGCCATCGCCGAGCAGGAGGAATTGCTCAGGCGCGATCCGGGATTCGGAATGGCGCACTTTTTCATCGGACAGGCGGCAATTGCGGCGGGCGAACCGGACCGCGCGCTGGAGCATCTGCACCTTGCATCGACGCTGGTTGGCGAAACGCCGGAAATCATCGCGACGATCGGCGTTGCGTCCGCGGCAGCTGGCGATGCGCAGACTGCGCGCGACGTACTGGAAGCCCTCGAGCACCACGAGCGAAGCGGGTACGTATCGCCAGTGCTGCAAGCGCAGATACATGCCGCCATCGGCGACACCAATGCTGGGCTGGACGCGCTGGACCGGGCGCGAACGTTACGCGCGACGGATCTGGCGTGGATAAGTGTGCGACCGACTTTCGACGTGTTGCGGCTTCAACCGCGATTCAACGATCTGATGCAAAGTGTAGGACTTGGATCGCAAATCACGGTGCCGCGTGACTGATCAGCCAGCGTAGCTATTAAGAGTGACGCCAGCTGATCACGGTGTTTTAAGCGGATCGCACCCAAAACAGGGTGCGTAATTGGCACCCCCCGCTTTCTGACAGCGCGCCTTCGCCTGATCGAACGTGTACGTCGGTAGCGCAGTCTTGACGTCGAAGCACAGATCCATCTGCGCCATCGCGCAGATCGTCAGCCGGTCGTCGGGCGATGCTGGCGCCGGCGCCACGCCGCCGTGGTCGGCGCCGAACCAGCGCTGACACGCCTGTTTTACTGCTTCCGTCGGATCGATTCCGGGTTGTGTTTCGTAGATCTTGAGGAATGTCGCCGCAACCAGGTCTTGCGCTTCGTACTGCCGGATATCCGGAATCCTTGATGGATCGTTCGTGCACGCGCCCGTGACACCGGCGGCGATCATGTGGTTCGCCACCATGTACGGCGTGAGCTTGGGGCTGTCCGGGTTGATCTGAACCAGGCCCGCCTGAAGCACGTTCACCGTTGGTGTCCCGTTCTTGTCCAACGTCTTGATCTGCGACTTGTAGCGAACGCGGAACCAGCCTGCGGCCTGCGGATCATAGAGCGGTGATCCACAGACGAGCAGAGGCAGCGTGTACGGATTGCTCGCGTTTGCCCGAGGATTCAGCAGCAGCTCCAGCATGGAGCGCAGGTAGCTGTCGCCTGTTTCATCCTTGTCGAAGAACAGCGACGAAAGGTTGATCGGGAAGTAATCGTTGGGATACTCGCTCTGGCCCGATCCTGGCGCAGCGATTGGATTTACGTCCAGAATCGAGTGATACAGTGTGGGCGATGAGATTCCCACGCATTGGAGCAACTGCGCCCAGCGGCGGAGCGTGTTGTTGTTGAAGTAATCGGCGTTGCGAAACGCAATCACCGGCGGGTAGTGCATGAGAGTCACGGCCCGCTGGTTTGACAGCGGAAGCCCCAACGGCAGGCACGGAAACCATTGGCACGGACCGTCCTCCGCATTCACGGGGAATCCGGACATGGGATTCCACGCCGACGTCGCCTTGCATGCGTCGGCCCCGTCGAGCGCGAGTCCCACGTGCTTCTTGTCCAGGAACGCGACATGAGCCAGCGCGAATGCAGCTGCGCCGGCTTCCTGTCCGGGTGCGGGCGTGAATGCAATCTCGTAGCCTGCGCTGCTACGAGTGACCATCAATGAATCTGCGACAATTGTGATGAGATCCTGCGCGAGTGACACGCCTGTGAAGTGCGCAATCACCTCTTCATACGTAGTCAGCCTGGTCGTCGGGCTGAGATCGCGCGGATCCGGGTACACGCGCTCGATGTAGGCCGCGCCCCCGGGCAGCGTGTACTTTACCGCTTGTTGAGCAGTCGTCATCCGTACTGCTTCTTCAGATCGTCCAGCATGCGCGACAGCGTTTTCATGTCCGTGGCTTCGGACGTGACACGATACGATAACGCGCGAATGTCGGACGCCGGGAGCTTTCCGCGGGTAAGCCCAACAATCATTGCGTGGGCCACCATCTTGTGCAGATGATGAACCGCCGTCGATGGAGTTGGCGCCGAATCGGGCGGGTAGTTCTTGTCGTATGGTGGCGTGAACGCTGGAGCGTCGGGACGTGGCGTCGATCGAGTGAGCACATTCTCGAGCGTCGGCGCCTGTTGCGTGCGCTCACCCAGGAACCAGCGCGAGCGAGGAACTCCGAACCAGTCCAGTATCGTCGCGAGGATGGAAGTGTGTTCGTAGGCCGTACCAGTGGATGATCGGAAGACCGTATTTGGCTCGATCCACGGCGACACCATAATGCCCGGCACGCGCGGACCCATCACATCATAGCGAAATCCGTCCACAGCGTCGTTGGGCCACGGATTCACCGCGGAAGGCGGTGCCACGTGATCGAAAATGCCGCCGTGCTCATCGAACGTGATGACGAGCAGCGTTTCTTCCCAGTCGGGCCCCTTGCGAATTGAATCGTAAATCTTGTTGAGCTGTATCTCGCCGGCCACGACATCCTCGCCAGGATGGTATGACGTTGTACCCGAAGCGCCGATCCAGATCGGTTCGATATAGCTGAACGCCGGCAGCGTACCTGCCAGTGCCGACGCATAGAAGTCGTCTACCGGTGCGACGTACTGGTTCTCACCCGCGGCGACGCTCGCATCGACCGTCGGAATCTGTCCATCCAGGAACAGCTGATACGAAAAGACGTGCGCCATCCACTCCGTGGAGTTGTAGATCGCCCAGTCCGTGATTCCGTTGGCCCACAATGTCTTCCAGATCGAAGAGCGATGCGGCTGTTCCGGCCAGAAGATGTACTGCGGTGGATCCATGAAGTTGTTGCACTGTCCCTGCGATGAACCTGTGAGCGCAAATGCGCGGTTCGCGTCCGTACAGCTTGGCATGGAGCAATGCCATTCGTCCGACACCGCGTATTCGCCCGCAAGCCCGTTCAGAACCGGTAGCTGGTTGGGCGTGAACGTCTCCATGACTTGCGAGTTGCCGTTGTTCCAGACGAAGCCACCCATGTCTGGCACAGCGCGTTTTTCGTAGCCATCAGGATGGTCGTAGTACATCTGCCGCAGCACGTCGGACAGATCGTGGTAGGGATCGTCAGTGAACATCTCCAACACCCAATCCGTGCTCAGCTTGCCGTCCTTGAACTTGCTGAGCGAGACTTTCTGGTCGCCATTCATGTTGTACATCTGCGTGCTGGCGCCCTTGTACGGGCCATCGGGTCCAACGATGTGCAGATTTTCGCCGGCTTTTTCGTGCAACCAGCCGACGACGTGATCGAACGACCGGTTCTCAAGCATGTAGTAAACGACGTGCTTGATTTTGGACCGCATGAAATCGACCGTGCCCGGCACGGCAGCATTCTGGGCGTTGGCCACGATCGGTGGCTGGAATCCAAACAGAACTCCATCCGCCCCGATTCCGGTTGGGAGCGTACCCGACCGGACCGGACCGGTGAGCGGATTGGCGCTCTGCGCATCGAATCGCCAGAGCCGATAGGCCCGATCCGCCGGATTCCAATCGAGCACATAGTCACCAATCGGTACTAATTCGTGACTGGACGGGATGTCCTTCCAAGTGCCGCTCTGGACCGTCGGACGCGCGAGCGGGATCGTCGCCTGCGGATCAAAGCTCCAGACTACGTAATCGCCTGTCGCCCGCTTGCGGTCGAGTACGTAGTTGTTGAACGGGAGCAGCTCGTCTCCGATCTGCATGGTCCGGAACGAGCCTTCCGGCGTATACGAATAGTTGCCGGGGATCGGGTCGGCCGTGCCTGGCGCCGTGGGGCATGGGTCGAAGTTCCAGAGACCGAACGTCCCGCGTCCGTCGGTTGGAATGAAGTTGAGCAGGTAGGAGCCCAGCGGTATCAACGTGAGTGTGTCATCGTTGTCGTACTGCTTGTGACCGCCAGTCGGGTTGCCGAAGTCGGCCCCTCGCCCCCAGAATTTGCCCTTGCTCCACTGACCGTGCTGAATTGGCGGGGCAGCCAGCGGATCGGGCGAGTCGGGGTCGAATTCGAACAGGCGATATGTATAATAGGGGGGCCCCCCCTGCGCCTTGATGGCCGGTCCCCATTCGAGAAAGTAGCCGCCGATCCAGATTAGCGAATTCTTGCGATTGTACTGCGCGGTTCCAGCCGACGCCACGGGCGCGAGCAGGTCCTTTGCCGCCGGATCAAATCGCCACATCTGATAGTTGTCATCGCTGGTACTCCGGCTAATGACGTAACCCTGGTCCTGCCTCGCGTCAGGCATGCGTTCCTCTTGAAGAATGCGCAAGATTCGGCGTCAACAATCGCCCGCCTCGGCGACATTGGCAAGGACTTCACCGCGGGCAGGGTCGAATCGCCCCCTTGCAGCTTGCCCCAAGCGTGTAGCTTTTACGCTGTGTTTTATTACTTCGGATACGGTTCCAATATGAGCCTTCCGTCGCTACGGGCGAAGGGTGTTGCCGCGCTCGAATCCTTGCCGGCGTCGCTCGACGGCTGGGCGCTTCGCTTCAACGTGCGTCACTGGTTCCCGCACGAAGGAGGAATGGGCAACGTGGAGCGCACTGGCCGTGCCGGCGACCGGGTTCTCGGGCTCGTACATCTCTGCGACGACGCGGACCTGAAGGCGCTGGACGCCGTGGAAGCGTACGGCTGGCGCTACGACCGAATCGAGGTGGACGTCCAGACCAGCGGCGGGACTGTGCGCGCATGGACCTACGTTGGAATGCCCGGCGCGATCGATGACTCCTGCCTGCCGACGCGTCGCTATCTGAACATCCTGCTGGCCGGAGCCGAAGCGGCGGGTCTTGATGCAGATTACATCGGCCGGCTGCGCTCCCATCCGCTGGCCCCGTCAATTGACTATCCGCCATTCGAGCGACCCTCGGTGCCTTCAGCGATATTCAATCGTCGTTCGCTCGCCGAACACGCCGCATACACCGCCATCGCCGACTCTGTATTCGACATGTCGGCTGCGCGCGGCGATCTTGCCAGCCTCATTCCGCTGTTTGGCGGCAGGGACATGACGCTCTTCCACATACGGCGCCTCGACACCAGCGACGGTAGTGAAACCGAGGGTGATGTTCGTGATGGTCGTCTCTCAGCCTCGGCGCTGCGCTACATCAACACGTACCTGCACGCGTATGCGACCGAGTTCCGCTATGTCGGTCGTTACACGCGTAATTGAACCATACCGCTCAACCATTTTCCCATACCAGCGATGTCGGAATTCCCAGCTGCAATGCCGCACGGTCCGATTCGGGAAGTATTCCCGGACGTGTTCTTCGTGACCGGCACGATGAAGAACGAGTTCTTCGGCTCGATGTGGCACTTCAGTCGCAACATGACCATCGTGCGCGACGGCGATGAGCTGACGCTCGTAAACACGGTACGTCTGTCTCCCGAAGGACTGGCCGAGCTGGATCGGCTGGGTCGCGTGGTGAACGTCGTTCGCATCGGCGACATGCACGGGATAGACGACGCTTTCTACGTTGATCGCTACGGTGCCACGTACTGGGCGATGCCAGGAATGAGCACCGATGATCGCCCGCAAGTAGCCAAGCAACTCGTGCCAGGCGGTGAAATGCCGGTGCGCGATTCCTCGTTGTTCGCGTTTACGAGCACGACGCGCCCCGAGGGAATTTTGCGACTTGATCGCGAGGGTGGCATCATGATCTCTTGCGATTCGCTGCAAAACTGGGTCGGACCCGACGAGTTCTTCGACGACTCAACAATCGCCACGATGCAGAAGATGAATTTCTTCACGGAGACGGGCATCGGTCTCGCCTGGATTCACGCCGGTGAGCCCAAGGCGGACGACTTCGTTCGACTCAAGAAACTGCCATTCCGTCACGCGCTATGCGGGCACGGAGAGCCGGCCGTTGGCGATGTGCAACCTGGTTACCACGCGGCGTTCCAGCGTTTCTTCAACGTTTAGCGATCGTGCCGTCCAGCGCTCCGGCCGCTGCGGCGGCGGTTCGCATTCCCGCGTACGATATCATCGAAGACGTCCAGCATGCTGGGCCCTTCGCTCTGCTGCGCGCTCGCCGGAATTCTGGCGAGCGCGTGCTTCTCAAGACCCCGCGGTCTCAATACTCAGCTCGGCACGACATCGCTGAACTCAGGCGCGAATTTCAGATCCTGAGAACCATTGACCTCCCGGGCGTAGTGCACGCTCGGTCACTGGTCGAATGGGGCTCGGGCAATCTTGCGATCGAGATGGACGATGTCGGTATTTCTCTGGCCGAGCAGCTGGCGATGGCTCCGGGCCAGCCGATCCCACTCGGCGATTTCTTCAACATCGCCATCCAGTTGGCGCGCACGCTCGGCGAGTTGCACGAGCGTAACATCGTGCACAAGAACGTCGTTCCACAGAACGTGTTCATCAGCACATCGGGTAACGTGCAGCTTGCCGACTTTGGCATCTGCTCGCAGTTGTCACGTGAACGCCAGGATTCTCGCCTTTCCGCGCGCATAGAAGGGTCGCTCCCGTATATCTCTCCAGAGCAGACCGGGCGCATGAGCCGCGACGTTGATTACCGATCGGATTACTACACGCTCGGTGTCACGTTTTTTGAGCTGGTCACAGGCCGGCTTCCGTTCAGCGCTTCGGATCCGCTGGAATGGGTGCACTGCCACGTTGGCCAGACGCCGCCGACCGCTCAATCTGTCAATCGCGATGTACCCGACCCGCTCTCGCGGATACTCTCCAAGCTGCTTTCCAAGAGCGCAGAGGATCGTTACCAGAGCAGTTTCGGACTCATCGCCGATCTCGAACGTTGTCGCGATGCGTACACCGCGACGGGACATGTCGAGTCGTTCACTCTGGGTGAAGCCGACGTATCGCGCAGCTTCCAGATTCCGCAGCAGCTCTACGGACGCAAGCAGGACATCGGGCAGCTTGCGGAACTGTTCGATGATGTCGCACATGGTGGCGCCGGTGTATGTCTTGTATCTGGCCATGCCGGTGTCGGCAAGTCGGCGCTCGTCAACGAGCTCGGAAAAGCAATCGTCCGTAGTCGCGGTTATCTGATCGAAGGCAAGTTCGAGCACTTCCAGCAGAGCACGGCTTACAGCGCACTCGCAAGTGCGTTCCGCGGTCTTGTGGAGCAACTGCTTGGCGAGCCCGCGAACAGACTCGCCGAGTGGCGCGACGCACTACAGGCGGCACTCGGAAGCAACGCGGCGTTGCTTGTCGCGCTCATACCCGAATTGGTCCCGATCATCGGCGAGCAGCCGCCCGTTCCGGACCTGCCTCCGGCCGAGGCGCAGAACCGCTTTCAGATCGTCGTTCTGAACTTTGTCCGCGTGTTTGCGACCGCGCAGCATCCACTGGTAATCTTTCTCGACGATCTGCAGTGGAGCGACGTGCCGACTCTCAATCTCCTCGCGCGACTTGCGACCACGCGCGACATGGCACATCTGCTGCTCATCGGCGCGTACCGTGACAATGCGGTGGACGTGTCTCATCCACTCACGGTTACTCTCGACCAGATCCGCCGCTCGCGCGAGGTAGTGGAGATAGCACTCGCTCCACTGGAGATCGAGGCGGTTGATCGGCTAACGGCTGATACGCTCCGTACGACCGTGGAACGCAGTCAACCGCTTGCCCGCATAGTCTTCGACAAGACACAGGGGAATCCGTTTTTCACAAAGGAGTTGTTGCGCGGTCTGCATGAGAGCGGCTCGATCCGATTCGCTCCCGACATGGGGCGCTGGGAGTGGGACACTGCGGCTGTGGCGGCGGCGACTGTAGCAGACAACGTGGTCGACTTCATGGTCTCTGCGCTCAGGCGTCTGCCGCAGGCCACGCAGCAGTTGCTCCAGCTCGCTTCGTGCATCGGCAATACCTTCGATCTACGCACACTCTGCATCATCGCCGAGCGGGACTACGCATCGGTGGGGGCCGACCTGCAAGCCGCGCTTACACGTCAGCTTCTCGTTCCGCTTACCGAGAACTACAGACTCGTCGGCGTAGCTGATCCTGACGCCGCACCGTCGCCGGCTGGCGCAAGTGTGCGGTATCGATTTCAGCACGACCGGGTACACCAGGCAGCGTACGAACTGATCGACCCGGAGCGCAAACAGGCCGTGCACCTGTCGATGGGGCGTGTGCTTCTCGGCAATGCGTCTGCCGTCGAACTCGACGAACGGTTGCTTGACATTGTCGCGCATCTCAACATCGGCCGCTCGCTCATCACCGATGCCGAGGAACGACGCACGCTGGCGCGTCTCAATCGCGATGCCGGCCTCAAGGCGATGCGATCGTCTGCATATGGCGCGGCAATGGAGCTTCTCCTCGTCAGCCTGGAATTACTCGGACCCGATGCGTGGAGCACGGACTTCGACCTGATGCTTGACGTCGCGCGGCGAGTGCAACAGTGCGCATACCTTACCGGCGACTACGTCGCGGCGGATGCGTGGACGGAGACTGTGCTCGCGCACGCAACGACTCGACTCGCCCGTGCGGAGGCGTTGTCGGCGCGCACGCGCCAGTATGCGACCATCGGTCGCATGCACGAATCCATTCAGGCTGCGCTTTCCGGACTGGGTGAGCTGGGATATGCGGTGAAGCCGGAGCCAACATCCGCGGACGTGGAACGCGAACTCGCCAACGTGACGCGTAACCTTGGCGGCCGCGCGATCGCCGATCTGATCGAGGCGCCGGAAATCACGGACCCCGAAACGCGTATCAGCCTGCGGCTTCTCATGGAAGTTTTTGCAGCCGCGTTTCTCTCTGGCAGCGGGACACTGTTCCCGTATCTGATCCTCAACGGCGTGAATCTTTCTCTCGTGAATGGCAGCAGCTCGGAGGCCGCGTTTGCATACGCGGCCTACGGTATGCTCCTCTGCGGTGAGCTGAAGGATCCCGCGCTCGGCTATCAGTATGGCCGGCTCGGCGTGGCCATGAACGAGCGATTCAATGACATCGCTCTCAAGTCGCGCATCATCTACGTGTACGCGATGTTCGTTCACCATTGGAGCAACCACTGGGCGAGCATGACGCCGTGGTTTCTTAAAGCCATCGAGGCTGGCTACCAGTCCGGTGACATGCTGTACCTGGCGTACAGTGCGCAGGACTGCATCATCTGGGATCCGACGCTCGACCTCGCTACTGCGTCGCGGGAACAGCGCAAGTATCTGGCGATCGTCAAGGATTGCGAATACCAGGATTCGTATGACTCCGGCACGCTGTTCCTGCAGATGCAACTCAATTTCCAGGGGCTCACGGACGGCCAGTTCTCCATGAACAATGACTCGTTCGATGAGCAGGCATGCGTCGCGGGTATGCGCGAACGCGGATTCATGACGGGTGTCGCGAACTATCATATCTACAAGGCGGAAATTCACGCGCTGTACGGTGACTTCGCCGGAGCAATGGTGCACGTTGAGGCGCAGGATCGGCTGGTGGCATCGGCGATGTCGCTTCCGCAGCTCGTGCGTTTTTGTATCACCGCGTTCCTCACTCGCGCGGCCCTGTATTCGACCATGCCCGAGCAGGATCAGCCGGCGGCGCTCACACGCCTGAACGCCGACCTCGCGCAGATGAGTGCATGGGCCGAGGGGTGCCGGGCAAACTTCGAACACCTCCGGCTCACAATGATCGCCGAGCTTGCCAGGCTCGAGAACCGCCAGGCCGACGCACTGGCTGGCTACGAACATGCCGCGGCGGCCGCTCGCGAAAGTGGCTTCATGCGCGACGAGGCTGTGGCCGACGAGCTCGCTGCCCGGTATTTGCTCGCGCTGGAGCTTCCGCGCGCCGCCGAAGGATACATCCGCGCGGCCCGCAACCTGTTTGATAGGTGGGGCGCACGGCGCAAGGTGGAGCAGATGGACAACAGCTACGCCGCGATGGTCGGGCGAATCGCCGATGCCATCGCTGGCGCGGAATCGGCCATCGATTCCACATCGCTCGACATGAGTTCGGTGATCAAGGCTTCCCAGACGATTTCCGGTGAGATAGTAGTAGACCGACTGTTGCGCACCACGCTCGAGCTGTTGCTGGAGAACGCGGGTGGAAATCGCGGCTTCTTCATTGTGCAGAACGATGACGAGCTTGTTGTGCGGGCACAGGCGGAGGACACAGAAGACGCATTTCGTCTTTCCCTCCCTCTAACGCTCGGCGCCAGCGAAGAGCTTCTGGTACCACTGTCGATCGTGAACAACGTGCTACGAACCGGAACGCCGCTCGTGCTCGACGACGCAACAAACGCAGGCCGATTTGCGAGCGATCCGTACCTGCTCGCTGCTCGTCCCAAGTCTGTGATGTGTGTACCCATTCAGCGCCAGAGGCGCTTCAGTGGCGTCATCTATATCGAGAACAACCTCACGACTGCAGCATTTTCGAAGGATCGGGTCGAAGTGATCAAGCTACTCGCCGCGCAGGCGGGAATTTCCATGGAAAACGCGCGACTGTACGAGGAGCAGGTCAGGCTCACCAACGCGCAGAGCCGATTTGTGCCGGCGCAATTCCTTGAGATTATGGGCCGGCGCGACATCGCCGACGTCGGCCTCGGTGAATTTGTCGCACGCGACATGAGCGTTATGTTCGCGGATCTTCGCGCGTTCACTCCGCTTGCCGAGCAATTGGCACCACGACAAGTGATCGACCTGCTCAACCGTCACTTCAGTCGCATCGGCGGCCCGATCGCCGATGCGGGCGGATTCATCGACTCTTACAACGGCGATGAGATCATGGCGCTCTTCCCGCTGCCAGGCCTTCGCGCAGTGAGCGCCGGTGTTTCAATGCAGCGCGCGCTCGCCGATTTCAACCGCGAGTCGATTGCTGGTGGCGGCCCGTCGCTGGAGATGGGCATTGGCGTGAACACCGGGCCACTGGTACTCGGCACTGTGGGCAGTCAGGATCGGCTCAAGTGCGGCGTGGTGGGAGATACCGTCAATACCGCCTCTCGAATCGAGCAGCTCACCAAGCGATATGGTGCGCCATTTTTGATCGGTGAGCAGACATACCGTTCGCTGCCTGCGTCGAGCGGTTTTTCGGTGCGAGCCGTGGACCGTGTGGCCGCCAAGGGCAAGGTTCAGGCGATGACGTTGTACGAAGTTCTGGACGCCGAGACAGACGAGCGACGTAGCGCAAAGGAGTCGACACGGTCGATGCTCGACGGCGCGATGACGCTTTACTTTGCGCGCGATTTTTCAGGAGCTGGCAAGACGCTCGCTGATGCGCGAGAGATGGATGTTCGAGATCCCGTTCTCGCCATCCTCGGCGAACGATGCGAGCGCTATGCCGTTACACCGCCGCCGGACTACTGGCACGGCGCCGAGTCGCTCGACTTCAAGTAGTGGCGCCGCGGTCTCATGCAGGTTCAATTTCTGATTCCATGATGTCAATTGGTGAGGACCGATGACCCGACGACTCGGCGTGGTGATGGACCCGATCGCCGGAATTCATCCCGAAAAGGACAGTACTCTCGCTATGCTGCTTGAAGCAGCGCGGCGCGGATGGGAGTTGAACTACATGGAAGTCGGCGATCTCCGCCTGCGCGACGGGCGCGCCGAAGCCACTGCACGGCCACTCGCCGTCAAGAACGATAACGAACACTGGTTTGAGCTGGGTGAAGGCATCGACATCGGACTCGGCGGTCTCGACGTTATCCTGATGCGGAAGGATCCTCCCTTCGACCTCGAATATCTCGCCGCGACCTACGTGCTCGACCGCGCGGAAGCGCAGGGAGCGCTCGTGGTAAACCGACCAGGCGCACTCCGCGGTGCCAACGAGAAGGCAATCACGAGCTGGTTTGCAGACTGCTGTCCGCCCACGCTGATGACGCGTTCAATTCCGCAATTGCGAGCGTTCATGCTCGAGCACAATGCGATCGTGGTCAAGCCGCTTTACTCGATGGGTGGCCGTTCTGTATTCGTGGTGCGTCCCGACGATCCCAACGCCACCGTCATTTTCGAGGAGATGACCGAGCGTGAACGTCGCACGATAATCGCACAGGCATTCGTGAGCGACGTTGCGGTGAGTGGCGACAAGCGTATTTTGATGATAGACGGCAGCCCCGTGCCGCACGCGATCGCGCGGATTCCGCAGCCCGGCGAGCTGCGCGCGAACATTGCCGCTGGTGGATCAGTTCATCCTGTCGAACTGGACGAGCGCGACCGAGCCATTTGCGCCGTGGTCGGCCCAATATTGCGTGAGCGAGGCCTCTGGTTCGCCGGGCTCGACGTGATTGGCGGATATCTGACCGAGATCAACGTTACGAGCCCGACATGCATTCGCGAGATCGACAGATTGTTCGGCTTGAACGTATCCGGCATACTACTGGATTCCGTCGAGCAACTGCTAAGTCAGCCCAGGATCATTTGACACGCCGCGGCAACCAGGGCTTGAGCACCCTTTCTGCGAGCGCTGGCCAATCCTTGTTCGCCGCCGGATTCGCGGGACTCGGATGGAGCAGATAACGCACGTCCGCGTCCGCACCGAGCACGGTCGTGGCGCGTCGTTCCGCGTAGCGCCCAATTGCCACGACAGCTGACGGTCTCAGCGCGCGGACCACAGCCACCAACGCGCGATCACATACGTTCGTCAGTGCTTCGGCCTCGGCTCGACTCAGCTGTTCCGGGATGAGATTGTGTCCATTGCCGATGAACAGAAGCGGGCAGTAATTCCAGACAAAAAAGCGCGAGAAAAAGTCATCCGGCGAACCAATCCGCGCTTTGGCCCAACGCCACAGTCGCGAACCGCTGCCTTCGTTGCGATGGCAATCCATTCCCAGTATTGGATACTTTGGATGCTGCGCCGGCAACGCGCTACCGAGTCGAGTCTGGATGCCGAACCATTCACGCACCGACACAACGTCGCCAAACGGAACGCCTGTCTGTGCCATGCCCCACGGGCCGGGGTTCATGCCCAGCAGCAACACCCGCCCGCGCGCCGTGCCGTATCGCTGCAGATACTCGCGATGCGCCGCCCACGCATAGTCGAGGGGATTGTAGACGTGACTTGGCGTCGAGAATTTCAGATCATCGACTTCGCGCGCGAGTGCACGCGTCAATCTCACCATGTTGGATTGAGCTGCCATAGCCAAACGTAACGGAAAATCTGACGCTAAAAACGCTCTCCAGCGAATGAAGATCTCGAAGACTCGGTGTAAAGGACGGTCACATGGCAGGCACAATTCAATGGACGGCCCCTCGCGCCCGGACTTGAACCAGTCGAGTTAGATTTGGTGCCACTCTCGTAGCGCATAGGCTCAGGCCGCAGGTTGCAAAATGGGCTCCAGTCTCAAGTCCGGCACCAGAGGCGACTCCACCATGACGTTGTCGATGAAGTTACCAGCTACGGTAACCCCACTCTCTCGCGACGCCAGGGTTACCGTTGTGCTACTGTTCATCGTCTGGCTGGTCGACTACTTCGACCGCCTGATCATGAACTTCGCCCTCCCGTACATCGGGAAAGACTTTCAGCTGAACCATACGCAGCAAGGGCTGTTGGTATCGGCCTTCTTCATCACGTATGCGTTCTCGCAGCTGCCTGGCGGAGTTTTGGCGGACCGGATTGGTACGAGAAAGACGATTGCGATCGCGATGATAGGTTGGTCGGCTTTTACGGGCCTTACAGGGTTGGCGTGGAGTTTTTCGGCTCTGATCGTGATCCGATTCCTGTTCGGGATCGGAGAGGGAGTATTTCCCGGCGCTTCGTACAAGGCGATCTCCGAGCGTACCGAGCCGGGCGACAGAATGACTGCGATAGGTATAATGAGCAGCTCCAACCAGTTCGGGGCCGCAGTTGCCCCGCTGCTTGGTGCGCCACTCATCGCCATCATAGGATGGCGATGGAGCTTTGGCGCTGCCGCGGTTGCGGGCATAGCGTGCTGCTTTGCCGTCCTGTTTTTTCTCCCGCCTCCCAGCGTACAGCAGCGCACAGCGAACATCGGTGCGCGCGACGTGGGCGCCAAGGCATCCTGGGCGATCGTCCGGAGCCCTCACATGTACATCTACGTCGCAATGTTTTTCGGCGCCGACCTCGTCGCGTGGGGTGTGTTAACGTGGACACCATCGTACCTCCTGGCCGTGCGCGGACTTTCGCTCGGACATTCGGCGATCCTGATCGCAATCCCGATGGTGGTGGCCGGTGCCGGCACAATCCTGGGTGGTAAGCTGTCGGATCTATTGAACGGACGGCCACGGCGCGTTGCCGCACCAGCGTTGGCAGTCGCTGCTGCCGGGCTGCTTCTGATGGCCACTGCCGCGAGTCTCTCGGCGTTCATCATCTGGCAGTGCGTAACGCTGTTCGGCTTCGGACTCGCATTCATGTCCATCCAGGCGGTCCCGATGAAGGCTCTCAACGCGAAGTTTACCGGTTCCGCCACGGGGATGATCAACTTCGGTGGCCAGCTTGCGGGCGTGTTCGCACCGGTAATAATGGGGGCGCTCATCGACCGCTTCAGTTATGTAGCTGCATTCGTGTTTCTGGCACTTGGCGCGCTGCTGGGACTGGTTGCGGCAATCATCGCACCGCAAACTCCGGAGGCGCTGGTCCGGAAGCTTGCACGGAATCAACTGCTGGCCGGCGGCTTCGCAGTCGAAGTGGCACACGCGGGTGCGGAACGATAACCGGGTCGGCCGAAACCGGGGTCAGAGCGGACTTTCCTGCGAGCGCTTGTGGCGCCAATAGTGGCGTTGACCGCAAAAGTGCACGCTGACCCCACTTTGCTACAGCGTCGGGTGTCGCCGCACAGTATCGTCGTGCATCTGGAACTGGTGCGCGACAGACAGGATAAGATCGTCGTTGTACAGGTTACCGATGATCTGACCACAGATCGGTTGCGCATTGAGTTCCGGCGCCGGCGCGGTGGGCGCCGGGCCACGTCCTCCGCCGAAGGGCTGCGGTACACCGAACTTGTACGGTAGCACCGCGCTGGGGTGTCCGGTCTGCGCATTTGCGCCAACGTCGGCGAACGGGCTGCCGATGTACATGTCCAGATCCTTCAGGAACTCTGCCCACATCGTGACCAACACGTAACGCCGGCGTTCGGTTTGCAGGAACTCGAATCCCGATATCCTGCGGCCGTTGACGAAGCGCGGATTCCAGTCGGCTGGCGCCATCGGATTCGTCGGCGCCGCCTCGCGTCCGGCAGTCCTGTTACCAGAACCCCGCGCGGGCAGCGGCGGCAGATTATTGAGATCGAGTCCGATCTCCCTGGCCTTGATCTGAACGTACGAGTCGAAAGCTGCGGCATCTTCAACATCGAGTCCGCCACTGCCACCAATGCCTGCTACGGTCGGACGCGCTCCGATACTCACTGGCTTCATTCCCAGTTCCTTCAGTTTGTCCACCAGTTCCTTTGGCGCCTTGTCGTCTACGCCAATGCGGAGCGCACCGACATCAATGCTGCGGTTGAACTGGAACGGCACCATCACTGTTGACGGATCCTTCTCATCAACACCGTGAATTACGTTGAACACCATCGCAGCATCCTCGCTCGTGCGCACGATGGGCCCCACTCGATCCTGCGACCAGGCCAGCACCATGCCGCCATAACGGCTGACGCTGCCAAACGTTGGACGCAGCGCGCTCACGCCACAGCGGATGGTCGGCGATACGATCGAACCCGACGTCTCGGTACCTATTCCGAATGCAACACAGCCAGCGGCAGTAGCCGATGCGGGACCGGCGGACGAACCGCTGGAGCCCTGCGACAGATTCCACGGATTGTTGGTGCGCCCCCGGAACCACTGATCGTTCTGCGCGAAGAGTCCGCTGGCGAGTTTCGCGATCAACACCGCGCCGGCGTCGCGCAGACGGACGACGACTTCGGCGTCCATGTCGATTATACGATTCTCGAAATCCTTTGCACCCCACGTAGTGGGCACGCCTTTGGTTGCGAACAAGTCCTTGACGCCGTAGGGCAGTCCGTGGAGCGGGCCGCGGTAGTGCCCAGCGGCGATCTCCACGTCCGCTCGCGCGGCCTCGGCGCGCGCCTGGTCTTCCATGATAGTGACCGCACAGAGCAGAGTTGGATTGAGGCGCTTGAGGCGCTTGAGATAGATATCGGTGAGCCGCGCCGAGGTGATCCGCCGTGATTTGAGAAGCGCCGAGAGACGGTGCGCGGGGAGAAAGGCGATGTCGTCGTCCGACGTTGGTACCGCGCCAGTCCACGGTTCGGCTTCATACGTGCCGCGATCAAACGCCGCAGCGCCGTGTTTGCGTACGAGTTTCTCCATGAGCGCTCCGGTACCGCCGGGGTATGGCTGAAACTGGAGTGCGGGAGGTTCACCGTTGCCGAGCGGTAGAGGCGTTTCCTGCTGGAGGAACCTGGGTTGCCCGATAGAGCCCGCGGCAGTCCCGCCGCGCGCCTCCGCGAGTGCCGGCTTGATACCGAGCGTCGTGGCTGCCGCCGCGGCGAGTGAGTAGAAGACGAACTGGCGGCGATCGATCCCGAATTTTTCGCCGTCGAAGTCGGAAGATTCGAGATCGGTCTGATATTGTTGGAGGAGGTCTTCGGGATTGCTCACTGCGGTGCTCCGATGGCGGTAAGTGGGAAGGTTGATTTACGCATACAGAGAATCGCGCGTGGAGCGCGAGTTGGTAAGGGGGTATCCAGCAAGCAGAATATTTGAGGGATAACGGCGTCGAAAGCCACCTTGAAAAGCAGCCTTGTCGATTTCGCACGTTCTCGTTCGACGTATCATCAAGGGCAACCTGAGCCCCGGGCCGCTCGCGTCGAGTTCCCGGGCGGGAAGCCGCGCGTTTATAAACGAAATCATTCAACGGTTAACAAATGGAGAGCAACGTTCATGGACCACGAAGCGCATGAACAACTACGCACCGCATCGTGCGAACGATGCGGTGCGCAGTTGTGCATGCTGGATCGGAAGCTGACTCGCGCCGATTCGCGAAGCTAGCTCACGGCTTTCTGCGCTCTTTCACATCGTGCGCTGTAATGTGCTTGCTGTTGTTTCCCCACGAAGATCGTTCGTGATTGATGATGTCGGCAATCTGCGTGTTGTTCAACAAAGTGGCGAACGGCGGCATCGCAGCCGGATAAACTGTACCGCCAATTGCCAGTCCCTGCAAGCCATGCAACACCACGTCGATTTGCTTGTCAGGATCGTTGTCCAGCACAACCAGATTACCCTTGAGCGGCGGATACGCACCCGGTATGCCCATGCCCGTGGTCTGATGGCACGCTGAGCAGGTGGTGGCAAACGCAGCAGCTCCTCTGGCCGGGTCGAAGTTGTACGGACCCGGCGGTTCCGGAGGTGCCGTGCTTGCAACGGTCGTCGTGTCAGCTACCGGTAGCGCCGCTACGGGACCCTGGCTTCTCGACGAACCGACGGGACGAACTTCAATAAGTCCGAGTGCCCCGACCATGATATGTGCCATGTCGTGATCCACGAAGGCGTACTTGCCTGGTTTGGGAATCACCACGTCGAATATCGCTCCCGCGCCGGGCCCGACGGTGTAGGTAGAAACATTGCTGAGCGCGTGCGCGGCATCGCCATCCGGATAGACCTTGTCGAATATTGAACCGATGACGTGGAACGAAGTCCACCCGTTCGGGCCGCCGTCGACGAAATAGATGCGAATACGATCGCCAGCGATTGCGACGAGCGGGCGATCACGGTACTGGAACGCGACGCCGTTGAACACGACCTCATCGGGACGTTCAGCGAGCATCCTGTCGTAATTGGCCGTCATAAGGTGGCCGGATGCCTGCTGCGTGTACCACTCGCTCTGCAGGATCACGTAGCTCTCCTGGGCCGCTGGCAACGGCGTCGCAGGATCCACAACCAGCACACCATACATGCCATTCCCGACATGCAGCAGAATGGGCTGCGTCTCGCAGTGGTAGATGAAGGCACCCGGCACGTTCGCCACAAATGAGAACTTGAGCGACTTGTTGGGATCGATGTCGATGTAATTCAGATTCGGTTCCGTCTCGGCAGCATGAAAATCGATCGAATGCTTCATGTTGCCGTGATTGGTCAGTGTCACGTTGACGGTCTGTCCCTGTCGCACGTGAATTATCGGACCCGGAACTGTGCCGTTGTATGTCCACGCCTGGTAAGTAACGCCGTTGGCGATGGTCACCGATTCATCTGTGACCACGAGGTGCACATCGACACTGGGACCGGTGCCGATAAGCGGCGGCAAGTGCGCATCGCGAGCTGCGGCAATGGGCTCGGTGGAAGCGAGCGACAGCGGAGACACTGCGGCGGCGGCGGCGCCGGGCGATGGCGACCTGACGTTAAACGTGCTGCGCAGACCACCGATCAGCAGGATCACCAGCACAAGCACACCCAGCATGGCGAAAATCTGTGTGTGCCATGGCAACCGCTCCGGCTCCGGCGCGATTGTGTCGGGGCTTCCCCACTCTGCAAATCGGCGCCAGCGCGGCCACCGTTGCTCAATGAAATAATCCAGGCTGTACGGACTGCGGCCGCCACGACTGTTGATGGCAATGAGAGCCACGAAGATCAGCACGTAGCTGATCGCCGTACCCATGTTGGTCGCGCCAACCGTATAGGGACCACCAAACCCCTCGGCGGTGCTCCAGATCAGCAGACTGAACAACCCCCCGACGATGTACAAGGTCTTGCGCGCAAAGCCTGTGAGCAGGGCGAGTGCGATAATGGTTTCGATGATGCGGGTGAGCCATGTGAAGAGAAGCGCGTGCGGCGTCACCAATGCGATCCACATGTTGAACCAGCCGGCAAGCCAGGCGGGCTGCCCCTGCGCGGCATTGTGTAGATAGCCCACATAATGCACGGCGAAATCGGGGGTCCATGTCAGGGCCGCCCCCACTGCCCACACCACGCCGAAGGCAACGCGTAGACCGGCGGCGGCTACCGCCGGCCAGGTCTTGTGCGGGGAACCGTCTGTTTGCGGCTGCGACATCTACACTCACTCCGTTTGATCGGCGCGCCGACTGGGACCTCGGCGCCAGGGATTAATCCACTTCAATGATACTCAATCAAACTTAAGATTTTTCTGTCACCGCGCTGGTATGCGGGGTGCCTTTTTGTTGCGATAGCTGGCGGCCCGAGCACATCGGGCTCGACTGGACGCTTGTATTTGTCTCAACGCAATCGCGCGCGGAGCCGCAGTATTGCAGGTGGATCGTCTTCCCCCCGGAGATCGAATGATTGCGTCGAACGGCGCGGATGGGCAACATCGCGAGGGGAACGAAGCGAGTTCGATCACCGATCCGCGCCAGGTATCGCGCAAGTCTTCGCGAAGCGCTCTCTGGGGTACGGTTCCGCTCGTACTCGTCGTGCTGGCACTTGTCGGTTCACTGGCGGTGCCAGCGCGCCAGACATGGTTGATCACGCAGACACTGCGGGAGAGCACCCAGATACTGACGCCGACGCGCCTGCTCGTCGGACAGCTACAGGCGGGCCTTACGAGAGAGCTCGTGGCGCTCCAAAGTTACGCGCTCTCCGGTGACGAAAGGAATCTGGCACGATACGAAACTGCTGCCGCCGAGACGAGGCAAAGAGTCGTCACTCTCAGTCAGTTTGCTACGGATATCGACGTACCCTGGGCGGAACGCGCCGAGATTCTCCGTAGTCGAATCAGCATGTGGCATCGGAGCAATGACTCACTGCTCGCACAGCCCGCATCACGGGCACGATTCGCAGCGACCCTTGTAGACGACCAGGAGCAGTACGATTCGGCCACGAAAGCTATCGCCGACCTGTCCGCGGATCTCGCCACCGTCTCCAATGCACGTGATGACAGAGTGAGCTCACTCGAACACATGAGCATCGTCTCCAATGCCGTTCTGGTCTTCGTGGCACTCGTCGCCATGGTCGGCGTGGTAATCCTTACTCTTCGTGAGCGACGGCTCACCGCCGCGCTCGGCCGCCGAGTCGAGGAGGAGTCAGCGCTCCGCCAGGCCGCGGAAGCGCTCGCGGATGCGTACACGATTGACGAGGTGACCCAGCAGATCGCCGACTCCGCGCTCGGTGCGGTGGCGGCTGGACATGGCGCGTTCGTGGAGCTCATCGAGCCCGCCTCAGACGATTCGACGAACGTGGTCGTACGCGCGGTAGGCGGCGTCGGCGTGCCATCTATCGGTGCAGCAGCTCCGTTTGCAGGCTCCTGGGCGGAAGAGGTGATGATCAGCGGCGAGCCAATGCTCATCGAAGACATGGCAGATCCGCGGCATCGCGGGAACGTCGCCACAATGCCCGATCGGCATGGCGCCGCCATCGTTGTGCCACTCGGATCCGACAAAACAATGATGGGTACGCTGTGCGTGTTGAACTCCGCGACTGGCCATTTCCACTCTGGCGATGTGGCGCGCGCCGGCATCTTCGGTCATCTCGCCGCGCTCGCTTTCGAAAAGGTGAAGCTCCTGGATGAAGCAGACGAGCGGCGGCGCGCGCTGGAGCGAGTAATCCAGAGTCGATCCCGGCTGATGCGCGGCTTCAGCCACGACGTGAAGAATCCAATCGGCGCAGCCGACGGGTTCGCGGATCTGTTGAGCATGGGCGTCTACGGCGCGCTCACTCCGCAACAGCAGGACAGCATCGATCGCCTGCGCCGCTGCATCCATACGGCGCTGGCGTTGATCGATGACCTGCACGAGTTGGCTCGCGCCGAGACGGGACATCTTCCACTCAAGCCGGGGCCGCTGGACCCTGTCACGCTTGCACAGTCACTCGGTGAGGAGTATCAGGCTGCGGCGCAGGCACGTGGACTTGCGCTTTCGGTAGAAGTGGAATGTCCGGACGTGATGATCGAAGCCGATGGCGCCCGGGTGCGACAGATTATCGCCAACCTTTTGTCCAACGCGATCAAGTACACCGAGCATGGTTCGATCACGCTGCGCATCCGTGAGCAGGCCGCGGACCCTTCGGGTGACGAAAGCGGCTGGGTCACGATGGATGTCATCGACAGCGGCGTCGGTATCCTCGCGGACAAGCAGGATTTCATCTTCGAGGAATTCAGCCGTCTGGACGCCGATCATACCAGCGGCGCAGGGCTCGGGCTGGCAATCATCCAGCAGCTTGCGGATAGCCTCGGTGGTCGCGTCTCCGTGGTGAGCGAGCCTGGGCGGGGATCAACATTTACTCTGTGGCTCCCGCTGCGCACTGCATGATAGAAAGCTCGCGGAGCGCGATCCGGCATTCGGAATTATACCGGCCGTCCATTGTGTTGGCAGTCTCCCTCACGTCCCGCAATGCCCCACGCAACTTGTCGGTGATCTCATTGGACCAAAAGTCGGCAAGCTGTTCCAGAGCGCGCTGGAAATCGGCCACTGATCTACGGTTGGCATAGGATCTCCAGCGCGCCCAGCAATACCGCCGTCGCACTCATAACCAGAAATGCTGTGTGCCCGCTACGACGATCGATCCCGCGCCAGTGACCCGAATGTCGGTTTGCATCGTGCAAGATCCGACCCCGTTCTACCGTTCTACTCGGTGCAAGGCGTGTCCCCAGAAACTACAAGGGTGACGTTTTACAGTTTTCGCTGGATGATCTGTTTGGCGCGGTTTAGGTACATCAGTCGAAGTGCTTTCACCACAGATCATTCGAGTGCGGCCCATTCGAACAAATAGAACGGAAGTGGACGCCGTGGGAAGAAGACTTGTCCGACCTGACGGTAGCCGCGTTGCTGATAGAACTTGACCGCCGAGGCGTTCTGCGAGTAAGCGTCCAGTCGAATGCTTCTGTAGTCGCCGGCTGACACACGGTCTTCGGCGAATTGCATCAGCCGGTGACCAAAGCCTCTCCCCTGAAGCCTTGGTCGGATACATAGGCGATGTACGATAAGGGCCGGCTCTTCGAATTTCCACTTCAAGGAAGCATACGCCGCGTCTGCGTTGGCATCGAGCGTCACAACGCCCACGCAGTCTTCGTCGGCTGTGAGCACGAACAGAGTTTTGTTCGCGATGTCGTCCTCCACCGTGTCGACGGATGGGTAGGTCGTGTCCCACTGCATGACACCACGCTCGCGCAGCGCGATCCGGCATGAGGCGATGACATCCCACACTTCATCTACGTCGGTCGGATCAGCAAGCCGAATTACAGGCTGACTCGAATCGGTCATCGCGTGAGTCGTGAGGAGTCAAACAGCGGCATGTGATCCTGGTGACTCCACTCCCCGAGATACTCCTGACGAAACGTGGGATTCAGTCTTGCGGACGCCGGCGACCCCAGTTCGTACGTCGTACCACTGGTGCACCAACTCACGTGATCAGCTGCATCGAGAAGCGTCGGCACTTCATGGCCCGTGAGCACCACGGCCATGCCGCTGGTCGCGAAACCCGAAAATATTCTCGTCAAGTCCTCTGCATCTTTTGGCGCGATCCCTCGGTACGGCTCGTCGGCAAGCAGACAAAGTGGCTGGCGAACCAGCACAGCAGCAAGTTCCGCGCGCCGCCGTTCGCCGCCTGACAACTCGAATGGGCGCTTGTCCAGATGTGTCGAGATTTCCAGTTGATCCGCTGCTTCCACAACATCTCCCCCATCGAATTGCGCGCGGATCATCTCGAGTTGTCGCCTGATCGTGAACGCGCCTGACAGAAAATCATGGTCCGGCAAATAGAACAGTCCCGCAGCGGCCAATTCGGCGAGACGAACTGATAGATAAACACGTCCCGCAAAATGAATCGCACCACTGTCCGGCGAGAGCCAGCCAGCAGCAATCTTGAGCAAAGTCGATTTGCCACTGCCGTTCCGACCAAAGAGGACTCTTAACTCACCCGGTACAGCGCGGAGCGTCGCTGAGGTCAATACTCTGCACTGTCCGAATGATTTGACAACACATTCTGCGGCGAGGATCGGCTGCATCACAGCGCGGCCCCGACAACGCGTAACGCCACTTCGCCGATCATTGCAGGCGCCGCGAACAACGCGCTGAGAAAGATCGGACGGAGTGCCAGATTAGCGAGGAATACGCGCTCGCGACGCCCGTACGTTTCGACGAAGCCCAGAACGACGCTAAGTACGACGATCCCCACCACAGCGACGGCTGACAGCCGCAATGGATTTGTTCCGAGGTATAAAAAAGCGCCGCTCACCAACGCGCGGGTGATCAGCCACAGGCGCGCGCCGCGCGATACGTATGCTCGCGCGAGAAGCAACGGCATTACTGCGCCTTTCTGGATATCGTGAATTTGCAGACTCAGGCGAGTTCAGAGTCTGCGGGGGACTTGTCCGGCGTGGGCGCGTTGCGGCGGAGGAGCGCTGCAGAAATCAAGGTGATGAGCAGTCCCACAGGCAGAGGTTCCATGAAGGTGTAGGCCATGTTGATGAGGGGATTCTGATAGAGCTGCTGGGAGTGCTGTAGAGCGGCGACCTGAGCAGCGGTCGCAGCGGAATCGAGGCCGGCGGACTGCACGCCCTGGATTTGCGCGGCGAAGTAGCTGTCCATGAAGTGGGGCATGAAGTTGAAGTAGAGAATTTCCCACATGACCACGTAGCAGACGGTGGCAACGACGGTTATGAGGGTGCCGCAGGCGAAGGCGCGACCGAAGGAGATCTGGCCGAGAAGGGTGTTGTCGCGGTAGCTACGGACGCCGAAGTAAATGAACAGGAACGACACCACCATGATCGCGTAGCCGAGGACCAAGCTGTGGCCGGAGCCGATCCTGTCGGCGAAGAGCAGCGAGCCGCCCATGAGGACGGAGACGAACAAGCCGGAGATGAGGCCGAAGGTGAGGACGGCTTTCTTCATGTAAGGCTCCTGCGTGTGAGTGAGGCCCCTGTTACCCGGGTCAAGCCTTGCGCCGTGCGCCGCGTCGGTTACACGACGCAAGAGTTAACACCGGACATGGACTTTGAGCAACAACCACATGTAGCTTAGCCTTGTGCCCACTGAACCCGCGGCCGGCCAGACCATACCCTCCCCGATTGAACCCTTCGTCGTCGCCACCCCACTCGCAGACGTCGAGGAACTTCGTGCAAGATTACGACGCACGCGATGGCCGTCAGGTATTCGTGATTCTGGTGGATTCGCACTAGCGGACGCCGAGAGTCTCGTTCGCTACTGGGCGGACTCGTTCGATTGGACTGCGCAACTGGCGCGGCTGCAACAATATCCTCAGTTCATCAGTACTGTTGACGAGTCGTGGGTTCACTTCATTCACATAAAGTCAGGCAACAACACGGCGCCCCCGCTGCTGTTGCTGCACGGATGGCCCGGTTCGTTCATCGAATTCCTTGGTGTCATCGATCGACTGCGCGACAAGTTTGATCTTGTCGTTCCGTCGCTGCCAGGTTTCGGTTTCTCACATGCGCCTTCAGCGCCAGGAATGTCGAACATGCGCATGGGAGATGTATTAGTGTCGCTGATGACAGCTCTCGGATATCCGCGATTTGGCGTGCACGGCGGTGACATAGGAGCTGGTGTCGCAACGTGGATGGCTCGGCGCCACTCCGGCCGCATGATTGGATTGCATCTCAACTATCTGCCAGGTTCCTATGCACCTGCCCGTACATCGGAACTGAATCACGAAGAGTTGGAATTCCTTGATTCCGTCGCCGATTGGTATGCGAAGAATGGCGCGTATGGCCACCTGCAGAGCACCAGGCCCCTCACGCTGTCATACGGACTGAACGATTCTCCAGCAGGCCTCGCCACGTGGATCGCGGAAAAATTTCACGAGTGGTCCGATCCGTCGACGCCGATTTCGCTCGATGTGATGCTCGCGAACGTGATGATCTACTGGCTGACAAATTCCATCTCATCGTCGATGCGCGTGTACCTCGAATCCAGCTCAACGCCACTGAAGTTTGAGACGGGAGAGATGATATCAGTGCCGACGGCGTTTGCACGATTCCCATTCGAGATCTCCAGACCGCCGCGATCGTGGGTTGAGCGGGGCTACAATCTTGTGCGGTGGACCGACATGCCGCACGGCGGCCACTTCGCCGCGCTCGAAGCGCCGCAGCTGTTGGCGGACGATATTCAGGCGTTCTTTTTGAATCGCGATTGAAACAGCAAGCCGCCGCGTAGCGTTCGCACTGCAGTGTGAGTCGGCGACGCGTTAGAACATTCTCGGGGCTTGATCTTGGCCTGTCGGAATGAGCGAGGTGGATTTCCCGTGCCGTCCACTGACGTTTGTGATGGCACTCGACGGGTGACCCCAATCTCCCCGCCAGCTCAGGTTCCAGGGCGGGCGGAGGCCGTGGACACCATATGGAAGGTGGCGCGATTCATTCCCTACGAGCGCCTCGGCCGTTAGCTTGCCAATGTTGGCAATTCGAGTCCGACCCGCGTGACTCTGAAGTACACCTCTTCCACGACTACATGCGCTTCGAGCACCCCGGCGCCGATGTCCAGGGACCTCGGATGTCGAATTTCGCTGATCGTGTCGCGCGCCGGATAATCGGCGAAGCGCACCACCGGCCCATTGCGTGAAAGAATTCACGTCTGAAGAGTGGGCGCTCATCCTCGGTGGCTCCAGCGGCTTCGGCTTGGCCACAGCGAAGGCTGTGACTAGCCGCGGGATGAGCGTGTGCATCATCCACCGTGACAGGCGGGGTGCCATGCCTCGCATCGAGGCTGACTTCGCAGAGATCCGCGCCCACGGAAGCGGCTTCCTCGCGCTGAACCTCGACGCGCTCAGCGTCGAAGGCAGGAACACGACGCTTGATGCTCTCGCGAAGGAAATGGGAGCAAACGGTCGCGTGCGCATGCTCCTCCATTCCATAGCGCTTGGCAACCTAAAGCCCATCGCGCCGGTCCCCTCGGAGGTCGCAAATGGCACGGACTACGGCGAGGCCCTGATCGAAGATGAGGACATGGCGCGGACAGTCTTCAGCATGGGGACAAGCCTGCTGAGCTGGGTACAGGAGCTCTTCGCGCGCAAACTCTTCGCCACGGACGCGAGGGTGTTTGGTCTCACCAGCGAGGGAAATCAGGTGGCCTGGCGTGGTTACGCTGCGGTGTCGGCGGCCAAGGCGGCGCTGGAGTCGGTATCGCGCTCGATAGCCGTGGAGTTCGCACCGTACGGAATCCGCTCGAACATAATTCAGCCTGGTGTGACCGACACCCCGGCGCTGCGGGTGATCCCCGGCAACAATCGGATGCGCGAGGTCGCCGAGAAACGCAATCCGTTCGGGCGCATGACGCGCCCTGAGGACGTCGCCAGTGTAATCGCGCTGCTATGCCGCCCGGAGGCGGCATGGGTAAACGGCGCGATTATTCCAGTAGACGGCGGCGAGCGGATCGCGCCCTCCTGATGCAACACAAGGAAGAAGGAATGCTCCAAGTACACGGGATCGGGCACTTTCACCCCGAAAACGTCATAGACAACGCGTTTCTCGAGTCACTCGACATCGGGACGACGGACGAGTGGATTCTCGACAGGGTGGGCATCCGGGAGCGGCGCACGGTGCTCTCGCTCGACTACATCCGCGATACTCACAACACCGACCCGCGTGCTGCCTACGACGCATCCCGCTACACCAACGCCCAGACCGGGGCTAGCGCGGCCCGAATGGCGATAGAGCGTGCAGGGCTGCAGCCAGGTGACATTGGAATGGTGATCGCCGGCGGTTGCTCACCCCAGTACGTGACACCCGCCGAGTCGTGCATTATCGCCGCCGAGCTGGGGATCGAAGCGCCAGCGTTCGACTTGAATTCCGCCTGTTCCACCTTCGTGGCCCAGCTGGACTTTCTCGGAAAGATGCACGCCGAGTCGCTGCCGGACTTCGTGCTGATCGTGAGTCCGGAGAACAACACGCGGACAGTGAACTACTCCGACCGCGCGACCGCTGTGCTCTGGGGCGATGGAAGCAGTGCCGCAGTGGTATCCACGCGGGTACCGGCACGCTCCGCTGTGCTCCGAACCAGCTTCGCCTCTGACCCAGCCGGATGGGAAAGCGTGGTGATCCCCACCGGCGGCTTGTTCAGACAGGATGGTTCAGCTGTGCAGCGCTTTGCCATCCGGAGGACCGCCGCGACGGCCGCGGCGCTCCTGAAGAAGCAGGACGGGGACGTCGACATCGAGCCCTGGTTCATCGGGCACCAGGCGAACCTCCTGATGCTACGCTCCGCCGCGTCTCGCGTCGGCGTTTCCGACTCCCGGCATCTATTCAACGTGGACCGTTTCGGGAACTGTGGCGCAGCCGGCGCGCCCGGCGTACTCTCGCAGAACTGGGGCCGCTTTTCACCCGGCGACCGGCTGGCGCTGGTGGTGGTCGGCGCGGGACTCTCCTGGGGTGGCGCTCTCCTCACGTTCTCCGGAGAGACGGCGTGAAATACGAGGACTTTCTCAAGCGAACCAGCTTCTCAAAAGAAGAACTGATCGCAATCAGCTGGGGCACCCTGGTAGAGGACCATCCCTCGAAGGACTACGCGGTACTCCCCGCTCCGCCACTGCTGATGTTCGACCGGGTTATCGACATTCAGCGCGACGGCCCGCGCGGCGCGATCGTGGCCGAGCAGGATGTGCGCTTCGACGAGTGGTTCTTTCAGTGCCACTTCCGCCTCGATCCTGTACAGCCCGGCTGTCTGGGGGTCGACGCCATCTGGCAGTTGCTGGGGCTCTACTGCTCGGCGTGCGGCTCCCGTGGAATCGGCCGCGCGCTCGGCTGCAAGGAGGTCGACTTCTCAGGGCAGATCCGCCCGTACGACGAGGTGGTGCGGTACGAAGTGGAGGTGCGGCGTTATACCGAATTGAAGAGCAGCGGAACGGCGCTCGCCATAGGCACGGGGAAAGTCTTCGTGAACGATCAGCACATCTACACGATCACTGATGCGAAGGTGGGGATGTTCGAAGGGATTCGCTACGCTGACTACCCTGCGCGATCTGCCAATTCGCGAGGCGGGTTGCTAAAGCGATGATGAACGAACAGAAAGGAATCGGACACGCTCTCACCCCCGCAGAAGTGCTGGGGCTCGTGCCACAACAGCATCCCTTCCGCTTCATAGATGAGATTACCGAACTAAGCGCGGACAGCATCGAAGGCAGGTACACTTTCCGGATGGACGAAAGCTTCTATGCTGGCCACTTTCCTGGCATGCCACTCACGCCCGGAGTCATCCTCCTGGAGACGATGGCGCAGACGGGAGTCGTGGCGCTGGGGATCTACCTTAAGGCACTGGAAGTTGGTCCTGTGGAGCTTCCTTTCTGGCGTTCGATCTTCACCGATGCCGAGGTGGAATTTGTCGGTGGCGTTCTCCCGGGGGAGAAGGTGATCTGCCGGGGAGAGAAAATTTTCTGGCGCCGCAACAAGCTCAGGTCGAAGGTCGAGATGACAAAGGCCGATGGCAGCATGGTGGCGTCTTGCACACTTTCGGGATTGGGGATCAGAATTGGATAGACGAGTGGTTGTGACCGGCCTCGGTGTTCTCGCGCCCAACGGACATGGGCTCGATGACTTCGAGCGCGCGCTGCGCGAGGGGCGCTCGGGTATCCGCTTCTACGAGAAGCTCCGAGAGCTGAAGTTCGGCTGCCAGGTAGGCGGCGCTCCGCAGGGTGTGGAGGAGATCAAGGAGCGTTATTTCAGCGAGGAGCAGCGCTTCTCGATGAAGTCCAACATCATCGCCTTCGGCGCGATAGCGGCACTAGACTGCTGGCGCGACGCGGGCATGGAGTCGCCGGGAGATGCGTCGTCCGAGCCGGACTTCGACACCGGCGCGATCATCGGCACCGGCGTGGCCGGCATTGACCTCATGTGCTCCTATGCCGGACCAATGATCGATGGAGGCCGCACCAGACGGATGGGCAGCACGATCGTGGAGCAGGTCATGTGCAGCGGAGTCAGCGCGCGGATCGGCGGACTACTCGGCCTGGGCGGCCAGGTGTCCACCAACAGCAGCGCGTGCACCACGGGCACCGAAGCGATCGTGGAGGCTTACTGGCAGATCCGCGCGGGGCGAGCAAAGCGCATGCTCGCTGGCGGCGCCGAGGGTGATTCGCACTATACCTGGGGATCCTTCGACGCCATGCGCGTCCTGGCCACAGATCGAAACGATGAGCCGGAAAAGGCGTCGCGTCCGATGAGTGCGAGCGCATCGGGCTTCGTCCCCGGATCGGGCGCGGGGATTCTCATGCTCGAGGATCTGGAGACCGCGCTCGCGCGCGGCGCGCGGATCTACGCAGAGGTGAAGGGGGCAGACGTCAACAGCGGCGGCCAGCGCCAGGGCGGGAGCATGACAGCCCCCAATCCATATGGCGTGCAACGCTGCATACGGGCCGCGCTCGAAGCGGCCGGAATCCGCGGCGAGGATGTGGGCGCCATCAACGGCCACCTCACCGCAACCATGGCCGATCCGGGGGAGATCGCCAACTGGCAGGCCGCGCTTGGCGTCGCGCCAGAAAACTTCCCTCTTATAAATTCAACCAAGTCGATGATCGGACACAGCCTGGGTGCCGCTGGTGGAATCGAGTGTGTGGCGTCGATCCTAGAGCTGGATCGCGGCTTCGTTCACCCCTCGCTCAACTGCGAGGACCTGCATCCGAAGCTGGAAGCGTACGCAGCCAGCATCCCTCATGAAACGAGAGATATGCAGCCGGGAATCATTGCGAAGGCCAGCTTCGGCTTCGGCGATGTGAATGCGTGCGTGATCTTCGAAAAGTGGGATCCCCGCAACTTTAACCAGACTAGGAGCAGCTGACATGGAGCATCAGGAGACGTTCGACAAGGTCATCGGTATCATAAAGCCGTTCGTAAAGAACACCGACAAGCTGTCGACGGCAGACGAGCACACTCGGCTTCTGGAGGACCTCGGCGTCAACTCAGCCCGCCTGGTGGACATCGTGCTGGCCTTCGAGGACGAGTTCGACATCGCCATCGACGACGAGGCAGCCGACCGTGTGCACACTCTGGGCGATGCCGTGACGGTCATCCAGGAGAAGCTGAAATAGGTTCCGCTGGTGGACCAGATAGCGCGTCGCGATCAGCGCACTCTGGCGCTACAGCGCGCGGTGTCGTTTCTCTTCTTCCCGATCGTCGCGCCGATCGCGTTCTTCTGGGCGCGAGTAGTAAAGCGCCTGTCAGTACGCGACGCAGATACCGTTCGGGCACGCTTCGCAGAATTGATGAATGCGGAGCCCGGTCCGGTCCTCATCTGCTCCAACCATCTCACCCTGCTCGACACGATCATCATCGTGTGGGCACTCGCACCATTACCCAGCTATCTCTGGCACTATTCGCGCTTTCCGTGGAGCGTGCCCGAGAAGGCCAACTTCTCTACCTGGTTCTGGCGCGTGGCATCGTTCCTCGGCAAGTGTGTCTACGTCACCCGAGGCGGCCCGCGCGAAGAAGTGAAGCGAACATTGGAGAAGATCGCCTACCTCCTTCGCTCGGGTGAGCTGGTGTCGATCTTCCCGGAGGGGGGACGGAGCCGCACCGAACGCGTCGACACGGAAAATTTCACGTACGGAGTGGGGCAGATAGCTCAGGCGGTACCCGAGGCGCGGGTGCTATGCATCTACCTGCGTGGCCGCATGCAGGACGGGTACACCGATTCGCCACACACCGGCGACGAGTACTCAGTCACACTTGAGATGCTGCACCCCAGGACCGAGGCGACTGGCCTGCGCGGCGCCCGCGACCTGGCTACACAGATCATCCATAAGCTCGCCGATATGGAGGACCGCTACTTTGCCGATCGGGAACGATCTGGTAGACCTTCGATCGCGTGAGGCAGTCGGAAAAGCGCGCGATGTCCGCTTCATCGCGCGCGTCTTCACGGCCCGCGAAGCAGAACGTATTCGGGGCTCATCGAATCGCGACAACATGCTCTGGCTGCTCTGGGCCGGGAAAGAGGCCGCGTACAAGGTGGCGAAGAAACTGAGTCCGGGCGCGATCTTCGCGCACTCCGCATACGAAGTGGTGCTGGATTCGAGCCCCGTTGCCGCGGACTTGGCAGACGGCGCGGCGAATGGTACGGGGCATGTGGTGATACGTGGCATGAAGCGGCTACACGACTTGCACCTCGCGCTCAAGTGGAGCGCGACAGCGTCGTACGTCCACTGCCTGGCAATCGATGACAAGGGAGACTTTCGCGCGTTGAAGATTGCCGTCGCCACGCGCGACGAGATCGATCGCAGTGCTCATGCATACGAACCGACCGAGCGGGAGCAGGCGTCGCTTTCACTGCCCCCGGCGGAGCAATCGCTCGCTGTGCGGCGCCTGGCGCGAGCACTTGCTGCGGAGGCGGGACTTGGTGACGTCGAGATAGTGCGGCACTGGAACGGATCGAGGTTCGATCCACCGCGACTCTACCCGCGCCACGGCGCACTCCCAATTCCCGACTGGGATATCACGCTCTCGCACGATGGCGATCTGTCGGCGGTCGCGCTCGGCCCGGCTTGATCCAGAACATCATACACTTACTGGACTGGAATTCTGTACAGTTCTCCTACTCGCTTTTTTTGTGACCGTACACCTTGCAAGGAGTGACTCGTGAACATGGGCACGCGTCGGAAGCGGGTGACTCTCACCGCATTTGCACTCACGAGCGTTGCCGCGCTGACGATGCAGGTTGCGTTCCTTGCGTGTGCGCGCGAATCACCGGTGACGCAACAGCCCGCTGCAAATCAGGTCGTCGATCAGTTTCAGAAAAACGGCGGTGTGTTCCCCGGTTATCGTCGTAACCACGCAAAGGGCGTATGCATCTCAGGCTATTTCCAGAGTGACGGAGATGCTGCGCCATACTCGGTGGCTCAGCTGTTGGCGACCGGACAACACACTCCGGTCGTTGGACGTCTCTCGATTCCCGGCACCAATCCATATGCGTGGGACGGCAGTACACCGATTCGCGGGATGGCGCTGGACTTTCTCCAGGCCGACGGCCAGCAGTGGCGCACTGCGATGAATGCCGTCCCGGTTTTCCCGGTCTCCACGCCCGCGGACGATTACGAGTTCATGCAAGCGCAGCAGCCACTTCCAGCGACCGGCAATCCTGACCCGAAAAAGTTGGCGGCATTCTTTGCTAATCATCCGAAGGCAAACGCATTCCGGATTTGGGACGACACCACCAAACCATCGACCAGCTTTGCGACTGAAAGTTACAATAGCCTGAACACCTTCGATCTCGTGGATGCGAAAGGCCATCGGCAAGCGGTGCGTTGGAGCATGGTACCGGAAGCGATGCGCGACAGCAGCCGCGCTCCGATCGACAGTCCCGATTATCTCAACGCCGATCTTCACCGCCGACTGTCACAGGGAGCACTTCGCTGGCGGCTTATGTTCGTGCTCGCAAACGCCCGCGACCCGATCGACGACGCCGCGCAAGCATGGCCCGCGGATCGTCGCCAGATCAATGCCGGGACACTGGTGATTCAAGCCAGCGAGCCGCAGAATGTTGCCGTCTGCCGCGACATCAATTTTGATCCACTGGTGCTGCCCAATGGTATCAAGCCTTCCAACGACCCTTTGTTGAAATTTCGTGCGCAGGCCTATGCTGAATCCCACCGACGACGCATCCGGGACGAAACTCAGGCAGACAACGCGACACGCGCGGCATCATCCGCTATGAAACCGTAGCACACCAAAAACAATTGTGCCGGGACTGCACGGTGATGCGTCAGCATGTTGCGTCAGCACTGTGGTTCCAGCAACAGCCTTTTCGTGCGGCCATGGCCATGTGCCATGGCCGCGTGCTTTTATCGCGGGCTCGCCAGCTTGCTTACCACTTATAGCCGCCGCTGGCTTTCTGCGTCGTGGTGGCTCCTAGCGCGCCAGCTGCTTTGGCTGCGTCCTGTTGCACCGTGCTGAGCGCATCCGACTTCAACCCACTGCGTGCATCAGCAAGCGCGACATTCAGTTTTCCTTCCAGTGTGGAGTTGCTCGCCGCGTCTTTCAGCGCGCCGTCACCTTGGCCCTTGCATGGCGTACCCGCAGCTGCGTCGTAATCGCTGCCTGTAGCACCGACAATGCAGTTGATGACATGGTGCAAGTGCATGTGGGCGGCTGCCACGGTGGTCGCACTTTGCGCCATCAGCGCGTGTGCATGAGCGGTACTTACTTCATCGGTAGCACTTTGCGCGAACACGGCAGACGAGAAACCGGCTGTGAGCACGCCAACAATTGCCGTTATCAGTAACCTTTTCACGATACCTTCCTTAGAGTAGTTACCTGCTGAACATGCGGCAAAAAGCGTACCTTTCGAGCGCGGCCCGGACGGACGATCAACTCACGATCGTGCCGAACACGCGACCGATAATTGCCGACGCCGCCATCGCGAGCGCTCCCCAAAATACCACACGCAAGGCGCCACGGAGCTGGGCGCGAACTGGTCGCTTTGCGTCGAAGCAATGGACGAGGCTGTTGTTCCTGCAACCGGCTTGCCTTCACCGTCCGTCCAGTCGAAAACCGCGCCACCCCATTCTTGAACATCAATCCCGAGGACGAGGGCCGGAGGCCGCGGCACTCCGCTAACACCAAGCCACTCAACGACTTGACGTTCCTTGCCATGGCGTTGACCACGCCGGCTTAACCTTGCCGCACAACCTTTTGATCAGGAGATACTGCAATGCAGTCCACCATCGCTCGTTTGGGGGGCGGAGCCGCTGCTCTGGCCCTGGCTCTGGCACTGGTCCCATGCGGTGCGGCTGCACAAGCGGGGCTCAGTTCTTCCTTCGCTGGCGTGCACGACCTGAGCAACAATGGCAATAACCTCAACTCGTGTAGTCAACCCGGCGCGGGTTCGTCGACTTCGGTTGCGACGAGTAACATCCTGAATTGCGGCCCCGTGCCCGGTGGCAGCGCCAGCGCGGCCAGCAGCTCGTCCAACTCGGCCCGGACTGCGAGTGCACTGGGAACCGCCAATCAGACGGGCACCGATGGGCAGGCCTATGTCCAAGGTCATGGCTTCTCGACCCAATACAGTCGGCTGACTGTCACGGGCACGCCGTCAGCGACGGACAACCTCATCTTCCACTTCATCACCACTCAATCCCTGACGGGGGACGCCAACGCAAACCAAGGGTACGGGTTCTGGAACCTGTTCGTCGCCGGAGGCACCGACAATCCCGTTTTCGCTCAACAGACGGGAGGCAGTAGCCTGCTCACCAACGGCGCGGTGCAGACGGCGCAAGGCTTTGACTTCACGATGCCGCTCACGCCAACCAGTGGAGTCTTCCAGTACAACTTCACCGTGGACGCCACGGCCTACGTCACCGGACATGCAACCGGCTCCTCGTCCCAGACTGGTTCCATCTGGGCGATGCTGAGTGGAATAGACGCGGTGGACGCAAGCGGCGCGTTTATCAGTTCCGCTTCCTTCGATCAGAGTGGATTCGGAACCATCAACACCGCGCCGTCAGCCGGACCTCTGAGCACTGTGCCGGAACCGAGTTCAATGGCGTTGCTGGGGACTGGACTCGTTGCGCTCATCCCAACGGCACGACGGAAACTCAAACGGTAGCGGGCCGTGCGCTTTAGAACTTCGCATTTACCGCGTCGGGGGCCCGGATATTTGCAATCGACGTGATCGTTCTTCCGTGCAGTGCGCCACTGGACAACAATCCGATCGCCGCCGATATGAAGGAGGCCATGGACTGTCTCCTTGTGGATGTCACCTCCGACGCCGCAACCACGGCTTTCTTGCGTCGAAAGGTGAATGGAAACGCTGAAGTGTGTCCCATGCACTGTATTTATACCGCCGCGCTGCTCAATTTTGTGCGGCGGCTATTTGATCCAGTGATAGACACCGTACAGTGCCAGTGCGCCGCCGCCTAAAGCGATCATGGTTCCGGCTTGGCCTTTCACTGCATACCCCACTCCGACGGCCGCAATGCCAGCGACGGCCAGCGCGAGACCGCGATTGACGTGCGGCCCGACGTCCTGGTCCGCGATAGCTCTGGACTCTGTTGACGCATTGTGGAAAGAGACCTGCTCAACGATCGGTCCCACCGCACTCGCAGCGATGCCCTCGGTAGCAGTAACAGATGCCGGCCGCATCGCGAACGTCTGAATCGCCGCCTGTTCTTCAGCCTGTGCAGCGAGAGAGAACGGTGCGGCGGCCGCACCAAGAAGGATTCCGGCACAAACAACCGCCAACGAATACGAGCTTTTCATAATCGGTCTTCTCCAGCCGCTGAGTTGACTGTAAATAGTGGTCGAGCGTGCAATATGGCGAGTGATGAACCAGTGCGAGCCACGCAATGGAGCAGAAACGCGAACACTGGGCGCCAGACAGCAATGACGGCGATGCAGAGTCGCGACGTATGGCTACGTCCCCGGTCCAGCGAACGTTGGGTCGGCAGGAGCAGAAAACGGGGTCGGATCTTGCGTAATGCAAACGAATCGCGATTCGTTTGCATTACGCAAGATCATCTGGCCCGGCTGTTCTCTCACTTCAGTGCAGGCGTGGTAGACGGAGGATGCCTGTGCATGGTCGCCTGCTCGTATGAGTAGGCCAGCTTGATCAGCTCGGGCTCACTCCACGCTCGACCGAAGAACTGAACGCCCGCCGGCAGGGTTCCGTTGCGTGTGAACCCCATCGGTACGGTGATGGCGGGGAAGCCGGTACTCGGCGCGAATAGTTGGTTGTTGTCGCCGGCTGGAGTGTTCAGGTCGCCGATCAGGCGCGGTACGTTGCTCCACGTTGGATATACCAGCGCGTCCAGCTTGTTGCTGTCCATGAGCTGCAGCACGGCTGCGCGCAATCGAGTGCGAAACTCTCGCTGGCCACGGCAGCCGACCGACTGCTCCGGCGTTTCAGTCACTGCCTGCGCGTCCTTCAGTCGTACCTCGATGGACGGATGGAACTGGCGTGATTTGATAATCTCATCCAGGCTGTGGACTGGCACCTGATCGCCGAGTGCGCTCAGGTATCGGTTGAGATCGTACTTGAACGGATTGCAGGGTGCGTTCGAGATGCGCAGCAGCTCGGTGAGACTGTCCACCGCCACCGGATCCACGATCTGCGCTCCTTGCGCACGCATATCGTCCAGCGCGCGATGGAACAGTGTCATCACTTCCGAATCTGCGCTCGGTCTATCATAAGCCTGGTGCAATACGCCGATGCGTGCGCCCCTGAGCCCGTCGCGCACGAGCGACGCGGCGTAGCTGCGCGGAATTTTTCCGACACTGTGCACGGTTGCGGTGTCGGCCGGATCGGGACCGGCCATCACCTGGAGCAATGCCACCGCATCGGCGACAGTGCGCGTCATTGGTCCCGTGACATCCGCCGAAAGAAAAAGCGGAACGACGCCGCTACGACTCGTGAGCCCCATTGTCGGACGGATTCCGACAAGACTCAGAAAAGCCGACGGACCGCGGATAGAGTTGCCGGTATCGGTGCCAAGTCCCACCGCTCCGAAGTCCGCAGCCACCGCAGCCGCGGTGCCGCCGCTTGATCCCGCGGTGACACGGGCCAGATCGTACGGGTTGCGCGTGTAGCCCGGCAGGATCGAACTCACGGTTTCGTAAGGACTGAACGCAAATTCGGCCATGTTGGACTTCGCGAGCACGATTGCGCCCGCCTCGCGCAGCTTGCGAACCACGAATGCATCCTCGCGCGGTATGAATCCCTTGAGTGAAAGTGAGCCGGCGGTAGTGCGAAGTCCTGCAGTCTGATAGTTGTCCTTCACTATCACTGGGATGCACTGCAGCGGCTGCGTGATCCCGTCGCGCGCGAAACGACGATCCAGGTCGGCGGCGGTTGCGAGCGCGTCCGGGTTCACCAGCACTATCGCGTTGACGGCGGGTCCTTTCTTATCGTACGCGTCGATGCGTTGTAGATATTGCTGCACGAGACCGACGCACGTGAGCGAACCATCTCGCATCGCGCTGTGGATCTGCGCGATGGTTGCTTCCTCGACGTGAAACGATCCGCGGGAAGCTGGATCTCGCTGCTGCGCGCTGACTGGGATCGCGACGAGAAGCGCTACAGCCAGCGCCGGAACACGAGCGACTGCCGCAGCGCTGAACAGCCTGGGAATGTCACGCACGTTCATGCGTTGCAGTACCCTTCTATCGATTCGTGTGTCCATCGGGAGCCTGTGATTGAACTTGAGAAGATTGGACAGAAGATGGCGATCGTCTGTCTGGCGTGGATCGCTTCCTTACCGCTGAAGCCCGTGCGGCG
>Ga0207933_1000495_pt1 | contig 37989 bp, 37 predicted proteins | sample NGESurdeep092012_4_FD_184488 | JGI IMG/M metagenome (GOLD analysis project Ga0207933, IMG submission 184488) | Arctic peat soil microbial communities from Barrow, Alaska - NGEE Surface sample F53-3 deep-092012 (SPAdes) | ecosystem: Environmental > Terrestrial > Soil > Wetlands > Peat ... | reverse complement strand
ATAACCGATTTGCCCTTTGTTTCCCATCCTTCCATCGTCTGCGATCCCAAAGCGCTCCGATAGACCGATGATTTCAAAGGAATAAAGTTAATAACAGGCTCTAGGCCGCTCTGCGATAGCGGACAACCAGCAGCGTGAGGTCGTCGGACTGATGCTCGCCTTTGGTAAAGTCGCGGACTCCGTCGAGGATGGCCTGCTGCAAATCTTCAATCGATTCGGGATCGCGGCCGGTCATGAGATTGGTTAACCCGGCGACCTCAAAGAGGTCATGCTTGGGATCCTCGGCTTCCGTAACGCCATCGCTGAAGAGAACGAGCGTGTCTTCCGGCTCAAGCTGGAGCCGGACCGAGGTGTATTCCGCCTCGGGAATGAGGCCAACGGGGAATGATCCCTCGGTGTAGAGCTCGCTCACCTGACCTTTTCGCAGTAGCAGCGGCGAGGGATGCCCTGCCTTGATGTATTCGAGCGTGCCGTCCGCGCCGACCATTCCGATAAACATGGTGGCGTAGCGACCGACTTCCGCGTGGCGGCAAAGGAAGCGATTGATGTGATTGAAGACTTTCACGGGATCGGCGCCCATGGTCAGTCCCGACAACGCGCCCTGGAGCATGGTTGTGAGCAGCGCCGCGCCCAGGCCTTTGCCGCTGACGTCGGCTATTAGAATCGCCGTCCGATCCTCGCTCATGGGAACCACGTCGTAATAGTCGCCGCCCACCTCATGGCAGGGATAGTTGACGCCGGTCACGGCCAAGTGCGGACAGTCGTTGAGGTTCTGAGGCAAAAGCGCCTGCTGGATGGTGCGCGCAATCGACAACTCCTGCTCCAGCCGCTGGCGCTCACGTTCGCGCTCTACCAGGCGCGCGTTGTCCATAATGCTGGCGGCCTGCACGGCGAGCGCATCGAGAATCTGGCGATCGAGCGCGGAAAACGCGGCGATGCGGCGCGAGTCAAGGTAGAGCACGCCCAGCAATTGGCCGCGCTCATTTTCGGCGCCCGTGTCGGCGGTGGAGCGCGACGAGGCATAGAGCGGGACAGCGACCACCGCGCGCAGACCTTGAACCACGATGCTCTCGGCAGCCTTCAAATCCAGGCCGGCCAGATTGAGATCTTCGGTAATCACGGCGGCCTGCTTGGCGATGGCCTGGTTGATCGCGGTCTGGCTGGGATTGAGCGTTTCCGGCGGCAGGTTCTCAGCTTTATTGCTACGGGCCTGGTGAACACGCAGCGCGCCGGTCGAATCAGGCTCGATGAGCAGCCCGCGATCGGCGTGCGTGACAGAGATGGCATGATCGAGCATCGTGCCCAGCACGGCATCAAGAGGAAGCTGCGAGTGGAGAAGCGATGTAGCTTCAAGCAGCAGATTGAGCTTGTTCAATCCGCCTGCGCCCGTCGTGCCCGCGAAGTCGGAGATGGAACCGATGCGCGTGAGCAGGTTGGCCACTGCCGAATCATGTCGCGTGGACGGGGCCGGAGCCGATGCGGCATGGAAGACGATTCGATAACTGTCTTCGACGCCGAAGGTGACCGCGTCGCCGTCGCGCAACATGTGGCGATCGACCTTGGCGCCATTTACGAAGACGCCATAGCGGTTGCCGCGGTCCTGCAAACGGAAGCCGGGGCCTTCGGCCGTAATCGTCGCGCAATTGCGAGAGATGCGCCCATCGGAAAGCTGCAATGTGTTGTCGTCCACGCCGCCGCGCCCAATGTTGAAAGGCCCATGAGTCAGGGCGACATTCTCTCGCGAGCCGTCAGGGGCGATGACTTCGAGTACGGCTTCGGCCTGCGAGGAATGATTAACCATGGGATACGACTTGCATGGGATACGATGTGGGCAAATTGTAACATGCAGCATCGATGAGACTTGAGATGAGAAAAGAGCTGTTGCGGGGACGAATGCGCCGAGGGATTGAGCCGCTGCGAGGATTGAATATGAATCTGGTGGCGGAGGGCAGGATCGAACTGCCGACCTTGGGGTTATGAATCCCACGCTCTAACCATCTGAGCTACTCCGCCGGGAGGGAGCGTTGGCTGAAGAACGACGCACAGCAACGCCAGATTCGATGATACGGGGGACGAGAATGGCAGGTCAAACGAGGCGCGCCATTCCCTTTTCCATGCCTTCTCGGTCCCTTGTTCCCTTGGTCCCTCGTTCCCTGCATTTACACTCTTCTGCATGAGTTCGCTCCGCATTGCCGCGGTGATTCCCGCGCGGCTGGGTTCAACGCGCCTGCCGTACAAGGTACTGCGCCCGATTGCCGGGCGACCGATGGTGGAGTGGGTGTGGCGCGCGGCCAGCGCCAGCGGCCTGATGGATCCGGTTGTAGTGGCTACCGATGCGGAGGAAGTCGCCAAAGCGTGTCGTGCCTTTGCGATTCCTTTTGTGATGACGTCGCCCGACTGCCCCAGCGGGTCGGATCGGGTGAGGGAAGTTGCCCGCCAGATCGACGCCGATATTTACGTCAACATTCAGGGCGACGAGCCAACGCTCACGCCCGATTTTTTTCCGCCGCTGCTCGATTTCTTTGCCCATCCTGAGGTTGCGGTTTCTACGCTTGCGGTTCGCTGCCCTCCCGAAGAGTTCACCAATCCCAATGCGGTGAAAGTGGTGACGGCGCTGGACGGACGAGCGCTCTACTTCTCGCGGGCGACGGTCCCATTTGATCGCGACGGGATTGGATTCACCGGCTATCGAAAGCATTTAGGTATTTACGCCTATCGCAAGGCTGCGCTGGAGCGGTTTGCGGCGCTGCCGCCTTCGCCGTTGGAAAAACTGGAGCGTCTGGAGCAGCTGCGTCTGCTCGAAAACGGCATTGCGATCTATGTGGCGGATGCGCCGAGGGACACGATTGGCGTGGATACGGAAGAGGATTTGGTGAGGGCAGAGGCAGTGTTAAAGGATCTATGGGGGAAAAAGGAGTCCCTACCTCATGAATAAGGGTCAAATCCTGATTGCGCTCTGTGAATCAGAGAAAACAAGCTTTGGAAAGGTCGACTTTGATGCGCAGTCCTTCCCGCAGAAGGTTTTCTCTTCGATTTGGTCAGTAGAAGACGAAGTCAACAATGGGGGCTTCTCGCAATATTTTCAGAACCTGAGCAGCGAAACGGAAGGCTTTGTTGCCGAGGCCCTTGAAAACAATTGGCGCTCCGCGCACTGCGGAGATATGTAGACGCGCGATTGACTGCGCCTTTCCGGAAGGACTGCCCGCGAACCCAGAAGCAATCAGCTTGGCCGCGTCCGATTTTTCAGACGAGATTAGAGAAAAGCTGGACGCCTTGGATCAAGAGTTCTTTCAATATCCTCACGACCTGTCGGGACTGCTGTTTGCGTATGTGTCCAAGCACCCCGAGGATTTCGGCGAGCTGCCGGAACCCGACGACGCATAGCAGGAGCAATGAAATCCGAATTGCGCGCAAGAATCGGAGTGCGGCTGCGGCGCAGATCGGCGACGATGAAGTTTATGAGCAGCTATCCGCAAATCGCATCCGTTCGTCGTCGCGAAGATTTGGCCGGCGCTTTTTTGGCAGGCAATGCTTTGACAATGAATCCGATCACAAACTCACCGACAGGCCCGACTTCGACGCTCGATCCTGAGACTGCGTGGAAGCAGCTCGTCGCACGCGACCGGAATGCACGCTTCGTCTACGGCGTTACGACGACGGGCGTCTTTTGCCGTTCGGGTTGCGCCAGCCGCAGGCCGCTGCGCAAGAATGTTCGCTTCTTCAGGTCGGTCGTGGAAGCGCAGGCGGCAGGTTTTCGCCCTTGCAAACGTTGCACTACTGCGTGGGGCGGACCTTTGGACAAGATTCGCGCGCATATTGAGAAAAATCTTGACCGCGCCGTGCAGCTTAAAGAACTTGGCCGCGTCGCAGGACTCAGTCCCTTCACCGTGCAGCGGCTGTTCAAGCGCGAGATGGGCGTGAGCCCGTTGCAATACCAGCGGGCGATGCGGGCAGGTAAACTACGCGGCGCGTTGAAGCAGGGTGAAAGCGTGACCGATGCCATCTATACAGCTGGGTTTGGCTCATCGAGCCGCGCCTACGAAGGAAATCAATTGGGCATGACGCCGGCGCGGTTTGCGCAAGGCGGTAAAGGCGAGCAGGTCGCGTTTACGACGGCTCGATCGCCTTTTGGATGGGTGGTTGTGGGAGCTACGGAACGCGGGCTGTGCTGGTTATCGCTAGGTTCCACGTCGGCTGAGGCGGAGGCGAGTTTGCGTGACGAATTCCCCGCGGCTACGCTGCGCCGCGATCCGTCGCTTTCGCGCTTGGTGGATTCGGCGCTGGAGAGCGTGCGCGAGGGAAATGATCTGGCCGGTCACGCAGGCGGGCAAGACGCTCCTGGCGCGGAACGGATTCGGGCCAGCGCACTTGATTTGCGCGGGACGGTCTTTCAACTGCGCGTTTGGCAGGCGCTGCGACAGATTCCGCGCGGAGAAACGCGGAGCTACTCGCAATTGGCGCGGGAGCTGGGCGATGCAAAAGCAACGCGCGCCGTGGCTCGGGCCTGCGCGACGAATCGGGTTGCACTGCTGGTGCCGTGCCATCGCGTGGTTGGCGCCGACGGCTCGCTCACCGGCTACCGCTGGGGCGTGGAGCGCAAGCGACAATTGCTGAAAGCTGAGCGAGCGTGAACAAAATCAGGTTCGCACCGGCGGTCAGCGCATTTCGATCCAATACGGCCTTCACCCGGCATTCGGCGGTGGGTCAGTTTTTCGTGCTGGATAGAGGTCGGTGATATCCCAGGTCCCAAAAGCGGGACCTGGGGCACCCGGCCGACGGCTCGCTCACCGGCTACCGCTGGGGTGTGGAGCGCAACCGGCAGCTGCTCAAAGCAGAATCGACGGCAAGCGGCAGTTGCTGAAAGCTGAGCGGGCCTGAGCTTATACGGATGCGATCCCCTGCGATTGGTTGATCGACGTAGGCCAAAAAGAAAGAGGCGGGTTCGATGCCCGCCCCATTCACTCAATTTGGTTTGTTCGACCGATGGCTAAAGAATCACAATCGATCTTAGCGGCAGCCGCCGACCACTTTTCCTCCCGCCGCTCCAGGAGTCTTGAGCAAGTCAGGAATCTTGCTGGTCAGCGTAGGCGGCTGGTAATTGAAGAACACACCGGAGCACGCCACATTCCCGTTCAGATGGAACAGCGAATAAGTTCCCACGGCGCCGCCGCTGTAGCTGGTCTTTGTTCCGGTGATGGCGTTTCCAGACTTGAGCAGCGTCCCGCCGGATTCCAGCGCCGTGAGCGAGAGCACATACCAGATGCCGTTCGCTCCGGAGCGAGCGTCGGGCGAAGCCGAGTCAAGCTCCTGGGCAAGGCCATCGGCCCTGAGCACGGCATTGAGATGCGAGATCACCGGCGCTTGCGATGCAGGTTCGGCGCCCTCTGGTGGCTTGGGCAAATCAAAAACATCGGGTTCGGTCAGCGATTTCAGAAAGACGTCGATCGTAGTCGCAATTGCGTGCTTGTCTGCTGCCGAGTTCGCGTCTGCTTCTCCCGCGCCTGGCGTGCCCGGCTCCGCGGCTGGCGCTTCGCTGCTCTCCGACGGGTTTGGAGCGACACAACCGCGTGCCCTGATGAGTGCGGCGTATTTTGACAGAAACGGGGAGTGGATGACGTCGATCGTCGCAAGCGAATTCGGCATGTAGTTATCCGGGATTACGACATCGACCCCAAGCGCCCTCAAATGCCCTGCTACATCGTTCAGCAGGGTGCGATCGAGAATGTTGCCTTCCAGGGGCTTTGTCTCCGCGGTTGCGCTCAGCAGCGAGGCTGCATATTCGGCAACCTGGCTCTCGGGAAACATTGACATGATCGTGCCGCTCAGGGTTGTTTTGGACGTCGCCGCTCTTTCTCCCGGGCCTTGCGCGCAGTAGTGGCCGGCGCGCACCGTGAGCATGTCCATGGTGGAGATGTCGGTGCGCCAGAGTTGGAACTCGGAGAGCGCGCTGGAATCGGCCGCGACCACCACGATGCCGACCGGCGGACCATTGATTGCCTGCGGTGTGCAGTTGGCGTCCGCGGCGCCAACGTTTCGTCCAATGCCACAGGTGAGTGCGATGGCTTCGGAATCCATCGCCGTGTAGGTCAGCATCTCCGACTCGATGGCGAATCCCTCAGGATTCGCGGAACTGGCGTTGCCTTCCGGCGGCGTGGGAGAGCTGGGCCCCGATCCGGCTCCTTTCGAGTGCTGGCCAAAGGCCGCCGCACCCAACGTCAAGGCTGCGCAGAGGACAACGACTAGTGTCCGCATGGTGACGGGACTTCGCATCGGCCCAAAAAACCTGAGTACCTGACTCATTCCGTACCTCCAATTTTCTTTGGGGGGGAACCTGAATCTTTGGATAGCTGCGGAACAACAAGATACTTGCTTTTAGGCTGTTGTCGCGGCTACTCCGCTGATTGACCCCGATGATACCACTTTCCGTCAGACAGAAAGAGAAGAATCCGACGTGCGGCACATCCCCCGTTTGCAAATGACGTTGACCGGTCAGATTGAGTTTCAAACTGGCGATTGTCAGTGATGACAGTCACGACAAAAAAGTGCGTCGAGCAGGTCGGCGGCGCGGATTTGACGACAGGGAATGCTGCAGGAGCTTACTGCTTCTTGTCGCCGGTGGCGAGGAGGGTTTGGAACTGCGGCGTCTCCGGCTCCTTGTCGACGACGGTAGCTTCGACGTTGATGAAGCCCGCACTTTGCAGCATGGATTCGAGGTCCGATTCACTAAAGCCGAGCCACTCGTCGGCGTAAAGCTCGCGCGCCTGCTCAAAGCGGTGACGAACCAGATCGAGAATCACGATGCGGCCGCCGGGGACAAGAATTCGCGCGGCTTCGGCGAGCGCGAGCTCGGGGTGCAGCGCGTGGTGGAGTGACTGCGAGAAGAAAACCAGATCGACTTCGCCGTCGCCGATGGGAATTTCTTCCATGTCGCCGAGGCGGTAGTCGATGTTTTTTACGCCGTGACGCAGAGCCTGTTCGCGGCATACCTCGATCATTCTGGCGGAACTGTCGACGGCGATGACTTTTTTTGCACGCTGCGCAAGCAGCAATGCGGAAGCGCCTTCGCCTGCGCCCAGATCGGCAACAACAAGCGGCGGCAACAGACGAAGAAGCGCTTCGGCAAGGCTCTTCCACGATTTGCCGGGAACGTAATCCTTGCCCAGGCGGCCGGCCACGCTGTCAAAGAATGCGCGCATCTTGTCCTTGCGCTTGCGCAGAACGCGGCGCATGGCGGCCTGGTCGTGCGCGGCCTCGGGAATCTCTGTTTCGGCCTGGGATAGAAGACGAAGCAACACAGAATCGGGGCGGGAATCATTGGCCGTCGCGAGGCGATAGAAGTTGCTTTTACCTGTGCGCCTATCTTCGACCAGCTCGGCCTGCTTGAGCTGCGAAAGATGAGTGGAGATGGTGCTTTGGCCCATGGCCAGAATCTCCTGAAGCTCGGCGACGGATAGTTCCTCGCCCTTTAGAAGCAACAAGATGCGCAGCCGATTGGGATCGGCAACAACCTTTAACGTTTTGATGATTGACGGCATGGGAGAATTCTGTTACATATCAACATATCACGATACGACGATAAAAGGAGATCTGAATGGCAACCGCAACCCTGGAAGGAACGAAAATCGGCAAGCTCGATCACGAATACAAAGTGGCTGACCTGGGTCTGGCCGAATGGGGCCGCAAGGAAATCGAAATTGCTGAGCAGGAGATGCCGGGGTTGATGGCGATCCGCAACAAGTATTCGGCAGAAAAGCCGCTCAAGGGCGTGCGCGTGACAGGGTCGCTGCACATGACCATTCAGACGGCGGTGCTGATTGAGACGCTGGTTAGCCTGGGCGCCGAAGTGCGCTGGGCGAGCTGCAACATTTTCTCCACGCAGGATCACGCGGCGGCAGCGATTGCGGCGGCGGGCGTTCCGGTTTTCGCGTGGAAGGGCGAGAGCCTCGAAGACTACTGGGATTGCACGTATCGCGCGCTATGCCACAAGGGCGGCAAAGGGCCGGAACTGATCGTCGATGACGGCGGCGACGCGACGCTGCTGATTCACAAGGGCTATGAACTGGAGAATGGCGATCGCTGGGTCGATACGCCCTCAGGTAACCACGAGGAGCAGGTGATCAAGGACCTGCTGAAGAAGGTTTTCGCAGAGGACAAGCAGCACTGGCACAACCTGGTGAAGGATTGGCGCGGTGTGTCTGAAGAGACGACCACCGGCGTGCATAGGCTCTACAAGATGATGGAGCAGGGCAAGCTGCTGGTGCCGGCCATCAACGTCAATGATTCAGTTACAAAAAGCAAGTTCGACAATCTCTACGGCTGCCGCGAGTCGCTGGCTGACGGCATCAAGCGCGCGACGGACGTGATGGTTGCGGGCAAGGTCGCGGTGATCTGCGGATACGGCGATGTAGGCAAGGGATCGAGCCATTCGTTGCGCGGGATGGGCGCGCGCGTCGTGGTCACCGAGATCGATCCGATCAATGCGCTACAGGCGGCGATGGAAGGTTTCGAGGTCGCGCCGGTTGAAGACACGCTGGGCCGTGGCGATATTTACGTCTCCTGCACGGGCAATACGGACATCATTACGCTTGAGCACATGGAAAAGATGAAGGACCAGGCGATCGTCTGCAACATTGGCCACTTCGACAACGAAATCCAGATCGACCGGCTGAATGAGGCGAAGGGCGTGGTGAAGACGAACATCAAGCCTCAGGTGGACAAGTACACGTTCCCCGACGGGCACTCGATCTTTGTGCTGGCCGAGGGACGGCTGGTGAATCTGGGTTGCGCGACGGGCCATCCGAGCTTTGTGATGTCGAACAGCTTCGCTAACCAGACGCTGGCACAGCTTGATCTGTGGAAGAACCGGGACAGCTACAAGGTGGACGTCTACGTGCTGCCGAAGAAGCTGGACGAGGAAGTGGCGCGGCTGCACCTGGAGAAGATCGGCGTTAAGCTGACCACACTCACCAAGAAGCAGGCGGACTACATCGGCGTGCCGGTGGAAGGGCCGTACAAGACTGAGAGCTACAGGTACTAAAAGGCAGGGAACAAGGGACCGAGGGAACAAGGGACCAGGCCAGCCGAATCGCTGCAAGGGTCCCTTTTTCTCTTGCGCGCAAATTTATGACCGCCCGATATTCATTTTCATTCGAGTTGTTTCCTCCGCGGACGCCGGAGGCGCATGCCAAGCTGCCTGCGACGATCGCGCAACTGGCGGCGGTGCGGCCTAATTATTTTTCCGTTACGCATGGGGCGGGCGGGTCGGATCAGGGCGGGACATACGAGACGATCCTGGCCGTGGTGAAGCAGACCTGCGTGGAGGCCGCGCCGCACCTGACTTGCGTAGGCTCTACTCGCGTTCATGTTGCGGCGCAGCTCCAGCGCTACCGCGAGGCTGGGGTCAAGAGGATTGTGGCGCTGCGCGGCGATCTACCCGCGACGGCGATGAGCGCTGCCGCGCCGGGCGAGTTTCACTATGCCAGCGAGCTGGTGAGCTTTATCCGCAAGGAGCACGGCGATGCTTTCCGGATTGAAGTGGCTGCGTATCCTGAGATGCATCCGCAGGCCGCCAGCCCAAGCGAAGACTTTGAGCACTTCCGGCGCAAGGTTGAGGCGGGCGCGGATGCCGCGCTGACCCAGCTCTTCTACAACGCCCACGCGTATTTCGACTTTATGGAGCGCTGCGAGAAGGCGGGGATCAAAATTTCTGTTGTGCCCGGCATTATGCCCATTACCGGCTACGCCAATGCAATGCGATTCTGCTCGGGGTGCGGCGCGGATATGCCGCGCTGGGTGCGGTTGCGGCTGGAAGAGCTTCAGGACGACAAGCCCGCGCTGCACGACTTCGGGCTGAGCGTGGTGACGCGGCTGTGCGAGACGCTGCTCAAGGGCGGCGCGCCCGGGCTGCACTTCTACACCATCAATCAGGCCGGACCTACGCTGCGGTTGTGGGAGAATCTGCGATTGACGGCGCGCGGCTGAACGCAGACCGCTGCTTCATGCAACCCGGTCGACGAATTGCAATCATGTTAAAGTGGTTCCGAGAGGCTTCAGGTGAAGGCAAACAGGAAATTCACGGTATTGATCGAGCGAGATGAAGAAGGTTATCTGGTTGCGACCGTTCCGAGTCTTCGCGGCTGCCACACGCAGGCCAAAAGCCTCGATACGTTCATGAAACGGGTGCGAGAAGTCATTTCGCTTTGTCTCGAAAACCACGTCTGAGTCTCGGCGGAGGCAACTCGAATGGCAAAGGCCGCGAATTCATCACATCCTTCCGAGCGGAAAACACCCCTGTTTCAGGTTGTGAAGGTCGCATTCATCGCTCTCTTTGTTGCCCTCGTTTTCCTGCTCGGTCTCAGCATGGTGCACCACCGCTTTTTTCGAGGCGGTCGGGTTCACCACAACGGGTCTGTTGGGCAGTAGCGACAACTTGTTAACCTTGGCATGGAGGCAATCGACCGCATGCCGCATCATTGGATGAACCTTATTGCGCAGTACAGCAGTGTTATCGGATTCATGATCGGGCTGCCTATCGTGGCAGGCACATATTTTGAATCGATCCGAGCGCGGAAGGAGGCACGACGCGCGCTCGAAGGAACTCTGCGCAGCGCTAACTGCCTGGAATTCATCGCCGGGGATGGAACCTGCATTAACCTGGTTCCGCTGGAGACGCTGCACTCGCTGCCGCGCGAGGGCGATGTGCTGTTGCTGCCCGGCGATGGAGTTGGAACTGGTTCGGTCTTTCTTCCGGGAGCCTACCTGGTCGAGGCCATCGAGCATATCTACACGAAGTCTGAGCGGAAGGGCGCGCGGCCACACGAGGCGCGGCTGACGAAGGCCGTGGCGCGCGTGACTTCGTTGAACCCGGCGATATGAGAGATCTTGCTGGTCGGGTTTTCGGTTGCGATCAATCAACCGCCTAATCGCAGCCCGCGCAGTGGCAAACGGCTTGGTGGCTTTTGCGGCGAGCCGGTTGGCGCCCGGTTCCGATTTGTCACTCCGCGTGATTTGCGGGAACGAGTTTTGCGCTCTCAGGGACGATTTTGATTTCAAAAAGCTTGGGCCAGAGTTTGCCGGTGACGAAAAGCCGGTCATGCGCGGAGTCATAAGCGATGCCATTGAGCACTGCCTCCGGATCGGTGACCTGGCCCGGCGCCAGCAGGCCCGTCAGGTCGATCCAGCCGAGCACTTTGCCTGAAGCGGGCGAGATGCGGGCGATACGGTCAGTGTGCCAGACGTTGGCGTAGATTTCTCCATGTACGTACTCCAATTCGTTCAACTGGGTCACCGGTGTGCCGTGGTCTTCGACCACAATTCGGCGGACCTGGCGAAATGTGGCTGGGTCGAAGAAGCGCAGGGTCGCAGTGCCGTCGCTCAGGATCAGATTCTTGCCATCCTGCGTAAGGCCCCAGCCTTCTCCGTCGTAGCTGAAGGTGTGCAGCAGGCGGAAGCTGAAGCGGTCATAGACGAATGCGATGTGCGACTGCCACGTAATTTGAATGAGCGTGCTGCCCCAGGGCGCAAGTCCTTCGGCGAAGTAATTTGCCTGCACGGTTGCTCGTTGTAGGACGCGTCCGGTTTCAAGATCTACCATGCGCAGAGAGGAGCGCCCATTGAGGCCGGTGCTTTCATAAAGGTATCCGTCCTCGTAGAGAAGACCCTGCGTGTAGGCCTGAGGGTCGTGCGGGTAGGTGTGGACGATGCGGTAGCCATTGGCCGCGAAGGCGAGCGATGCGGCCAGGACAAGAATGGCGGCTGTGAGTGTGCGGAAGATGGCGGGGATGCGCATAGGGAGAGGGTCCGGGTCAGCTCGGCAATCCGTCTTACAGGCGGCCGCCGTGGAATTGGCCGAAGTGGCGAGCATGCATGACGGAAATGATTAGCGCGCCGGCGAAGGCCGTGACCAACTGCCACCAGTAATGGATATTGAAGTGGCCCAGCCAGACCAGCAGAACCCAAGCCAATACCAAGTTGAAGAAGCCCCAAAGCACGTTCACCGTTGACGACGAAAGGCCTTTGCCGGGCGGTTTGGCGAACGGCGATTGTAACGGGCGGCCGGAGACTCCGTTGCCGATGTGGGGCACGGAGTTGGCCAAGAATACTCCGCCGAAGAACCATTCGAGTATGTGGACTATGAGCATGACGCTGGGCATAACGCTTCCTCATCAACACAGAATCCAGATACAAGCGGTTGATGCCGCATGTCAGGTTACCTCCTAGAATAAACGGAGGGAGCAACCAATAAACGCCCCGCCGTATGTTGCTGCATCATAAGTCACCTTTAGCTCAACGAGGCCCGTAGCAAATTCAGCTCCGGTCAAACCGGCAGTCGATGCTTCTCCGGCAAGAGTGGTTGGATCGGCTCCGTTAGAGTAGTTGCGCGACAGCCCTCAACCCGATGCCGTAGGCAGTGACGCTCTTGGGATGACGGCTAAGACACGGAACCACGCGTCGCCACTGACAGCAGGGCCGCATACAGCAAGGCCGTCCCGGATGGACGACTACAGCTTGTGTTCAACCACAGCCGCAGTCCACATCACGATGTATAGGATCGCGAGGATGACCCAGAAGTCATACTTCTGCCAAACAGCTATCCATGGCCTCGGGTTCCCCCTTGCTATCATTGCGGTCCAACCCCGCGTCATCAGCCAAGTCAGCAGAGCCAAACAAGGAGGAGCAAAAAGAAGCAGCCAGACAATCGAGTGCATGTCAGTCCTTTAATAACAGTGAACGAGGCCTACACCGTAGGAACCGGCATCGTAGATTAGCTTGAGAATTCCGACCCCAGTATAGATGCTAACTTGCGCCTAGGTAGATGAAGCGGGCCAGGAAAAGCGCGGCGAGGATATAGAGAAGCCAATCCTGCCGGCGAGCTTTGCCTGCGAAGAGATGCAGGACTGCCCAGGCAATGATGCCGAAGCCGAGCCCGTTGGCGATGGAGTAGGTGAAGGGAATGAGGATGAGCGTGAGAAACGCGGGCACAGCGACGAGCGGCTCGTGCCAGTGAACCTCTGTGATGGCAGCCAGCATGAGCGAGCCGACTAGAATGAGCGCCGGCACCGTGGCATCTGGTTGAAAGGAATTTCTAGATACGCGGTAAGCGGCGCAGTAAGTGCAAAAATCCTCGGCGCGTTCTATGGAGAAGGCGAAGTTGGTGGTGCGGCGGATGGTGTCAGGTAGCCGCTGTCTTTCATCCAATCTGCCATTCGTTGCGGCCAGGTGTTGACAGTCACCAACTTTGAGCGGTCGCCCATATTAAACGCGTGTTTTCCCTGAGGCAGAAAAATTGCTTCGACGGGAACGCCTGCGGCATGGAGCTTCTCGTAGAACTGGAGCGTGACTTTGTCGCAGCCGTACTGATCGTCATTGGCCACCAGCAGAAAGGCCGGCGGGGCATCGGGCGGAACAATGTCGGGCACGCCACCGCCGGGATAGACGAGCATTTGAAAGTCCGGCCTGCCGTTAAGCCGATCGATTGGATCAGGTGCGGAGGGATCGCCGACTCCGGGCGCGTAGGCGATCATCGCGGCAACTTCGCCTCCGGCGGAAAAGCCAAGAATGCCGACGCGGTGCGGGTCGATGTTCCATTCTTTCGCGCGGCTGCGGACGAGCCGCATGGCACGATACGCATCCTGGCGCACATTTTCTTTCGTGTAAGGCGAATTTGGCTCGCCGGGCAAACGATATTTCAGCGCGAAAGCGGCCACGCCGATGCTGTTAAGGAACTGCGCGGCTTGTACGTCCTCTGCGTTAAAGACCACTTCGCGAAAGCCGCCGCCGGGAGCGATGATGACTGCCGTACCGTTGGCCTTTTCTTTAGGGGGCAGGAAAACGGTGATCGAGGGATCGTTTACGTTCCGCACCCAGTAGTCCTGTGCCTGCTCCGGAATGTCTTTGCGGCTCTCGAAGCCGAGCGGGCGGTTTTCCCAGAGATGAATCACCTGCGGAGCCGATTGTGCGCTCGCGGTCGCGCACAACAAGGCGAGTGTGAATGTCGCGAACATGATCTTCATGGCAGAGGCATTCCTTTCTCGCTGGTTCATTGTAGGGCGAGAATTCAGGCGAGTAGCTTGGCGGCTTCTTTGGCGAAGTAGGTGACGATGAAGTCAGCACCGGCGCGGCGAATGCCGAGCAGAGACTCGATGATTGCGCGATCGCGATCGAGCCAGCCTTTTTCAAACGCCGCTTGCAGCATGGAGTACTCGCCGGAAACCTGGTAGGCCCCGATGGGGACGTCAACTCGCTCGCGGGCGGCTCGCACGACGTCGAGATAAGGCATGGCGGGTTTCATCAGGATCATGTCCGCGCCCTCTTCGATGTCGAGATCGATCTCGCGCAGGGCTTCGCGCAGGTTGGCGCCGTCCATCTGGTAGGTCTTGCGGTCTCCGAACTGCGGCGCAGAATCCGCAGCCTCGCGGAACGGCCCATAGAACGCGGATGCGAACTTCGACGCGTAGCTGAGAATTGGCGTTTCGGCGAAGCCCGCATCGTCGAGCGCTCGGCGAATGGCGGCTACGCGGCCGTCCATCATGTCGCTGGGAGCGACGACGTCTGCGCCGGCTTTGGCTTGGCTAACAGCGGTTCGCGCAAGCAGTTCGAGTGTGGGATCGTTGGCGACGTCGAAACCCGCATTGGGACCGTCGCCCGACTTGACGACCACGCCGCAATGGCCGTGGCTGGTGTACTCACACAGGCAAACGTCGGCGATGAGGACGAGCTTTTTGGAGGCTTCAGACTGCTTGAGCGCGCCTAGCGCCTGCTGCACGATGCCGTTTTCGTTCCACGCTCCGGACCCGTGCTCGTCTTTTGTCTCTGGCAGGCCAAAAAGGACCAATCCGCCCAGCCCGAGACGCGCGGCTTCCTCAGCTTCGCGCACTGCTTCGTCTACCGACAGATTGAAGACGCCGGGCATGGAGCCGACGGGGTTACGAACGCTTTTATCGGGACAGATGAAGAGGGGATAGATCAGGTCGCGGGGCGAGAGCGCGGTTTCGCGCACCAGCGCGCGCAAAGGCTCGCTCTTGCGCATACGCCGCATCCGGTTGGCAGGGAAGGTCACGAATTGATTGTAAATCGCAGCTATCAGCCGTCAGCTTTCAGCCTTCAGCTCATTCTGCTGCGGTGATTCGGCCGGACGAACGGGTCGTGCATACGAATGGTCGTTCCTCGGATTCCTTCAAGCCAGGGTTCGGCAATTTAAGGGCGGCACCTCTTCCGTTGCCTCGATCACTGGGCCGGTGTTGAGGAGCTAAGAACTGAAAGATGCGATTCACAACTCGTCACAGCTCGTCGTAGAGCGACCAATTGCGCATCCCGATGAGGATGATGAGCGTGGCGATGCCGAGAGCAGTGCCGAGGGGAAGCCGAACCAGGCACAGGATGGCGGCAACGATGGCGACGATGCGCCCCCACTGCGCGCGCTCAAGGAGACCCCAGCCGGCCACGGCTGCCAGAATGGACCGGCCCACCATGAACACCCAGGCGAAGCGCAGGAGACCGGCGAAGAAATCCATGTGCGACAGTGGTCCGGGTCCGCGCGTCCAGGGACCGAAAGCTCCGGACAACGCGGCATGCGCGAAAGCCAGTCCCACGGCACCGAAGATCAAACTGACTCCGGCATAGACCAGCCACAGGATGCCGAGCACTCTGATCTTGCTGGCGTAGCCTGCCAAAACGAATTCAAAACCGGGCACGGGCGGCAATTGCGGCGCCACGGGCCGGTTGCATTGCGGGCAAACGACCTGTCTCTGTTCCAAAGTGCTGCCACATCCGCTACAAAACATGTTGCCTCCTCCGTCTACGAGTAAGCATACGCAGCCGAGGGGCCGGTTGTTCCGGTTGCCAGTGCGGGGGGACGGGGGAACGGGGGAAGTCGCGTTATTTGCTGGCAGCCGCCAGCTTCACCCAGTGCTCCTGGTGGCGGTTGTCCTCGAGGAGATAGCCGGTGACTTGCCCACTCGCGTCGTACTGAAAAGTCAGTTGGACGTTATGCGCGCCGGTGGGATCGACAGGGCGGAAGAAAGTGTCGGCCGACTCCGCTTCCAGACCAACCATGTCTCCGGTTGGACTTTTTTCAAAGAGCTGATCGCCTTGGCGGATGATGATCTCAACGGCGTGCCCGTTTCGCTCGCGATATTCGCCGGCCACGCTGTCGAGCTGCGCGGATGAAAGCCTGATGGTGGGCGGGAGCAGCGGAATCACGATGCGTTCTGCCAGAGTCTCAGGCGCGAGGAGGAGGTGATGGTACAGGAGCCAGCGCGGCAGCTCCGGCTCGTCGAAGGCGCGAGTCCAGCAATCGTGCTTGATCCCCTGATAAATCCAGAGACGGATGTCTCCACCTGATGCTTTGAAGGCGTCGTACATCAGTTCGCTTTGGCGCGGGACCACTACGGTATCGAGGCTGCCATGGAAGAGCCAGACGGGAGTGCGGCCTACGGCGCGAGCGTATTCGGCGGGCAGAATGAAGGCCTGCTGCCAGCGATCCGGTTCGTAGCTCCAGAAGACGCCCGAGGCGGCGATGGCGATGGCGGCCCAGCGATGCGGATGAAGGCGCGCCAGCTCCCATGCGCCGTAACCGCCCAATGAAAGACCGGTGAGGTATGTGCGCGAAGGGTCGCCGTGAAACTCGGAGGACTCCTCATCGAGGGTGGCCATTGCCAGCTCGAGCATGTCGGGATCGGTCCAGTGAGCGGCTTGCGGACACTGCGGCATCACGATCACGAATGGCCAGCGGTCAGGATGGTTGCGCACTGCTTCGGCGATCCCGATTTGCGTTTGCCACATTCCTTCTGACCCGCGCTCGCCCCGGCCGTGCAGGAAGAGGATGATGGGCCATTTTTTGCCGTCGTCGCGGCGCCACTCCTCCGGCAGGTAAACCTGAAAACGGTAGGTGATCCCCTGGAGCACGATGCGCCGGTTCAGGAAACCCGTGTCCTGCGGAGGCTCAGGCCTGGCCGGCTGAGACTTGGCTGTGGTTCCACTGGCGACGGCAGGCCATACTGCGCAAGCCAGCGCCAGGCAGGCTGCGCACATTCGAAATGGGCGGGACATCGTGCCAATCATCATAACGATTCCGGGCGGGTCCGGGCTGGGTTGCTGGAAGTTTTTGGCTGGGCTCGCAAACCGCGAATATGGAGCGTTTTGAAGACCGACGCAGCAATTCAGAATAGGGGGGAATCGATCGAAATGCCTGTTTTCATTGCCGATGCGGGGTCCTCCGATCCTTGCGGATTTCTTACAAATTGCGTGCAACAATCGAACCTGCGATGCTGACTGAAGCGATGACAAAACTGCAAGCCGGAGACACGCTGGACCACTACCGTCTGGACGCGGAGGTTGCGCACAGCGGCATGTCCACGCTCTTTCGGGCAACCGACCTGCGCACCGGCCGCCCGGTGGCATTGAAAGTGCCGCACCCGGAGATGGAGGCCGACCCGATTCTTCTGGAGCGCTTCAGGCGCGAGGAAGAGATTGGGCAGGAGATCGACCATCCTGGCGTGGTGAAGACCTTTGACGGCGAAGACCGCAGCCGCCGTTACATGGTCATTGAGTGGGTAGAGGGACGCCTGCTACGCGCGATTTTGAACGGGGAAGGGAAGCTGCCTGTCGACCGCGCAGTGGCGCTCACTGCCGGCATTTGCGATGCGCTGGACAACCTGCATAAGCACGGAGTGGTCCATCGCGACCTGAAGCCGGAAAACATTATGGTTTGCGATGGCGACCGCATCAAGATCATCGACTTCGGAATTGCGTTGAAGGAGGATGCGCGGCGCATCACGCAGACGGGGCTGACTCCTGCGCTGGGCACGCCCGATTACATTTCTCCCGAGCAGGTGAAGGGGCATCACGGCGATCAGCGCAGCGACATCTACGCACTGGGCGCGATGCTCTACGAGATGCTGACTGGCCTGCCCCCATTTACGGGGCCGAGCCCGCTAGTAGTGATGAACGAGCGATTGATCGCCGATCCCGCACCGGCGCGCGAGTTGAACCCCGAGGTTCCGCCGGCGATCGAAGAGATTCTTTTCCGCGCGCTGGCGCGCGACCCTCGCCATCGTTATTCAACCGCCTCCGATATGGCGTGGGAGTTGGAGCACCAGGAGCTTGTCGGCGTCGATGATGGCGAGCACCGTCCGATTGGGCGGCGACGGTTTGCCATGGACGGCCGCAAGATGGCGCTCTATGCGGCTCTGGCGCTGGTTCCGGTGGTGTTGTTTGTCGTGATGCTGCTGCTGGCGAAGCGCTAATTTTGAAACGGCATTTTAGGCCGGTATTTCACGCCGGCAGTTTCTTCAGCAATGCGCGGGCGCGACGAAACCAGGGGCGTTCGCGGCGGCGCAGATAGCCGGGCATGGTGGGCCGCTTATCCAGCACCTTCTTTGCCCACTCGCGGGCTTCGGCGTTCTGGCCCTGCGAGGCGAGAAAATCGGCGAAGTTCAAATAGGTCTCCGACAACGTCGACCGCTCAACTGCCTGCCGAAAATTCACTTCGGCTTTTTCCTTTTGCCCGGTTTGCGCATAAGCCTGCGCCAGCAAGCCCACGGCACGATAAAAGTCGTGACTGGGATCGCGCCCCACGGCCATTTCAAGGTCGGGCACCGCGGCTGCCGCGTCGCCGAGCAGGATGTCGCAAACGCCGCGGTGATAGTAGCAATCGGGAGTATCGGAACGGGCGGCGATCGACTTGTTGAAGGCGTCGCGGGCCATCTGGAGCTTGCCCTCGTCCAGATACAAATCGCCAAGCTCTTCCCAGTTTCCGGCGGACGGATTGTCGTGAATCTCAATGAGCAGCCGCGCGATGCGCTTGCGGCGCGGGAATGTTTTGAAGGATTGACGCAGCAGGCCGAGATCGGGCAGGACCTGGACGAATATATAGATCAGCGCGCCGACCCAGCCGAGAAAAAGGATAATGAAGATCCAAAAGATGTCTGGCCGGCGGCGAATGAAGTGGATGATGGCCACAGCCTGCAAGATCAGGCCCCAGGGGTGAATTAAGAAGCCAAGGATTTCCATGCGCTTTCCATCGTAACCCTCGACACGGTCAGCCGCCGCTTACGGCCCATCTTGCCCTTCAGCGAGCGCCGCTACCTCCCGGATCAAAACAGGGAGCTTGAACTGCACAATCTCCCACACAATACGATCGTCGATTTGGGCATAGTCGTGGATAAGAATATTTCGAAAAGCAATTATGGTCCGGAAATCAGTAATAGTGGCCGCCGTGGTGGAATCTACGCGGGGGAGGCCCGTCAGAGCTTCGCCGATGATGCCAAAGGCACGTTCGACCGCATATCGAAGCACTGGGCTCTGTTGATATGCCGCGAAGTCGACCGCGGCGCTAAAATTGGCCACGTTTCTGGCGGCTTCTTGTATGTCGTATAGATATTTCCGTGCTTCAGGCTGCATACAGGAGGGCCTTGCACTTTTCAATGCTCTGCCGAAAGTAAGGATTTCGGATGGCCGAAGGAACTACTAGATCCACTGGTAGTCCAAAAAGACCCTCAAGCGCCTGCTTGAATCCGAAGAAAGTGTCAGCGTAACCACCCTCCGGAAGCGAGTCGAATTCCACCAGGAAATCGAGATCGCTGCGATCGGGAGTGAATCCGCCTCCCACCGCTGAACCAAACAGTTCCAGCCGCCGAACGTGGAAATTGCGACATAGCTGCGCCAATTCCGATTGGCACCTGCGAAAGACGGGCAAGTAACCGGCCGCGAGGGTTTCCGGAATGTGAATCGAACCCATAGTCAAAATGATACGCCGATCCCGACTTGCTAGCGGTAAGACTCGTCGCGGTGAATCACGAATTCCGGATAGGCTCCGCCGCCGATTTCGTGCAGGTCCATGCCCATGCGCTCGCCGTCGGGATCCACGCGGAAGGGAACCAGGCGGTTGAGCAGCGCAAAAAGTAGATAGATGAGCGGGAAAACGAAGCCGACGAGCGCAGCGACGCCGATGAGCTGGGCGAGAAGTTGTCCCGGCTGCGGAGCGAAGAAGCCGGCGGCGATCAGTCCCCACAGTCCGGCAACGCCGTGGACCGTGATGGCGCCGGTGGGATCGTCGATGGAGAGCGCGAGCTCGAGCACCTCGACCAGAAGAGGGGTGAATACTCCGGCCACGCCTCCGACGAAGAGCGATTCCACGGGAGAGGCGAAGGCAGCGCATGCGCTTGAGGCGACTAGACCGGCGAGCCAGCCATTTGCGCATAGGCTTGCGTCGGGTTTGCCAAAGCGGAAGCGCGTGACGGAATACGTGGCGGTCAGCGCACCCGAAGCAGAAAGCAATGTGTTGATCGCGGTTCCCGGCAGCGCGGAGAGCGGAGCGTGAACCCACAGGATTGCGCCTGCGGCGTTCCAGGCCAGCCAACCGACCAGCGCCAGCAGGCAGCCGAAGAGCACATAGGTGGCGTTGTGGCCGGGCATGGCGGTGGAAAGGCCTTCTTTGGGAAATTTGCCGCGGCGAGGTCCGGCGATCCAGACCACGGCTAGCGCACTAAGGCCGCCGAGCAAATGCACAGTGGCCGCGCCTCCGGGATCAAGAAACCCCGCGCCCACGCCGAAGTTCGCGCCCAGCGCCCAAAGCCATCCGCCAGCCCAAATCCAGTGCGCGGCGAGAGGGAAAACGATGACTGCGAGGATGGCTGCCGAGGCGCAACCTGCGGCGAGCCTCCAACGGTCGGCGCCTGAACCCCACGGAAGCAGCACCAACATGGCGACTGACAAAAACTCAAACAAGACCGCGAGCTGGGCCCTCGGCGCAGCGGCATGGAGCCCGTGGAGAAGAAAGGACCCGAGGCCGAGCAGGCTCCAGTCTTTCCCTGCGGCGTGCAAAACAAATTCTGCGGATCCCAGGGGCCCTGCGAAGGATGCTCCGATGAGAGCGAAGACAATGGCTGCAACGGCAATTAGGGCAAGGTTGCCGAGCATGGCCTGAGCTGCTGAGCGCGAGCGGCCAAGCCCGGTATTAATGAGCGCCACGCCGGCAATGCCCATGGGGGCGAGCAAGAGAAGCCCGAGTGTAAGCGCGAATGCGGCATCGCTCATTGCCGCGACTGGGGACGGGATCGAAGCAGGAATTATGGGAGGAATCGAGTTCATGGGCGGTTCGCCCCGCGTGGCAGCATGTGGCCGCGTACTGCAACCACCAGGCCCATGGCTATGACGGCCAAACCGCAGATCACGAATGCCAATCGGCGTCCCTGATCCGGAAACAGCGCCAGCGCAGCGATCGTCAGAAAGAATCCGGCAGGCATCACCAGCAGTCCGGCGTATTTCATCTTCACGGTCCTTTTGGTTCGTTGACGGGCAGTTTGCGGGTGGCATCCGGCGGCAATCGATGGAGCTGTTTCCACGCATCCTGGCCGATGAGTCCCGCGTGTTGAGATCTTGTCGGAGGCGGTTGTTACGTCCTTATGAATTCTAAACGATCCAATTGTTAGCATCGGCTCAAGCGGGCTCATCCGCCGCCGAGCGAGGACCAAATCGTCTCGTCTTAAGAAGTAGGCGATCACTTTCTATGTACACGCGTCTTGTCCGAAGCAAGAGACTCGTTGCTGCCACTCTCGGCACAATCACACTTGCGAGCGTCGCAGTACTGCTGGCCTGGGACTCCTTTCCGAGGCGCTTTCCAGCCGGAAGTCACGATATATTGGCGGCTTTTTCACTGGCCATGATCGCTCTTGCGTACCTGGTCCATCAGGTTGCGCATTGGCCGCCCGCGATGGAATTTTTGAAGGCGATCATGCTGGCTGTTGCATTTCTTTTCTGGGCGGCCAATCAGTTCTGGCCGAATCTGCCGCAAGCGACACTGTTCAACGACATCGCGATCGCTTTGTTTGTTCTCGACGTTTTTCTGGTGATCATCGGGTGGCCGCGAACATCTCCGGACAGTTCCTTCGGTGAAGCTTGTTCAGGGTCGTGCGCGGTGTGTTGCAGGGGACTCTACAGTGAAGAGCAGAGCTGAGCCAGGCCAAGCTTTGGCGACGCCGAGCCGGCGAGGAGAACTGGATCGCCGATTGGCCGCATGAAATCTCTTTGAATATCCCAACTTCTGGTACGCGGAGAGCAATGGGAGTGTCAGTCATTTCACTTCAGTAATGTTTGTCCCAAGCGATTTTCTTTTCAAGCGGTTGCAAAGCTAGATTCCCACAAAAGATTTTCGCGATGTGGCACGCTACTGTTGATAGCGAAGGGCCTCCGGCTGCTATATTGAACTTTCGGGCGATCCCGCCCGCTCCCAGAAGTTCTATTGTTGGGCGTTTCTTGTACATGGGCTATGTGACCGCTTGCACGCGCGGCGCATAATAAAACGAAAGTCAAACCGGGAATCGTTCATGGCGCAAATCTTCGATCGCAACTCCAACGCACTGGCACGAGCGAGCCTGGTGTTGACGGGGTTGATCGTCATTGCCCTCGGAGTGACGCTGGATCAGTTGCAGCGCTCGCCGTGGGTTACGCGGCAGGGCCAGCGCGCGGATCAGCCGGTACCCTTCAGCCACAAGCATCACGTTCAGGGGCTCGGGTTACAGTGCCAGTACTGTCACACGTCAGTTGAAAAATCGAGCTATGCGGGGATTCCGCCTACGCGTACCTGCATGAACTGCCACGCGGAAATCTGGACGAATGCCCAGTTATTAGAGCCGGTGCGCCAGAGCTGGAACACGGGCGAATCGATTCCCTGGATCAAGGTGCACGACCTGCCTGACTTCGTCTTTTTCAATCATGAGATCCATGTGAACAAGGGCATCGGCTGCGAAAGCTGTCACGGCAAAGTGGACGAGATGCCGCTGATGTACGAGCAGAACACGTTGCAGATGGAGTGGTGTCTGGACTGTCATCGTGATCCGGCGAAGAATCTGCGGCCGACAAGCCAGATCTACAACATGGACTGGCAAGCGCCGAGCGGCGATCGTCCAGTGTGGTGCGCGGCGACTGACGATAAGGCTGGCGTGCCGACGGCGCAGAGTGTGAGCTGCACCAAGAATGACCCGGGTGGCGCGGGAGCGGAAGTGGCCTCGTTGCGGTTGCCGACACTGGGCGTGAAGAGCCTGTCGGGTGATGTTGCGGCTGCGGCGATGCCGGTTGCGGCGCCAACTTATCAGAAGTTCACCAGCCAGCGGGATCTTGGCCTCTTCCTTGTTCAGCATTACAAGATTCGCACGCCGAAGGATCTGACCAGTTGCGAGGTGTGCCACCGATGAGCGCAAAGAGAACGAACTCGCCGGCGGTGGAACAGCCAATGGAAAGCACTGTCAACGGTGCACAGCAGCCCGCGAAATCGAAGCCGGAGGCGCTCGCGCCCATGACGCTCGAAGCTGTTCGCCGCGAACTGAAAGGCGTGAAAGGGAAGAAGTACTGGCGCTCGCTGGACGAGCTGGCCAATACCGCTGAATTCCAGGATGCAGTCGAACGCGAGTTTCCTTCTGCGGCGCAGGAATGGGTCGATCCGGTTTCCAGGCGCGGCTTCCTGAAATTGATGGGCGCGTCGATGGCTCTGGCGGGTCTGGCCGGTTGCACCAAGCAGCCTGACGAACCGATTTATCCATATGTAAAGGCGCCGGAAGATCTGATTCTTGGCAAGCCGATGTACTTTGCCACGGCGCATCCATTCACGACTGGCGCGGTGCCGCTGCTGGTGAAGAGCGATGAGTTCCGGCCGATCAAGATTGACGGCAACCCCGAGCATGCGTACAACCAGGGCGGATCGGATCCGTATTCTCAGGGCACGCTTCTCGATTTATACGATCCCGACCGCTCGCAGCACGTCACCTATCGTGGCGAGGGCCGCGATTGGGCGGAGTTTGCCGAAGCGCTGCGCGACAAGGTCAATTCGAGCAAAGATGGAACCGGGATTTACTTCCTGAGCGCGGGCATCACGTCGCCAACGCTGGCGCGGCAGTGGAAGGAAGTGCAGACGGCGTGGCCGAAGGCCAAGCTGGTGCAGTACGATCCCGCGCTGGCCGGAACGTTTCTGGCGAGCGGCGTGAATATTCAATATGACCTGACCGGCGCCGATGTGATCGTCTCGCTGGATGCGGATTTTGTTTCGGGCGCAAGCTATCCCGGCTTCCACAGGCTGGTGCGCGACTATGCCGGCCGGCGCAAGCATCCTGAGAACGGGATGAACCGGCTCTATGTGGTCGAGAGCATGACGACGACCACCGGCATGAAGGCCGAGCATCGGCTGGGCTTGCGCGCGAGTGAGATTCCGGCGTTTGCGGCGGCGCTGGCAGCGGCCGTCGGTGCAGCCGGGGGTAGCGCTCCTTCATATTCATGGACCGATGAGCAGCAGAAGTTTCTTGCGGCGCTTGCCAAGGATCTGAAGGCCAATGCAGGTAAGAGCGCGGTGCTTCCGGGGCTTTATCAGGATCCGTCGGTTGCGGCGCTGGCCATCGCGATCAACACTGCGCTCGGCAATGTGGGCAAGACGGTATCCGTTTCTTCGGAGCCGGCGATTCCCATTCCCAGCGACCAGCTTGGCGATTTCAAGGCGCTCGTCGCGGATCTGAACGCGGGCAAAGTGGATTGGCTCGTCATTCTCAATGCCAATCCAATCTACGACGCGCCCGCCGATCTGGATTTTGCCGACGCCTTCAACAAAGCCAACATTGTGGCGCATCTCGGATCGCATTACGACGAGACAGGTCATCAGGCGCATTGGCACATTCCTGCCGCGCACTATCTGGAGTCGTGGTCGGACGCGCGCGCCTACGACGGCACGGTTTCGATCGTGCAGCCGATGATCGATCCGCTGTATGGCGGACATTCAGCGCACCACGTTTTCCAGGCGCTGCTCGACGATCCGATGGTGAGCCCGCACGACGCGGTGCGCGAAACGCAGAAGGCGAACATTAAGGGCGACTTTGAAACCGGCTGGCGCAAGGCCTTGCACGATGGCTGGATTGCGGACACGGCATACGCCAAGGGCTCGGCAGCGGGCGCTGGTGCAAAGGGCGGGATCAACGTTCCCGCGCCGACGTCGAAGGACTCGCTCGAAATCATATTCCGGCCCGACCCAAATATCTACGACGGCCGCTGGAACAACGTGGGCTGGCTGCAGGAGCTACCCAAGCCAGTGACGAGCCTGAGCTGGGACAACGCCGCGATCGTTTCAGGCGCGACGCTCGAACGGCTTGGCCTGGAAGAAGACGACATTGTCGAAATTACTGTGGGCAACGGCCGCGTGAAAGCACCGGTTATGGTGGCCCCCGGCCATCCTGACAATTCCGTGACGGCCTATCTCGGTTATGGCCGCGAGTTTTCGGGGCGCGTGGGATCGGGCCAGGGCTTCAACGCCTATCTGATTCGCAACACCTGGGCGCCGCTCTACGCGACCGGATCGATTCGGAAGGTGCCGGGCAAGTGGGGCATCGCGATCACCAAGAGCCACTATCAGGATCATCGCGCGAAGATCCTGCAAGGGCAGGGAACGGGCAACAACTCTCTCGAGGGCGATGAAGCGCTCGGTCCGCGCGGCATTATCCGCTACGCTACGCTCGACGAGTTCAAAGCCAATCCGAACTTCGCGCACGAGGGCGAACGGTACGACACGCCGCCGCTCGACACCTCACTGTTCCCGAACTGGCCGTACAACGAGCCAAACGCATGGGCCATGTCGATCGACATGAATAGTTGCACGGGCTGCAATGCCTGCATTGTGAGTTGTTATGCCGAAAACAACATTGCCGTGGTGGGCAAGGAGCAGGTTCGCATCGGCCGCAACATGCAGTGGCTGCGCATCGACTCGTATTTCGAGGGCGATCTCTCCGCGCCGCGCGCACACTTCCAGCCCATGGCCTGCCAGCACTGCGAAAATGCGCCCTGCGAGGAGGTTTGCCCGGTGGGGGCGACGGTGCACACGCCGGAAGGCCTGAACACGATGGTCTACAACCGCTGCGTTGGCACACGCTACTGCTCGAACAACTGCCCCTATAAGGTGCGCCGCTTCAACTTCCTGCTTTTCTCGGACTATGAAACTGAGAGCCTGAAGCTGATGCGCAACCCCGACGTGAGCGTGCGCTCGCGTGGCGTGATGGAAAAGTGCAGCTACTGCATCCAGCGCATCAACGCGGCCAAGATTGAGGCCGACAAGGAAAACCGCAATGTTCGCGACGGCGAAATCGTGACCGCGTGCCAACAGGCATGCCCGGCCGAGGCGATCGTTTTCGGCAATAAGAACGATCCCAACAGCCGCGTTTCGAAACTCAGGGCCCAGCAGCGCAGCTACCAGGTAATTCCCGACCAGAACACGCGTCCGCGGACGCAGTATCTGGCCGAAGTATTGAACGTGAATCAGGAGCTCGAAGTGACGCCGACGGAATATGCGCCGGCGAAGGGTTGAACCAGCGATGGCAACGAAGGAAATAAAACCCGCCGATCCGATGATCGATCCCGCGACCGGAGAATTCCGGGTCATCGGGCAGGGCCAGACCTTCCGGTCGATCACCGAGAAGATCGCGCGCATTGTGCTGACGCCGAAAACGCCAATGGGCTGGTTTGGCCTCTTCACGATTGCCGGCGGCGGCGCCACTATGCTCATGGTGGCGCTGACCTGGCTGTTTCTTAAGGGCGTGGGCATCTGGGCCATTTCGCAACCAGTCGCCTGGGGATTCGCCATCATCAACTTCGTCTGGTGGATCGGCATTGGCCACGCCGGCACATTGATTTCAGCGATTCTGCTGTTGTTCAAGCAGGGGTGGCGCAATGCCATCAGCCGGTTTGCCGAGGCCATGACGATTTTCGCCGTCATGTGCGCTGGATTGTTCCCGCTGATTCACGTTGGCCGTCCCTGGTTGAGTTACTGGCTCTTCCCGCTGCCGTTCACTATGACGGTGTGGCCGCAGTTCCGCTCGCCGCTCATGTGGGACGTCTTTGCGGTCTCGACCTACTTCACCATCTCGATAGTGTTCTGGTACGTCGGCATGATTCCCGATCTGGCCACGCTGCGCGACCGCTCGGAATCGAAGCTGGCGCAGTATTTCTACGGTATGATTTCGCTCGGCTGGCGCGGCTCCATCCGCCACTGGGTGCGCTATGAGACGGCCTCGCTCCTGCTCGCGGGCCTGGCGACGCCGCTGGTGCTCAGCGTTCACACGGTCATCAGCTTCGACTTCGCGGTTGCGGTTCTGCCCGGCTGGCATACCACCGTCTTCCCGCCCCTTTTCGTCGCCGGCGCTATTTACTCGGGCTTCGCCATGGTGCTCACGCTCGCCATTCCGCTGCGCAAGTTCTATCACCTTGAAGGGCTGGTGACGGAGCGGCACATCGACAACATTGGCAAGCTGATGCTGGTGACAGGCTTCATTGTGGCGTACGGATACGCAATCGAAGCCTTCATGGGCTGGTACTCTGCCAACCACTGGGAGGCATTCCTCACCTGGAATCAGATGTTCGGGCCCATGGGCTGGTCGTACTGGGTGCTGATTGCCTCCAACGTAGCCATCCCGCTGACGACCTTGTGGTCCCGGAAGCTGCGCACCAACATTGCCTTTATGTTCTTCATTTCGATCGTAGTGAACACGGGCATGTGGATGGAGCGCTTTGTCATTGTCGTCGTCAGCCTGACGCGCGACTTCCTGCCCTCGGCGTGGGGTACGTACCGTGCAACCAAATGGGACTACATGACGTTCTTCGGGACGATCGGATTCTTCACTGTCCTGTTCCTTCTATTTGTGCGCTTCCTGCCGATGATTCCCATGAACGAAATTCGCATGTTACTGCCGGGGGCCAAGATCAAGCCCAAGGTTGCGGAGGCTGCTGACTGATGCCCGCGCGCGAAGGAACCTACGGCCTGCTGGCCGAATTCGATACGCCGGGCGACCTGGTGAGGGCCACGCGGCAGGCACGCCAGGATGGATGGCGGCGCCTGGATTGCTACACGCCCTATCCGGTGGAGGAAGCGGCCGAGGCCATCGGCTTCCACCGCGACAAGGTACCGCTGCTTACGCTCATCGGCGGCTTGTTGGGGGGCGCGGCCATGTTCGCGCTCGAAACCTGGATCGCGGTGCTCGCCTATCCGCTCAATATCGCGGGCAGGCCGACCTACTCGTGGCCCGCCTTTCTTATACCTGCCTATGAGTGGACCATTCTCTGGGCGGGATTATCGGCGGGTTTTGGCATGTTGGCGCTCAACGGTCTGCCGTCGCTCTACCATCCGCTGTTCAATGCGCCCAACTTCCGCGACGGCGCCACGACGGACAAATTTTTTCTGTGTCTGGAATCGCTGGACCCAAAGTTTGATCTGGTGGAGTCCAAGGCCTACCTGAAGCAGTTCCAGCCGACCTCGGTCGTGGAGGTGGAGTACTGATGAACCACCTCAGGGAACAGGGATCGGGAAACAGGGATCACGGAGCAATTGCAGCTCGTGCTGTAAAGAGCGTCGCCGCGGCGACAGCGATCACAGCGGTGCTCCTCATTGCCGGCTGCCGCCAGGACATGCACGATCAGCCCAAGATGGATCCGCAGCGCGGAACCGATTTCTACGCCGATCATCGCGGCGCGCGTCCGCAGGTACTGGACACCGTGGCCCGCGGCCAGCTGCACGATGACAGCTATTTCTATACCGGCGTGGTGCAGGGGCCAAACGGTTACAGGCAGGAGCTCGACGCGATGCCCGCGGACATTCCCGTGACGATGGAAGTGCTTGAGCGCGGGCAGGAGCGCTTCAATATTTACTGCACGCCGTGCCACTCGCGAGTGGGCAACGGATTGGGTGAGATTGTGCAGCGCGGATTCAAGCCGGCCGCCAACCTGCACGACCAGGTGCGCACGTCGCAGCCGCTCTCGCACTACTTCTACGTGATGACGCACGGATACGGCGCAATGCCTGACTACTCGGCGCAACTGCCGCCGGCGGATCGCTGGGCGGTGGCGGCTTACATACGCGCTCTGCAACTGAGCCAGGCGGCCACGGCGAAGGACGTACCGGCGGGTGCGAAGATCGAAGACTTGAAACAGATTGCGCGAGACAAGGGCCTGCCTGAGGGATTTGCCGAACCGTGGCCGATGCCGTCGACGGCGGTGAATGCGAATAAGCCGATCGCCAGCGAAGGAACGCCGGGCATGGCCCCGGCTTACCCTGCTGACCCCAAGATTTCGATTCCCGAAAGCAATCCGGCCCCGGCGGCCAAGAAGTAGGACGAGAAGGAATGGCACACGAGAACCAATCCGCGACACATGGAGCAAAGACGCTCCCCGCCGATCTCGGCACACCTGCGTTTGTCGACGGATGGAAGAGCCGCGCCCTGATCGTGGGCGTCATCTTTTCGGTCATCGCCGTGATTCTCGCGTTCATGGGCCAGGCGCTGGATCCTGAACATCTGGGTTGGGATCACTTTCTGCGCGCGTGGACGCTCGGCACGATGGTGACGTGGGGGATGTGCATTGGCGGTCTCACCATGCTGATGGTGCAGTACTGCTCGGGCGGCAAGTGGGGCTTGCTGTTGCGGCGGCCGCTTGAGGCCATGAGCCGCACGCTCCCGCTGATCTTTGTGTACTGGGTCGTTATAGCAATATTCATGAAGAAGCTCTACCTCTGGGCGAACTACACCTCGGTGAGCGACACTGCGGCCGGACTGAAATCGGGTCTGATCACTGAATTCCAGGCTCATTGCCTCAACTTCAAGCGGCCCATGCTGAACCCGGTTTCGTTTGTGTGGGTGAGTCTGCTCTGCTTTGCCATATGGGCCTTCTACGCGTGGCGGCTCAATGCGCTGGGGCTGAAGCGCGACAGCGAGGGCCCTGAGACGACGCCGTATTGGATTAAGAAGCTCGAAAACATCAGCGGCCCCGGCATTGTGGTCTATTCGATCACCATGACCGCCGCGGCCATTTACTGGGTGATGTCGATGGACGTGACCTGGTTCTCGACGGTCTATGGGCTGCTCTACCTTGTTGAGCAGGGCTTCCAGGTGCTGGCTTTCTCCATCATTGTTTCGCTTTCGCTCTCCAAAGCCGAGCCGTTCAAGACCATCCTGCGGCAGACCGAGCAGCACGACCTGGGCAAGCTTACCTTCGCCTTCGTGATGCTCAATATCTACCTGACTTTCGGGCAGTTCCTCATCATCTGGTCAGGCAACCTGCCCGACGAGATCAATTGGTATCTCGACCGGATTCGTGGCGGCTGGGGCGTCATCATCACCCTCGATTTCATCTGCCACTGGTTGATCCCGTTCACCTTGCTGCTGTCGAGAGATTTGAAGGGTAATAAGAAACGGCTGATTCTGGTTTGCAAGATCATGATTGTCGCCGTGGTGTTGAACCTCTTCTGGCTGATCGAGCCGAACTACAAAGACGCCGCGCGCAACCTGCACTTCAGTTGGGGAATTCTCGAATATGTTGCGGTGCTCGTTGCCATGTTTGCCTTCTGGGTGGCTAATTTCTGCTCGCAACTGAAGACCCGCCCGCTGGTGCAGGTGAACGATCCGCATCTCGCGGAGATTCTGGAGCCTGAACATGCCCACGCATAACCTTAACGATCCCGATCATGGGTCGGAAAAGCACGAAGTCGACGCGTCGGCGGGTTATGAGCGCAGCGATGCCAGCGTAACGGGAATCGCAGTGTTCCTGGTCTCGCTGCTCATCTTTGTTGCGGTGACCGGGATGCTCTGCTACGGCATCGGCGGCTGGTTGAATGCCCGGATGAACCGGGAAGATGGGCCGAACAGCAAGTGGACCAAGACGGCGGATGTACGGCAACTGGGCAACCTGCCCTCCAGTCCCGAGCTCCAGAACAAGGTGGCCGAGATCACGCAAACCTTTCCAACGCCGCGGTTGCTGATTGACGACGGGGATCAGGATGTGGCCGACCTGCATGCGCGCGAGGATTTGCTGCTTTTGAACTACAGTTGGGTGGACCAGTCGAAGGGGACGGTCAGGATTCCAATCGAGCAGGCGATGCAGCTGATTGCGCAGCGTGGATTGCCGGTGGCGCCGGCGGTGAACACCCAGGCGCCAATGACGGGCGAAGTGGCGCCAACTGTAACCGTGCCGTTGACCGACGGATTTGCGCGCACCAGTTACGAGCAGGATGAGGCGGAACGAGCAGGCCTCAGGCAGCAGCAAGGAGAGCAATAATAGCCATGCAAAGTCGACGCACAATCCGGAAACATTGGCGCAACGCGGCGCTGGCCGTCGCTGGCGCGATTGTGCTTTCGCTCGGCAGCCAGCTCGTGACCGCGCAGGTTTCAAGTTACGGAGATAAGAAGGCTGGTCCAACGAATGACAGTACGCCTTCGATTCTCAGCGGCGTGGGCATCGATCAGCATCTCAACACGCAGTTGCCGCTTAATTTGGAATTCACCGACGACGCGGGCCAGCAGGTCAAGTTGGCCAGCTACTTCGGCAAGCGCCCCGCGATTCTTGCACTGGTTTACTACCGATGCCCGATTCTTTGCTCGGAGGAATTGGACGGCCTGACCAGCGCGCTGGAGATGGTGCGGTACAAACCGGGCAAGGATTTCGACATCATCGTAGTCAGCATCGACCCAACAGAAGGAACGGACCTGGCGGCGGCCAAGAAGCGCGAGTATGTGAAGCGTTATGGCTATCCGGAGACCGCCAATGGCTGGCACTTCCTCACCGGCACGCAGGCCAATATCGATGCACTGACGCAGGCGGTCGGCTTCCGCTACGTCAAGCTCAGGGTGCCGGGCAGCGACCTGGTGCAATTTGCGCACGCCAGCTCAATTCAGATCGTGACCCCGGAGGGCAAGCTGGCTCAGTACTACATGGGCGTCGAGTACTCGCCCAAAGACATGCTGCTGGGCCTGGACGAAGCCTCGTCGAACCATATCGGTTCGCCGGTCGAAAACATTCTTACTTACTGTTACCACTACGATCCAACGACCAACACGCACGATTTGATTGTTTCGCGCGTGCTCCAGTCAGGAGGGGTCCTAACGCTGGTGCTTCTGGGCGGGTTCATGTTTGTCATGCTCCGCCGCGACCACAAGCACGATCACCTGGCGAAAACAGGGACTCTGGCTACGGCAAAGAAAGCGAACGGATAAAGGAATGGACCACATCAGCCCAGTATTGTGGCAGTTTCTCGACAAATGGTTGACCCACTTCGCGCTCTATCCGCCCGAAGCATCCAAGATTGCGCCTGAAGCGGACGCACTCTATTTCTTCATGATCCTGATCAGCCTCGTCGGGCTGACGCTTGTGGTTCTGCTGATTGTCGCGTTCTCGATCCTCTACAGCAAGAAGCGTCATCCTAAGGCAATCCAGATCGAAGGCTCCACGATTCTGGAAGCTACATGGACAATCATTCCTCTGGGCCTTTTCCTGATTATGTTCGTATGGGGCGCGCTGCTTTACTTCCGCATTTACACGCCGCCGGCCAACGCCATGAACATTTACGTGGTGGGCAAGCAGTGGATGTGGAAGGTTGAGCATCCCGGCGGCCAGCACGAGATCGATGCCCTGCACGTCCCAACGGGCCGTCCCGTGCAGTTGACGCTCATCTCGCAGGATGTGTTTCACAGCTTCTCGATTCCGGCCTTCCGGGTAAAGCGCGAGGCGATTCCGGGCCGCTATTCGACGGTGTGGTTTGAAGCCACCACGCCCGGCACCTATCACCTCTTCTGTACCCAATACTGTGGCACCAACCACTCGCAGATGATTGGGGACATTGTGGTGATGACGCCCGACGACTTCAGGAAGTGGCTGGAAGGCTCAACCAGCGGCAGCTCGCTGGCGCAGGATGGCGAGCGGCTCTTCGCCAGCCTGAGCTGCAACGCATGCCACAATGCGCGGCCCGATGCGCGCGGGCCCAGCCTGGTCAATGTCTACGACTCTCAGCTCATGCTCTCCACCGGCCAGACTGTCACCGCCGACGACGCCTATCTACGCCAGGCCATTCTGAGCCCATCGCAACACATCACGCAGGGCTATGCGCCCATCATGCCCACCTACCAGGGCCAGGTAAGCGAAGAAGGCGTGATCGAACTGGTGGAATACATCAAGAATCTCGATTCCGATTATCGCGTCCAGCAGACTCTCAATACTACCGATCTCGTTCCTGAGGGCCAGGCCGGCAAAGCGCCGACAGCGGGCCAGAAGCCCGCAGCGCAGAAGGAGGCCAAACCATGAGCGCTGCCACCATCGTCACTCTTCCCGATCAGTCCACGGCCAGGATCCCCAAGATGAACTTCCTGACCAAGGAGAACGGCCTGCTCAGCTGGCTGTTGACCGGCGACCACAAGCGGATCGCCACGCTCTACCTGATTTCGATTACGTTTTTCTTCTTTATCGGCGGAGCCCTGGCCGGACTCATTCGGCTGGAACTGCTGACGCCGCAGACATCCCTGATGGCCGCCGACACCTACAACAAGGTGTTTTCGATGCACGGCCTCATCATGGTCTTCTTCTTCCTGGTGCCCTCGGTACCCGCCACCATCGGCAATTTCGTTGTCCCCATGATGGTTGGAGCCAAGGATCTGGCGCTGCCCAAGATCAACTTGCTCAGTTGGTACCTCTATGTTCTCGGCGGCTGCATGATGATTTATACAATGGCCGCCGGCGGCGTCGATACCGGGTGGACCTTTACCACGCCGCTCTCTACGCACTATCTGAATACCAACGTGGCCTCCGCCGCCACGGCGGTGTTTATAGCCGGATTCAGCTCTATCTTTACCGGCCTGAACTTTATCGTTACCATCCACAAGATGCGCTGCCCCGGAATGACCTGGTTCCGGCTGCCGCTGTTCATCTGGTCGAATTATGCGGCCAGCATTCTCATGGTTTTAGGCACGCCCGTACTGGCCATCGTTCTGGTGCTGGTGGTTCTCGAGCGCACCGTGCATATCGGCGTCTTCGATCCTGCCTATGGCGGCGACCCGATTCTCTTCCAGCACCTGTTCTGGTTCTACTCGCACCCGGCCGTCTATATCATGATTCTGCCCGGCTTTGGGGTTATTTCGGAGGTCATCTCCACCTTCAGCCGAAAGCGGGTCTTCGGCTACACCGCAGTCGCATTTTCTTCGGTGGCCATCGCGGTCTTTGCGTTCTTTGTGTGGGCCCATCACATGTTCATCATGGGTATCTCGAATTATTCCGCGATAGTGTTTTCTCTGATGACCATGCTGGTCGCGGTGCCATCGGCTATCAAGATCTTCAACTGGGCCTTCACGCTCTACAAAGGCTCCATTACCTTTGAAACGCCCATGCTCTATGCCTTCGGCTTCATGGGCCTGTTCACGATCGGCGGCATGACAGGCGTCTTCCTCGGTTCGACGGGCACCGACATCCACCTCACGGAAACATACTTCATCGTCGCCCACTTCCACTTCGTCATGGTCGGTGGCATGTTGATGTCCTTCCTTTCCGGCATTCACTTCTGGTGGCCCAAATGGACAGGCCGCATGTACCCGGAAAAGCTTTCGCAACTGGCGGCTCTGACTACCTTTATTGGATTCAATCTCACCTTCTTCCCACAGTTCATTCTGGGCACGCTGGGCATGCCGCGGCGCTATGCGGCGTATCCGCCGGAGTTCCAGGCACTGAACGTTTTTTCGACTGCTGGCGCTACGGTGCTGGGCGTGGGCTACCTTCTGCCGATTCTCTACCTGACCTGGTCACTCAAATACGGGGCCATTGCCGGAGATAACCCCTGGCAGGCAACAGGGCTGGAATGGCAAACGCAATCGCCGCCCTTGACCGAGAACTTCCCTGAGATCCCCATCATGGACCACGAAGCCTACGACTACGAGTGGCTGGAAAAACAGCAGCAGAAAGAGGTGGCGAGTGTCGGATAGCACGGCAACTGCCAACGGCGCCGTGGCGGAGGTTCATCATGAACATCCGTCCTATCAACGCCACCACTTCGAATCGGTCGAGCAGCAGTTCGACACGACGAACTTTGCCATGTGGCTCTTCCTGCTCACGGAGGTCATGTTCTTCGGCGGCCTCTTCACCTCCTATCTGATCATGCGCAACTGGTACTATCCGGCCTTCGTCGAAGGCTCGCACCAGTTAAGTATCTTCTGGGGCACTGCGAATACTGCTGTGCTGCTTTGCTCCAGCTTTACCATGGCAATGGCCGTGTGGTCGGCTGAGGTGCGCCGCAAAGGCATGCTGCTGCTTTTCCTCGGTCTCACCTTCGTGCTCGGCATCGGCTTCCTCGGCATCAAGGGTATCGAGTGGCACGAAAAATGGGAGAAATCCCACGTTCCAGGCCTCCGTTACAGCGAAGCGTCGTTTCTCAATCCTGCTTCAGACAAGGAAGTCTATAAGGAATATCACGACAAGCCGCTGGCGCCGGACATGGCGGCCAAAACGGAGCAGTATTTCTTTCTCTATTTCGCCTTGACCGGCATGCACGCGCTGCACATGGTCATCGGTGTCGGAATCCTGATCTTTATTATGGTTCGCGCCAAGAGCGGGGCATATACCTCGGGGCATGTGACGTTTGTGGAGAACTTTGGCCTTTATTGGCACTTCGTCGATATCATCTGGATTTTTCTGTACCCACTGCTCTATCTGATCAGCAGATATTGAAGGAATCACAATATGAGCGAACCTGGCGAACACAACGAAAACAATCAGCACCACATTGTCAGCCCTGCACTCTATGCGGTGATTCTTGCGATACTCCTGTGCGCCACTGCGCTGACTTGCGGGATGTCGTACATCGACCTCGGCGAGTGGCACATTGCTCCCGGCTTGACGCTTTTCTGGAATCCTGTGGTCGCTCTCGCGATCGCGTGTACCAAGATGATGCTGGTCGTCCTTTTCTTCATGCACGTAAAGTACAGCACCCGGTTGACCAAGCTTACCGTGGCCTGCGGCCTGTTCACTTTCATCGTGCTCATCGGGATGACGATGACGGACTACTTCACGCGCGCATGGGGACGGTGGTAAGGAACAGGGATCAGGGAACGGGGATCAGATGAGGGCCGCCGCCTGCGGGCGGCCCATTTCATTGCGATGGATTTACGCCCTACAGGGTCGGCTTGGGCGGCTTCACCACCGTCCACGCATTCGCCCCGGTCACCTTCACTGGCCGGCGGTAGAGCTTGCCGCCCTGCGCTGCGTAGAGCCAGCTCGCATCGCCCGCGCCGGCAAATGTGATCGCCGTGATCGACTCGCCCGTCACGGGCGGATTCAGAATCTCCACCACGCGGCCGTTTTGCATGGAGACCTGAATTCCCAGCGGCGTGGCGAAGTACACCTGGCCATCCATGTCTTCAATTACGCCGTGCGTTCTGCTCTGCCCACTCAGCATGGTTGTTTCCGGCAATTCCAGCCGATAAAACGGCTCGCCGTTTATGAGCGTCCCGTTCCGAGCGATCTGAAACGACCAGCTATAACGCGACACCGCGTCGGTGACGACCAGCATCGACTGATCCGGCGATAGAGCTAGCCCTCCCGCAACAGCCATCTGCTCGCTCAGTATTGGAACCTGCGGATGGCCCGAGGAATCGATTATGTGAATCTCGGCGGTCACGCCGTCGAGAAAATAGATCATACCGTTCTGCGCGACCACAAAATCGAAAACGGCCGGGGGGAACCGGGCGACGGACTCCCGATTGCTGGCCCAATCGCTTGCGGTGCTTGATGAAACGATGCCGCCACTGCTGTGCGAGTAGGTGTACAGGCGCTCGTTCGCGCCTACGCGAAGAAGCGAAGTGTCTTTCGGGAGCCCTCCGAATTGAGTTACTTTGCCATCGGAATCCACTCGTTCAACCGTCGCGGCCCGCGGGTCGGCGAAGTAGACGTTCCCTTTGCGGTCGGACGTAAGACTCGAAATTGAACCGTAATTGGCTCCAATCTTCTCCCACGGTTTGTCGACGAAGATCGTCGAAAAAACCGATGCCGAAGAATCCCGTCCTGCCTGCTGCGCAGCTTCCGGCTCGTGCATAACGATCGGCGCGGGATAATCGCGCCACAGCCAGCGCAGCGCGTCGGGAAGAATTGCGCCGCCCTGCTTCGTGCTGTGCCCGTCCGTGCCCATTACCAGCTTTACGTCGTAGCCGGCGAACTCCAGCGCCTCATACATTACCTGGTTGTTGATGGGCCAGCTCCCGGCAAATGAGGTTCCGTAAGGCTCCGCAGGCGCAATATGATCCGCAGTCCCGTCCTGCATGAAGATGCGAATCGGTTTGGGCTCCGTCTTGCGCACCAGCGCCGGGAGCGCGTCAGCGCCCTTCATTGAAACGTACGTGCCGATGAGCGAAAGCACGCGATGAAACTGGTCGGGGCGGTTCCATGCGGCCATAAATGCGCCAACTGCGCCCGTGCTCACGCCGCTCAGGCTGCGGTCGTCGGGATTCTTCGACAGGTTGTAGGTTTTTGCGACTTCAGGAATCAGCTCGGTGAGCAAAAAGTCGGAAAAGCGTGGCGTCAGCGAGTCGTATTCGTAGATGCGGTTGTAGCGGTTCTGGGCTGTGTCGGAAACTACCGGCAAAATGCCGGGATCGACGAAGATGGCGATCATTGACGGCAGATCGTGTTTGGCGATCAGATTATCCAGCACCACCGGCACGCTCATGCTGTTGCCGAGCGCCTGGCTGCCGTCAAGAAAAATCATGAACGGCGTCGGCTTGCTCGCGTCGTACTGCGCAGGCACATAGACAGCGCAGTTGTGCGGTGTGCCCGGATAGTCCTTGCCCGGCGCCAGTATGAATTTGGTGACCGTGCCCCTGGGCACGCCATCGTGCGGCTGCGAGTCAGGGCTGAGCGTGTAGTCCTCGGCGTGGAGACCAAAGGCAGCAACGGCAAGCAGAACGGCGAAAACGAAACGGCTCATCGGGAGACCTCAATCGCGAAGAATCGGAGATGTGGGCAAAAAGGAGCGCAAAGGCAATTCAATCATCCTAATCGCCTGGCCGCTGCGCGCTCCACCTGATTTGCGGAACGGTTACGGGTCAGTTTGGAGAAGCTGTCCTCAGGGGCTGAACAGGCTGCGGAAAAACTCGATTTCTCAAAAAGCGCGAAAAATGAATCGCGCCAGGACGACCCAGGAACGATCCGCGAAGGATGGTCGATGGTTTTGCA
>Ga0207933_1000494_pt1 | contig 38275 bp, 40 predicted proteins | sample NGESurdeep092012_4_FD_184488 | JGI IMG/M metagenome (GOLD analysis project Ga0207933, IMG submission 184488) | Arctic peat soil microbial communities from Barrow, Alaska - NGEE Surface sample F53-3 deep-092012 (SPAdes) | ecosystem: Environmental > Terrestrial > Soil > Wetlands > Peat ... | reverse complement strand
CGGGATCGGCTCCCGCATGCGCAGCGCATTCCCTTTGACGTGTCAGTTGTACACCAAGGGTGAAAACGGTAGATTTGCCCCGTTGGCCCGGATGGCGGAACCGGTAGACGCAGGGGACTCAAAATCCTTTGCGTCTTTTGACTTTTAGGGCCTTTCCCCGGGCGAAATCGGGATCCCGCGTCGGTTCAGGCGACTCCGGGTGTGTTCCGGGCGGGTTCCGGGATCCCACCTTGACCGACCATCACGGCTCATGGGCCTGTTGGCACTCACGCCTTCCGACGAGCGTCACCGTCCGATTACACTGACGGGAATGAGTTCAAAGTCCCCTTTCATCGGTAGCGCCAGCGGCATGACACGCATGGTGATATTGCTCGGGCCCTGGGCGCTAAAGTTCCCCAACGCGCTCCGCGCTTGGCCGATGTTCCTCAGTGAGCTACTCGCGAACATGACAGAGGCAGCCTGGCGCTCGGTGGCAGCCGTGGAGAATGGGCTATGTCCTTTGCTCTTCGCGGTCCCGGGCGGGCGGGTGGTTGGTCGTTCAACGCCGTGCGCGCGTAATGACCGCGTCGGAGTTCTCCGCCTTCAATTACGCCGAGTTCATCAACCGAGGATGCCTACGGATTGCCGTTGAGCCAAAGCCCTCCAGTTTCGGTTACCTGGAAGGCTGTGTGGTCGCAATCGACTTCGGTTAGGGTTCCGCTACGAGACTCGGAGTTTCTGGGTCTGCTCCACGCCCGCGAGACTGTCCGCCGCCTGGGCAATCCCGTATTCCAGTTCTGAGTCGTTTGGTAGATAGTTCTCATAGACCAGAGTCTGCTGGATTGTCGAGTGCCCCAGCCAGCGGCTGATACGCTGGATGGGGAATCCTGCCCGGGCCCAGGAAATGGCCGCGAGGTGGCGAAGGTCCTTGACTCTGAGCTCTGGCTGTCCGATGGCCTTTCGGCCCAGGCGGTGCGCCGCGACAACGTCCGGCAGGATGTACCCGGACTTGGCCTTGGTGGCCCTGAGGCTGAACAGCAAATCTCCGCGCTTGAGGCCCCTGCCGACGATGTAACTCCGGAGTTCGCCTACGTATATCTGCGGGTACGGCACCTTGCGCTCTTCCGTATTCGTTTTCGGGCGCTGCATACGAATATTAGTGAGCCCCACTGTGCCGTCCGCCCTCGTAGCCCCGAACTCCACATCCGGCACCCGGAGCGTACGCAACTCTCCAACGTCAGCCCCCGTATGTATCAGCATCCTGAAGAAGACTCGCACCTGCTCGCGTAGCGCGGGAATCTCTGACTCCGGCAACTCCGGGCGGGTGCTCTTGAGCCCCTCGAAATACGCTGTGTAGTCCTCGGGCGACATGTTCGGCAACCGGTGAGAGCGGCGGCCTGTTCCGGGTCGCACGCCCTTGCCCTTGATAGGATGCGTGGCCAGCCTTGCTGGCAAGGGAGGGACCCCCTTTTTCGTGGGCCGGGGAGGTTTGACTAGCCACGTGCAGAACCCACTTAGCGCCGCCCTGTACCGGTTCTTGGTCTGCCAGTTCGCTGGCATTACCGCCGCGCGGTGTCTGGCCGCCGTGAGGTTGTCCAGGAACAGCGCAATCGTCTCGGAGTTCAGCGCCTCTAGCGTCGCGCCTTCGGGCTGCGTTGCGGCCCACGACACGAACCGTCGCACCTGCGTAACGGTCTTCGCGCTATCGCGCGTATTTAGGGTAGCGCTCCAGAGTTCAACCAAGGGCTCGAGACGCCGCTCTTCCGCCTCCAGAGCCGTCTTGAGCGTCTTCAAGGTGCCAACGTTGCCTTTGTATGCCTGGAAGAGCTGAATGGACGTGATGCGCCTCTGCACCCGGGCCCGGAGGAGCTCGAGTTCTCCTTTGACAACCAGGTCTCGAACCATGGCCCGGAGAGCATCCACCAACTGGCGACTCATAGTCTCGGAACTGACTCTGAACCGGTCGGGTTCCTTGGCACCGCCGACGCCCAGTCCTGGCACCTTGAGGTCGAGCAGGGGTGGCTTCTTCCAGTTCTTGGCTTTGGCTCTTTTTGGCATAATTAGGCAGCGATGGCTTCAGTCCTCGCGATGTACCGTTCGATGTCCTCCACTTTCCAGAGCACTGTCCGATGCCCAAGTCTGTAGCAGTTAAGGCCGGATACACGGAGATAGTCCCACGTCAGGCCGTAACGCCTCGTTACGTCAACGGTGGCCAGGAAGAGCGCATCAGCAGGTACAGGCGTCTGTTTCTTCAAGGTTCGTCACTCCATACCAAGTCCTCAAGAGCCGTCATGGTTCGAGATGCTCGGTGATGGTTCGAGATACAGATCGACTTTCTTAGCCCGGAATTGGGTGGCTGGATCCCGGCGGCGACGCCCGAACGACTCCCGAATCACGGGCTAGAGGAGTGCACCCAGGCTTCAGAATACGTCGCGCCGGCGCCGGGCGGCCCGTGGGGCCCCGTTCCGTGGGCTGGGGCTGTCCTTGTATCTGCCGGGGTCTCTACGGGGCCCTCACAAATCCACAACACCTTGGCGAATCAATGCCGCGTGCCTGAACGGCGTGCAACCGGCAACCCGATGTTGATTTGGATGTGCGCCCGGGGGGTGCAGACGCTCTCCAGCCTGAACCCTGTGCGTTCGAGAAAGGGACCCCCGGCAAGCATTCGGCATTCTACGCCAAGCGCGCTGCGCGCGAAGCGTGGGCGCCGGACGAGGTTGGCCTCGGTCTTGGCGGTCGCGCTCGTGCTCGACGTGCTCACCTGCTGGCTTTCAACGGTGCGAAGCCAGAAAAACGCTGCGTCACATGGATCTGTTTTTCTTGTCAACGTGCTTGCTGCTCTCTATCAACTCTTCTATCGCAACTGCTCGCGCCTGAGCGACCGCTGGGAGCATATCGAGATTGAAGTTGTCCGAGCGATCCGGGTATGCAGCGAGCAGTTCCGCTTTCACGGTCGGGTGATTTAGGACTAAGGCGACGAAGTCGTAGCAGGAATGCGTCGATTTCACGAGGTCCAGCTCGAGGCCGGTCTCGTTACCACCCGGCTTTCCGCGCTCAGCGCGTTGTCGGTCCTCAACACAAACGCGATGCACATGTGGACTCCCGCTGGTGCCGCCAAGGTGAACAATCACTCGGCAGCCCGGCTCCGCCACACTTTCGGGAATCACCATCACCGAGAGCGCCACACATGTGGGATCTACTGGTGTCGCTTCAGGCGAGTTGGGTTCTGCTGCAACCGGCGTCCCGACGACCACCGGCGCTACTGCAGCGGAGGTCCATGAATCGCAGTACTTGTCGATCACGTAGCGAAGTGCATCCACGAGCCTGTCTCGCTTCTCGATGGCATCAATCACTGCGTACACTCCCGGGTCGTTGGTGGTGGTGTGCTAAGATGCTTCCCATCATTTCCTCAGATGTCGCGAAGGTGGGTATCGCTCCCTTCTCGTCCATTAATAGCCGATGAGATGGGCACCGGCCCAGCCCTAGCTTGTTGAATACGATGACCGGGTGCCCCTCTAGGCCCAGCCCCGCGCGGACTTGAATGAACGATTCTTCCGGGCCGGCGTGGCACTATGCCGCAGGCCTACGCCTGCGAATGGCGCACGGAGGCCCTGGCGCTTGGAGGCACGGCAAGAGCAGGCGGCCAATTCAGCGTTGCGCTCATCGTCCAGATAAAGGCCTCAGGCGGGCTTCGCTAGCCTCCGGCGGCCACGCCAACTGGCCAAATTGGCCAGTCTGCGAGGGTGGTTTTGGAATGTGGACCCATAACAACTCGGGACCGGGTTCGACATTGGGCAGGGTGCACGATTGTCAGTTCGATGCCACCGAGGGGCATCGGATTTTTATTCGGGACGGCGGGGCGCAAGGGGGGCGGGGAGCCGATCTAGTCCCATATGCTGGCGCATCCTCCAACCGCGCCGCTATGCCGACCATCCGTCGTCCACTTCCGATTTATCCGTCCCCGGTTACTCACTCCGCGGCACCTATCCGAGTCTCGCCTGAGGACGCGAACGTTTTAAGGGACGCGGAGAAGGATCTCGGTCTTCCAGTCGGAGACCTTATTCCGGTTGATTTGGACGACCATATCGCTTTCAAATGTGCGCGTTCCGGGACGTGCTGCCAGGGGCGCCATCCGTTGAGCAACTTGGTGATGCCGCTGGAAGCCGCGGCCATGTGGGAGGACCTGAAGCAGTCCGGCATGACTGATATCGATGCGTTCGTCCCGGGCACTCTGAGGCGGTTTATCGTAGCGGGCGGACCGAGGCCACGGGGGGCTCGCGCCGACCAGTTGTACGACGCGGAAGACCGCTTTGGGGGAAGCGCCGCGATTGGCGAGTTCCGCGGCCTCATGTTTCGACTCGATCCCGACGAGTCTATGCCCGACGGTGACCGGTGTCAGTTTCTAACCGGTGACGCTCCTGGTCAGTACGGTTGCCACTGGCACGGGACTCGCGCGCAGCCACTGGCGTGCGCGCTCGCGCCAGTGGGAGTGTTCGACGGAGGCGACCAGGCGCCAATTCTAGCGGTCCCGAAATCCCGCTACGCATGGTGTCAGGGTGTCCGAGACATGACGGATAAGGGCGCGATCGGGTTCACCGTGCGCGATCTCCTTGTGCGAATCAGCGGTGAAAGTCGGTTGGCCGAGGTTGAAGCTTACGGTCGCGCACGCGAGGCGAGTAAAGGCTGGCGGCGCGGATACAGAAATCATCACAGCCCGCTCGCGAAGCTTTACATCAAAGCGATACCCGAGCTCGATTCCGTGCTAGCCAGGTACTGAGACTCTGTGCGGAACGCAATCCTCGCAGTACTGGATTCCGAGAAAAGTGCGCGGTTCCGCCGACAAACGAAATCGCTTGAGCAGCGAACCCGACGGGTCTAGCCAGTCAGATGAGAACCCGTATAATCTGACATAATGTTGTCCGGAGGCTGCTAAAGACTTGACTATGTCAGAAAAGCTGGCAATCTTGATGCTTCCCAAACGTGAGGCGTGCATGCCAGATGGTGATGTCATCAGGCAAAAAGTCAAATTCTCGTGGCGGCCGGCCTACGAGGGTCTGCGCTTTTGCCAAGAGCCCGATGAGGTGAGTCGGCTGATTGCCAAGGCGCTTTCGTCGTCCCTCAGGGATCGAGGAATCCCTCGGCTGACAGAAGCCGCCGATCTCATCACGCGGCTGCGGCGACGCGAAATATCGGCCGTTGCCGCGATGGCTGAAGTTTCGCGGGTCAGCGGCAGCATTGGAGGCACCCATGACTCGGCCATCCTCGATCGTGCACTTCGGCACCTCATCGTGTCCGGACCCGACGGTTCGCTGCCGCACCAGGCTGTGGCGGAGGAAGTGTGTCGCCAACTCGTCGAAGCGGACCTCTTCGCAAAGCTCCGTCCAAGTCTTCTGGAGGATACCTCCATTGCCTTTACGGATCCAGAAGCAGTCGTGCAACGATGGGCAGATGCAGCGGAAGAAAAGTTACGTGGGATCGCGCAGCAGCTCGTCGTTGATCCAAGCGGCGCCGTCCTAAGAGCTCCACCCACACGCCGCAGGCATAAGAAGGCGACAGCCGAAATGCTCGAAGAGTCCGTATTGTGACGCCGCTTTCGCACGACACATCGCCAACCCCTGCCCAGTATACCGTGAAGTTCGATGAAACGGGAAGCGTGCTTGTAGAGGGACCTGGGGTGGAGCGCCGCAGCCAAATACATACCTTCTTTAATGATCTCGGGATTTCCCTCGCTTTCGGGGCGTTACTGCCGCCGCATCTCGCGGATCTACTCGACATAACAGTTGCTGTCTACGTCGCTGACCGCCTATGCCCTCGGCGACCTCGCGGCGCACCGAGAGCGCACCTCGATGAGTTGTGGCAGCGTCGGTTAACAGTCCGCCTCCCTTTGCGGGGCGCGGCCGAATGGTCGCCCGCACGACGCACAAAACTTGAAGCGCTCCTCGGCTTTTTGACGGATGATGAGTGGACTTTCAAGTTCACCAACGAGAGGCGTGAACTCCGCTCGTCCGAAACCCAAGCGAGTTTCCTGCCCGACGTTCCAAAAGGGGATGTGAGTGCAGCGTTACTGAGTGGAGGACTCGATTCTCTTGCTGGAGTAGTGAACGAACTCGTGAAGCACCCCGAGCGAACAATCATCGCGTTCTCGGCTCGCACCAATCACCGAATTGGCATATATCAGCGGAAGCAGGTGCGACGTTTGACTGAATTGTTCGGACAACGACTTCGCCACGTGCCAGTGGAGCTACGGATCGAAGATCGCGAACCGCACGCCTACGACCGTGAAGATCCGTCACAGCGAACACGCGGGTTTGTATTCCAAATCTTCGGAGCTGTCACCGCGGTCGTCGCCGGGTCTCGAGTACTTCACGTTTATGAAAATGGGATTGGTGCCATCAATCTTCCATACTCCCTAGCGCAACTTGGGGCGCAAGCTACGCGGGCGACGCATCCCATCACTGTCGGGCTCGTGTCTGACCTTTTGAGCGACGTCATCGGCGAACCGTTCCGCGTGACACTCCCGCATCAATTTACGACGAAGGCCGAGATGTGTGCCGTGCTTCACCAAACGGATATCAGGAGCCTCATTGAGTTGACAATTTCGTGTGACAAGTTTCCACAACGAGTCGCGGGAAGGCCGCAGTGCGGTATCTGCCCGTCGTGCTTGCTCACAAGGCAGAGTTTACTCGCGGCCGGGTTACGGTTGCCGGAAGAGTCGGGCCGCTTCCGGCACGACATATACACCATCTCAGGTCCGGGAGCGGTAGCTCGGATGTACGACTACCGAGTTATGTCTGCGCAAGCCGGCGCTTTGGTCATAGCGTGTGCGAGTGGGGATCCATGGGCTGCATTGGTTAGACGCTATCCGATTCTGTTCGACGTAGCCGCAGATCACATCGCGAGGACCCGTCAGGACTTACGACCGGACGTGGTGGCGTTATATGCCCGCTACTCGGTAGAATGGCAACAATTCGGGGCCTGTGTTCGAGAGTCCATTGGTATGGCCGCATGAACAACAGTCGCGAACTTGCGCTCGATTCCGACATCGATTCGAAGGCGCTAGGTGCTCGGCTGCGTGACGCGCGTAAAGCTTCCGCGTTTACACAGGAAGCGGCTGCCGCACATCTAGGAGTTGCGCGCACAACGGTGGTTGCGATAGAGAAAGGTGACAGACGTGCTCAGCCGCACGAGATCGTCCAGCTTGGCAGCTTGTACAGACGTTCCGTCAACGAGTTGCTGCGCCCGGGCGCTCCAGTGCTCCCATTCGCGGTACAACTTCGTGCCACGATCCCAAATGATGAGGCCGTCTCTCAGGCTATTGAGGTTCCCACATGGGAGTTTCAGCGCCTGTGTGAAGACTATCATGAACTCGAGCGGATCTCCGCGGCACCGATGCCGATGAATTACCCTCTTGAACGCAGGTGGGCGGGTACGTTGCCCGAAACCGCGGGTGAAGATCTCGCTCAGAGAGAGCGGTTGCGACTCGGACTTGGCGATGGTCCAATACCCAACCTTCGCTTGTTGCTTGAACAGGACGTTGGCCTACGGGTGTTCTATCTAGAACTTTCGCGCGATGTTGCTGCCATGTTTTCGTACGACTCTCAGCTGGGTGGCTGTATAGCGGTCAATTCGAAGGAGCCATATGAACGCCGGCGACAATCGCTCGCGCATGAGTACGGTCACTTCCTCTCATCACGCCATCGGGCCGAAGTGATTGTGCTTCACCAATACCGGCGCTTACCGGAACATGAGCGGCTTGCGAACGCGTTCGCTCGCTCCTTCCTTGTGCCAGCCGACGGCGTAAGCCGGCGAGTGAACGAGATTAAGGCGGCAAAAGGCGGCAAATTCACTTACGCTGATATTTGCACCCTCGCGTATTACTACGCGGTATCAGTTGAGTCCTTCACGCGTCGGCTGGAGGACCTAAAGCTCGTCAGCGGCGGAGCGTGGGAGCGCCTGAAGGCATCCGGTTTCAAGGTTGGCGAGGCTCGCGAACTCCTCGGAATCGCAACACCGGCCATTGTCGACAGTTTACTTCCGCCACGTTACGTGTTTCTCGCCCTGCAATGCTATCGTGACGCGCAGCTGACGGAGAGCCAACTCGCGCAGTTTCTTCGCGTCGATCGCGTTGAAGCACGGCGGATCGTTCAAGAAGTGCGTGGCGTCGCCAACGGTACTGCGGATGAGAACGGCACGAGCGGTTCACTCAACGCTATCATCGAGTGATCGCCTCGCGTGAGGTTCCCGCGTTCCCGCGACCTGTTGTCTTAGATGCTTGCGTCCTCCTAAATCTCTACGCGACAGGTCACATCGCTGCGATTATAGACAGCTTCCCAGGCCACGCGCTGGTTTCGACACAGGTACTCAATGAAGTCCTCCACCCATACAATACACCAAAACGGGAACACACCAGCGCTGGCCGCGCAAGCATCCAATTGGAGCCACTGATAGTAGCCGGAGCGCTTGATGTCATATCCTTGGACAGCGAGAGAGAGCATTCTGTCTTCGTTACGTTGGCCCGCCACCTCGGCGACGGAGAAGCCGCTTCTGGCGCTCTTGCCTTAACGCGTTCCGCGCCAGTTGCAACAGACGACAGGAAGGCTATCCGAGTGTTTGCGGAATACGTGCCGCCCATTCCAACTGTTGGTACAGTCCAACTTCTACAGGCTTGGGAGACGCGGGCAAATGTCGAGCGAACAGCAATGCGAATTGCGTTATGCTCCGTCCGGTTGCAGGCACGATTCGAGCCCGCCAATGGCACTGAAGGCAAGCGGTGGTGGTGCGATCGGACCGGAGACTTACCGGTGTAGTGCAGATGTGAGCGATGAGTCCGTATCGGAAACTGACCACCCGGGCCGCCAACAGCCCCATTGCGTCGACGTCTCTCACGCCATCGAGTCAGTATCGATAATGCTCCTGACCACCAGTTGGGTCCAATCTCTCGAGCATCATATCCGAGTTCCCCACGGAGTTTCCTGACCAACGCCTTCCGGACCTGCTACAGCTTCTCGTTGACACCGTCCCCTTCCTGTGCCGATCAAAGCAGGTCAACAGTCAGTTCAGATGATCAAGATTCCTGGGGACTCCGGCAGAGCTGTTCGGTACATGAGGAGTCAACAAAGCACATGTCTGCGTGTCTCCTAAGCCCATTCGCAGTGCACGCTGGTGGCGAGTTTCCGCGGCGAAGAGCAGTTACCAGAGGAGTGGCGCGCGCCTTTTTTTTAAGTGCACAAGGCAATTTCAAAATGGAAGTGTCGGGCCAGAAGTCATCATTGCTCCTGACACTTATTTATGCGCCGGCGATCCTGGAGCTGGAGCGGGTTCTCGTCGGATACGGAGACGCTTTGCGTCGTTGTACCGGACAAAATGCCCGCTGGGAGCGGGGCGATTTTGTCGAGCGGCTGTGCTATTAGGATATCCGCGTGTCGAGGCCTGTGATCTCCGTAAAGATCGTTTGGAGAGTATCGCAGTAAGCGCTTGCTACCTCTTCGACTATCGTCGCTTTCCCCGCCCGGATGCGCGAGAACGCCATCGTATAGTCATCCATCGGCGTGAGGGTCACACGAACATGATTGATGCTATGCTTCGCTTTCGGGATTCGGAACGCGAGCGTAGTCCCGTCTGCACCAAAGTCCCTTGCGCCTGTCATCGCAATAAAACGCCTGCCGCCGAGTTGCTCGAGAATGGTGGCTCCAACTTGGTGACCGATCACCTTCGCTTGCTCGGTGCGTGCTTTCCCAGTTGTGGCCCGGAGTGTCAAAACGTCGCGATCGCCACTGTGGTGAGGAGTGCTGCGCTCAACGGGGGGTTCGTCCCAAAGCCCTGCGGCCTCCAGAAGTTCGTGGAAGGCGGCGAGGAATAGCCGAAAATCGGCTGCGAATGCCGTCAGCTCGGGCGACCTGTCGGCCTCAGAGATCCATGTGATCCGGAGCGCGTGATTGTTTGCTTGAGTCGTGTTCTGCATTGTTATCTCCTGAACGGGTGGGGGCAGCGTAAACCCCGAGGGGTCACCGGCCCACGCTAGAGGACTTCATGCCGCATCCGCAACCCCGACCGATAACTGGCCGGTCACTCTGAATTTCGCCGCGAGGCACCGTCAGGGCCGAGCTAGCCCTATACCGTGGCGTGCAGGATGGCCTACTGCCCGACATCGCCACTTTTGATTGCATAGTTATCTCGAAGTTCGTTCTCGGATGCTCGCGTCGCTTATTTGTAATCGGGGTATACTGGCCGGTCCACCTCAGCCGTCACCTATGCAGCTTAAGTCGCCCATGATCCAGCGCTGGCGCCTGAAGCGCCCACGCTATCACGTACACTTCACTCCCACGAGTAGCTCCCGGCTCAACCTCGTCGAGTGCTGGTTCGCGATTTTCACCCGACGACAGCTCCAGCGCGGAGTGCACCGAAGCACGTACGCACTGGAGCGGATAATCGAGCGCTACATCGCCCTCGGTAACGAAATTCCAAAACCATTCAACTGGATGAAGAGCGCCGACGAGATCCTTGAATCACTCGCATACTTCTGCCGGCGCACTTCTAACTCACACCACTAGATTCGCGTAAAACTGCCGGCAGCGTCGTCCTGCTGCCAGACGTTGGGGCTTTGATTCCTTGCGTAGAACAGCTGGCCTTTACCGTTAGGGCCCAGATAGGCCGGTTTATTGCCCCGAGATCGTGAAGCGCTGCCCCGGTCAGTCTCCGGCGCGAGGTGATCGACATCCATGTTTCGCTCTTTAGGGCTCAATCCCATTCGACGGCTTCGAGTGACTTCCGTTGTCCTGGCATGCCCACAGTGGAAGCGTTGATCCAGCCGTCGGGCCGGCCGAGCAAGATTGAGGTTTTGCGGCGTTCGATCACGCGACCCGAGTTCGCCATGGCCATGAAGATCAAGAAGAGGGCTTGCGGGGCATTCTTGGGCCGGGAAGGGTGCGTTCGGTAGGATTCGCACTAACCACGTGTCGGCGACCGCGCACATTGGCTTCATCCCGGCCGTAGACTTACGAAACGAAAGAGGTGCCGGCGTCGCTATCACTTCGGTCCGTTTCCGCGGAGCCATATGGAGTCCACTATATCAGAGCAAGAAGCTGAGAGCGAAAGAAACGAACGTATCTTCCAGAGCCTTCCAAAGCTCGGGTCCGATGCTTATATGGACCTGCTCAAACACGGGAGTGCCTCCGACCTGCCCGCGCCAGTTTTGGTTCGCGCATATAGGCAGCTCGGTATGGGCCGCGCCGCCGAGGCAACACTGGGCCGGCTTCTTACAAATGACGCCACCTATGGCTACCTGCGGCCGCTCAGAAAGATGGCGCGGCGAAAAGTCTCGAGCCGTGACTGGTTCAGCGTTGAGGATCTGGTAGACCAGTCAATCAGTGTGATTGCGGAGGCGCTCGCTGGGCCGCGCGGTGACGGCGCATGCGAGCATTGGATCAGCTTCCTGAAGCAGCGTATGGAGGATGCGTATCGTTTGTTCAACGGTCGCCGCCGTGGCCGGCAGGATCCGCCTCGGGCGGATCCGCGCCAAGATCCGGAGTCGGGACTATGGTCGGACCCAGCGGATGACCCAGGCGCACTTCACGCTTCCTGGCACGGTCGTGTGGACTCGGGACATGAGGAGTGGCTGGAGGCGTTCATCACGCGCACGCTCGCCACGATCACCGACACACGCATCCGCGAGGTTGCCCAGGATCTCTTTAGTGCCGCGCCTTCGCCAATCTCATCACAGGCTGGCATCGAAGAGGGCGGGAACATACCTCTAACTGAGCGATACGGGGTCGACCGTTACAAGATCTACAGGTGGCGCCGAATTGCGCGGGCAAAACTCTTGGCAGCGCTCCGCAATCAGAATGAACGTGAAGTTGACCTAAGCTGGCTGCAAGACTCAGCCGACGACGAATGACAGCAGCGATCGCTGTGCAAGCCCGACGAACGACAGCGCAACGGATCGTAGAGAAACGGGCAAGATCACTGAGACATTATAGCTATGGAGTCTAAGATGCCGAACACCACCCCTGCGACCGGCCTCATCCAGCAACTGGTTGTACGACTAGAGCATGCATGGAACACGAGCCATGACGACAGGCTTGTCGATTGCTTGGCGGCCGAGCACCCATCGTTGGCTGAGGAACTGTACGACTTCTTTGCTGACCTTGTAGAAGCGGAGTTGGAGAGAGATCATCCGTGTCCCGAACTTGAGGCCGCTGACGAGCGTACGCGGCAATGGTTGGAGCGCGAGGGTTACAGGAATGCGGCCGAGGCGCGCCGCTTGGATGCAATAGGGCGAACGCCGACGCTTGGCTCCGCAGGATTGTCCTCTGGTCTATCCCCAGCCACACAGTCTGTTGCCTGGCCCGCGAATATCGCGAACGATCGGGAGCTTGGCGCGCCTCGGCCATTCTTAGGCCTGCTAAAAGAGGCAACTGGCAAACCCACGGCTGCGCTCGCGGTCGCGCTGGAACTGACAACGGGATTTCTCGTCGATATCTCCGACAATGCCGACCTACTGCCCGACGCTGCGCGGGCGGAACTTGGCCACCGTGCGGAGAAAGCGTGGGGACTAGATCGGCGTCGTAGTTTAGCAGCACTGGCTACGGTAGACCACCAGTTTCAGAAGGCCGCTTCACGGGAGGGGCCGTACGAGGGTCATCGGGTGACGTACGCCGAGATTGTTGCTCGATCCGGTATGCACTCGCAGCAAAAGCGGTACTGGCTTCTCTTAGCTTGACGATTCGTCGATCGTGTACGAAGAATAGGCGAGCTGAGCACGTAACCCATCGTTGAACGCTACCTCCGACTCTTCACCTCTTTCATGCGCACACTCGAGCACGCGCGCGCCAAAGGCCGCGAATACCGCACCATTCTCGGGGCCAATCCAGCTGGGCTCCGTGGCCGTATCGTGCAACACATCGCTGAGATTTGGGGGATCGAAGCGGTTGCCATCAGTCGTGCTCAGATGGGGGGAAGTGTGGGGGAGGTTAATCCGAGTTCCGGCGTCCTCAAGTATGACGGTACGCTCTCGGACGCCGATAAACTCGACTTGTTCGCGCACGAGCTTGGGCATCTCGTTCTACACAAGCGACTAACAGATCCAAACATCCCTCGTGACCCGGTGCTAGGCTCTGCCTATACAAATTCCGGGCCGGGGGCAATCGCCCGTTATAGCCCGCGCGCAATGGAAGAGGCACAAGCCAGCGCGTTTGCGACCGAGCTCATATGTCCGAGTGCCGAATTGTTCGCAGATTGGCGCGCCGAGAACACGGCGACTGCGGCGTCGCTCGCTGAGCGCTTTGGCGTGCCGGTCAAAGTTGCGCATGCGCAGCTAGCGCATGCGCTTCACGAGTTCGCACTGGGGGCGAATGATCCGATAGCGAAGCCACAGCGCGCGATCACGTTTACGCCACGTCAGCTTGAAGCGGCGCGCTTCACCGGGAAACCTGCCCTTGTCGATGCGGGTCCAGGCACTGGAAAGACCGCGACGCTCATCAGACGGATTCAGTTCCTGCTTGAGGAAAGCAACGCCCGACCAAGCGAGATCCTTGTTCTAACATTCAGCAACGAAGCTGCACAGGAACTGCGCGAGCGTGTCACGTTAGCGTTTGGCGCTGACGTGACGGAAGAGATGACAATCGCAACGTTCCATGGCTTTGGAATGACGTTCCTGCATCATCACGGACAGCATGTTGGCTACGATACTGCCTTCACGATACTAGACGAGGACACACAAGCTGAGCTAGTCACGTCAATCCTCGGAAGGGTGCCGTGCGGTCAGATCCTCACGCTCCGAGATCCCCAGGAGACCGTCGATGCAGTTGTAGAGCACATCAATTATTGCAAGCAACGGCTGCGCGACTGTGACGCACTTCAAGAATGTGTCAGCGCTTGGACACCAACACCTGACGAAACTGACGCGAATGCGGCGTCTGGGCAATTCGCCGGGCTCTATCGCGAGTACGAATCCGCCAAGCACGCAGCTAAGCAAATCGACTTCGCCGATTTGATCATGTTACCTCTGCGCGTTCTGGAACAGCAACCCGAAATCGCTGCTGCTTACCAAAGCAAGTACCCGTGGGTGCTAGTCGACGAGTTTCAGGATGTGACCCGCGCCACGTCTCGGCTACTCAGACAGCTGTGCGGGCCAACCAACCCGCCTTGGGTGGTTGGTGACGCGCGCCAGGCGATCTATCGCTTCCTGGGTGCAGCGCCGGAAAATGTACGTGAGTTCAGTACAGATTTCCCGGGCGCTGTAGTCTTTGAGCTCAAGGAGAATTATCGGTCCGCCGCGCCCGTAGTTCGAGCAGCCAATGAGCTCGCGACTCTAATGGAAGATCCGGAGCACGGCGATGGTCAGGTTTATGAGCGATGGCGGGCGGCTACCGATCAGACACCGCTCGGCGATATGCCCATCGTAATCGCTGAAGCGACGTCTGACTACGCTGAACGCGAAGGCGTTGCCGATCAAGTGCAAGCCTGGCTTGAGACTGGACAGGTCACACCTAGCGAGATTGCCGTTCTTGCCAGACGGAACATCGACGTGCGGAATATTATTCTAGCCCTAGCTGCGCGCGGTGTGCGAGCACAAGCAAGCGGTCTGCTGACGGCTGACGGGGCGGCGGGGGACCTCGCCGCAGCCGTCACCCTGGCCGATGCGCCGGTTGCTTCGATCCCACGCGTCGCGTTTGCGCTTGGCCGGGCGCGGTTCCCAGTAGGCGCCATAAACGCTGTAGTGCATCACGCGCTGGCAACGTTCCGTAAAGACCGTGGGTTCGACATAGCTGCGCCCAATAGCGGTTCCGAACTCGCGTCAGAAGTTGAGTTTGCTCGGGCGTGTCTCACGCGAGGGCACTTTACCGCCGACGGGTTTGCAACGCTCGTCACATTCCTCTTCGATGGCGGCTGCTACCTTCGCGTCCTACTTGATGCCGCAGATGGTGCCGAGCGCGCGATGGCACTCATGGAGATCGTAAGCGCGCTATCGCTTGCCGTGAGCTACCGCGTCACGCACCCGGCTACGCCGCCTGCGCTTGCCCGAGTTGGCTTCGCCAGTCATCTTCGCGCACGGTTGGCTGAGACCACACCGCTTCCGATCGTCGCGCGCGCGCGACCGGACGCCGTTAGGGTAATGACTTGTCATGCGTCAAAAGGCCTAGAATTCCCCTGTGTCATCGTCGCCGGCCAAACAGTACCAAAGGCGCGAGCGAAGTACCCTTGGATCCCACCCTCGTGGCGCCCCGCCACGGACGAAGACGTCGAGCAAGGGGACGCGCTCCTCTTCGTCGGTGTTACTCGCGGCCAGCGCGCTGTAGTCGTGTCATTCCCGAAGCAGGCGGGAGAGGGAGTCCGCGGCCACGCGAAGCAGGTTGTTCGCCTGCTGGCGCGTTGGCGCGCCGCGCACGAGTTAGAAGTAGTCTCATGGACAGCGAGCGGGAATCCTACCTCCGAAGTCACCGTCGGCCTCATTTGGGGTGGAAACACACCGGCTGTGCTCAACCTGTCCGCGCTCGACACGTCAACCTGCGCAATTCAGACCTACCTGGAGGAATTCTTGGGGGTATCCTTTCCGATTGCCGCGCGCGCACTGTACCCGGTCTTCTTCTCCGTTACGCGCCGCGTCCTTCGGCAGGTCGTCACGCGCGCCAATGAGACAGGACGGCTCGTCGACGAGGCGGCAGTACGTTCGATGGTCGCCGATGCGTGGCCTGAAGGGGAATTCGCTGAGCATCCCCACATTGGGATCTACCTTGATGCGACGCTTCGTATGGTGCTTGATTTCGCAAAGTTGTATCGACCTGTAGGAGTGCCGATTACATCGTTCGATCCCGAACTCACCGTTACTACCGAAGGCGAAGAGCCAGCAGTGCGGCTCGATCTGATTGGCCATTTTCTCCAGGCTGATGGGCGCATCGTCGCCCTTAGCTTCCGACCTGAATCACTCGGTGCAGACGCTAAGGATGGGGTTCTTAATTGGAGTGCGAAGCGCATCAATAGTAAGAAGAGGATGTCTTTCGTGCTCCTGGAGCGGCGTACTCCAGGCATACTTCCGCACTTTTTTTCCGGAGCCGACGGGGAGATGTTCAGTTTCAAGTGGAGCACGCGGAAAGACTCGCTAACGAACGAGACGGCAAACGTGATCGGTAAGCTGGAGGCGCTTTCGCACGGTGAATTTGCGACCAAAATCTCGGCGTATACATGCGACCGCTGTCGCGCTCGTGTTAGCTGCCCTCACTGGGTGGGAGCACTCGGTTAGCAGATGCGCTAAACGCGGGATTCAGCCTACCCATCGACGCACATCAGCCTGAGTGCGGCCGTAGGAGGTGTAGGGCGGCCAGAGCGGCTGCTCTGCACCTCTTTCGTTTGTTACTCTGGAGATACAAAATGACCACAACGGCACACGGCGCAGACGCGTCGCAGGACGAAGCTGGGGACGAGCGCCACGGACCACCGCACGTCCAGCTACAAGTCCAGACCCCACGCGGGCTCTGGAGCATGACTGAGCCGGAAGAGGCGCCCCGCCGGCCAGACTATCCCATCTCCACAAAGATCCAAGTCGTGATCGACGACGCACGAACCGTCTTCAAGTTCGTCGAGAATGACACCAAGTACACTTTGTTCCTGGGTGGAGAGATGCTTGCACCCGAACGGACGCTCGCGAGCTATCATATTGCGCCTGACGCACTCTTGGTGCTCTCCGTCCAAGGTGGGAACGCGTGAGCGTTCCCGTCTCTCTGTCACTTGAGACCGTGCGCTGCGAACTCGCCGCTGCGACAGCTTATGCCGCGGCTGCGGGGCTCGAGCTTGATGCCAGTGAATTGAGCGAGAATACGCTTCAGTTTCATGTTGTGTTCTGGAACATGCAGCGCAAGCGATTCACGGCAGAATTCGATTGTCGTGATTACTCAATGTATCCGCCGACGATTGAATTCGTGGATGCGACCCGCACTCTGCGAGGTACGCCCGCTCTTTATCCAGCAGGGTTCCATGGAATGCCATGCGTATGCGCGCGCTATAATCGCAAAGCATACACAGAGCGCGGCGGGCCTCACGGAGACTGGCGGCTGGTTGACTGGCAATTACCTACCGGCAACGGAGTTGCAATCGACAGTCTGGCTATGATTCTAAGCGACCTTCATAGTAAGATTTCGCAGTCTGCAGGGAGATTGGGATGAGTGACAAGGTCCCCATCATCTACATCCCTGCAACCTTACTCGGTGCCACAGGGATGCTTCTTGCTAGCTTCGCAGAGGAGTTACCCTCCGAAGGCATTGTGTACTGGTTCGGACTCGAGCTCGGGCCGCGGGCCATCGTGGCGTCGCTCGTCGTCCCAAATGCCGACTCATCTCGTGGAGACATCGTGACTTCAGCCGCCGCGAACGCTGAAGCACTCGGGGCTGTCGTGGGAACCCCGCTCGTTCTCCTCGGACAAGCTCACTCGCACCCACGTGCGAATGTGCGCCACTCGCCTGTCGATGACCGCGAGACGTACGCGCAGTTTCCCGGTGCACTCTCAGTCGTTGTGCCGTTCTTCAGCCGGAACGGGATCGACCTCTCGCGCTGCGGTGTGCATCGTCATCTAGCGGGCCGGTATCAGCTTATCCCACGCGACCAGGTGCAACAACACGTGAGAGTCGTTCCTGGCATCGTTGACTTCCGGCGTGATCGATTCACTACTGAGATGTCCCGTGCACGTGCACTCTGAACAGGCGATAACATCGCCGCTCACGTCGGCCGACCGACTTCGTGTTGCTGAACGCTGGCGGACGGCGGAGTCGTTCTACCGGGCGCGTGATGACCGCACCACGCGTAATGTTGGTGACCTCGCGACACACGCGTACCGTGCCGTTGAAATCCACGTCGATCCCGGCGCCGCGGCTAATCTCACCGTGCAGCGTACGGCACTCACCGTAGCAAATCTCACTGCCCGTTGGGCGCGTCGGGTGCGTATTGTGCTCGCAGCCGACGCGCCGCTTGCGCCCATTCTCCGTCGGGACGGTGCGGCGTGCCTCAGCGATCGACTGATTCGCGAGATGTGCACGGCTGACCCGTTCGGCGAGTTCAATATAGCGGTGACGGGCGCAAGTGTCGCCAAGAACGGCCGAGCACCGTTACGCCTCTTTGTCGGCCCATGGACGCTCCGCCCACAAGCATTGAGCAGTGAAGACTATCAGGTGCACGCGTCATCGTGGACCGCTTTGGGGAGACGCGCGGGGACGCAATGGCGGCTTCCAGGAATCATGAACGGAGCAGAAGCAACCGCAGCGGCGGCAGGCTTAGCCGGCGCCCTCGGTGCCGCAGACCTTTTCAAGCGAGCTGTTGGTCACGTCCGCGCGAACTGGATGCCTACATTCGCTTGGGATACCTGGGCGGGTATCCTCGACACCTCACCGATGGCATGGTCAACGGTTGGACCTCGCCCTGTACCGGAGCACTTGGATTTCGGCGAGACTCTGCTCGCGGGCGTTGGTGCGATCGGCTCAGCTTTTATCTACCTCGCTGATTTTATGCCGCTCAGCGGTGCGCTCACGCTGCTCGACCGAGACGCCATCGAGATCACGAACTTGAACCGAACGCCGCTATTTACCGTCATGCACGCGCTCGACGAACCGAACAAGACAGGAGCAGTTGCTGCGTACCTTTCCGGCCGAGGTGTCAAAGTCGAAAGCCTGACGGGACAATGGCGGGAGAACGCAGCGGCGCTGGCACAGCGGCCTTTCGACGCTTGGATCAGTCTCACAAATGAAGACGGTGCGTGGGCTGAGGTGCCGTTCCAGCTCCCTCCTGTAGTCCTCCACAGTACAACGACGAGCGGCTGGGGCTTCGGCATGGGGCGACACATCCCAGGGCGCGAGGACTGCACACTCTGCCGCCTCCCGCGGCCGGCAACGGAGTTCCGCGGACCTTGTGCCCAGGGCGAAATCGCCCCGAGTGTCGACCGGGAGCCCGTCCGGGCATCGCTTCCGTTCCTCTCGACGGCGGCGGCCGCCTTGTTACTTACTGCATACCTTCAGCTTGGGGAGGGATCTGCTGCGGTGTCATTACCGAACGACTTGTCCGCTGATCTAGGCTCCGGTCTCCCGGCGCTAATCGCGCTGCATCGTGGTCCAAGCGTGGGGTGTCGAGGGTGCTACGCGCAAAGCTCTGCTGCATGGCACTCACGCGGCGGTAGAGGTCGATTCGCACATTACTCAACTCCGTGAGCATGACCCGCAGCTCTCTGGCCAACTCAAGAATGTGACGGTTCGGTCATCATCCATCGCATCTAGCAATCACTAACTAGGTATGCAGAAGTCTTCGCGACTTTCACGCGACCGATTTGAGCGCGACTTCTGGCGCGAAGCCGCCCGCGAATGTGTGCATAATATTGACGAACATGTCGACATCGCAATAGACCCGGTTGGCGGCGATCAGCCCACATAAAATCGGCTCCAAGGGTCCGAGAAGCCCGAAGGAACCCGCAGTTCGCTAGCTTGAGGGACGCGAAGTAATTCGCGCAGACCGGCTCGCGGCGTTGCCCTTTGCAGCAACGTGGTGTAATGTGGTGCATAAACAATTCTGGATCAAGTCTGTGCCTACCAAATCAAAGCAGCTGCTCCGAGCATCGCGCGAGCCTAAGAGTACACGAGCATCAGTCAGCTTCCCTCTCGGCTTGTACGAGACCTTGGAACGCATTGCCAGAGAGCAGAAGGTATCCGTCGCGTGGATCGTTCGTGATGCAGCGGAGAAATACGTTGGTAAGCGATTGCCCTCGCGTGAAAAGACAAATTGAGCAGCGGTATGCGTACCAAGAAAACATCTACGAAGACGGCCCCAATCAGCATCGCTCCAACGACTAGTGGACGATTTGCTGGTCTTGATACCGACAAACTGCGCGGCGGTTACTATACCTCAAGTGAGGTTGCGGAGTGGCTTTGCGCCTGGGCAATTCGCTCGCCAAAGGAACGCGTCCTTGAACCGAGTTGCGGCGACGGCGCTTTTCTTTTGGCAGCGGCACAACGCTATAAGGAATTAGGTGCACGCAGTGCGACCATAGCCTCGCGCCTCATCGGCTTAGAAATCATCGGTGACGAAGCAGATCGTGCCAGAGCCAGATTAAGCTCCCCGCTCGGCCAAGTCGCCCGAGGCGTAGTGGAAACCACTGATTTCTTTAGTTGGTGGCAGGAGAGCACGCAGCCAGCCTTTGACGTTGTCATCGGAAACCCACCATTTATCCGCTACCAGTCGTTCCCGGAGCCGCATCGCGGCCGGGCCATGGCAATTATGGCTCAGCAAGGCCTCTCTCCAAATCGGCTCACCAACATCTGGGTGCCATTTGTCGTAGCCGCGACGGCCAGCCTACGGCCGGGTGGGCGTTTGGCTTTGGTGCTACCGGCCGAGCTGCTGCAGGTGACCTACGCAGCACAGCTTCGCTCATTCCTCACTGAAAGGTTTGCCCGCATTGACATTGTGGCGTGTAATGAACTGTTCTTCGAGAAGGCCGAGCAGGAGGTCGTCTTACTCCTTGCCGACGGAGCATCGGCAGTGTCTTCAGAAAATTGCTGTCGTGTGGCCATGACTGAAACAAGAACGGCAGCAGAGATCACAAATCGATTGCCTCATGTTGTCCTGGCGGATGCACAGCCCAAAACGATCCACCACGATGACGAGAAATGGCTGAAATATTTTCTTACTGACAGCGAAATCACGTTCATGCGAGCGCTACGCGTCGCAGAAAACACCACGTGCCTGTCGACTCACGCCAGCGTTGACGTTGGCGTGGTGACCGGCAAGAACCAGTTTTTTGTACTGACAAGCGGACAGGTCACTGAGTTAGGACTGGATGGTTATACGGCGCCGTTGGTATCACGCTCTGCACATCTCAAGGGTGCATGTGTTGGCAAGGCCGAGTGGCACGCCATGGCAGCAGCGGGGGATCGCGTTCATCTTCTGCACCTGAAGCCAACCAAAGGTGTAGCGCTATCCGCAGCTCTTCAACGATATATCCGCTTCGGTGAAGGCAACGAGTTTCACAAGGGGTATAAGTGCTCGATTCGAGAGCCTTGGTACGCGGTGCCTTCAGTGTGGACCCCGGACGGTTTTCTCTTCCGACAAATTTACGATTTTCCGCGTGTCGTATTAAACCAGGCGGGCGCTACTTCGACTGACACAATTCATCGGCTCAGTTGCAAAAGCGAAACACCCGAACGCGTAGTTGCCAATACGTATACATGGCTTACCGCTGCGTCGGCCGAAATCGAAGGCCGTAGTTATGGCGGTGGCGTGCTCGAATTAGAGCCGACCGAGGCGGAGCGGCTGATGATGCCAGCAACTCTCAACGGTGCCATGCCACTTGCCGAATGCGATAGGCTGACGCGCTGTCGCCGGCTAGATGACGTACTGGAAGAGAACGCCCGCATTGTCCTACGGGGCCACATGGGGCTGTCTCAGACGGACTGCAACGTCCTGCGGGGGATCTGGGTCAAAATGCGCGAGCGAAGGATGGCACGTCGAGCGCGCGGGCGAGTTGGCGACGGTATGTCGTGACTGAGGATCCAGCGAAATCCGCTGCACGTGCCAGAGTGGCTACGCTGAGTCGGAACTTCCAACGCAATGAAGTTGACTACTTGTGCGCGGTCTACAATGAGACGCAAGCTCGCACTGACTTCATCACGCCACTACTGGAGGCATTCGGCTGGGATGTTCACAATCTCGCCGGGTATCCGCGCGCATTACGGGAAGTTGTCGAAGAGGCCACCGTTGATGTTGAAGAAGAGCGGTTGTCGAAAAGGCCTGACTACGAGCTGCGCTTGGCGCGGCAGCGAAAGTTATTCGTCGAGGCAAAAAAACCTAGCGTGCCAATAGATCGCAATCGCGATGCTGCCTTCCAGACACGTCGCTACGGCTACTCTGCGAGTCTGCCGATTTCTGTCCTGACAAACTTTTACCAACTTGCGATCTATGACTGCGTGCCGGCTCCTATGCGGACCGACGAGGCCCACGTCGCGCGGCTCTTACTGCTCAGATATGATGAGTTTGAAACGCGTTTTGATGAGTTGTGGCCGCTGTTGTCCCGACAGGCAGTCTATTCCGGAGAGTTTGACCGTCACTTCGCAGTTGATGTCACAAGACACGGCGCAGAGCAATTCGACGATCTATTTCTGCGTCAGGTTCGCTCTTGGCGCCAACGTTTGGCCACTGACATTCACGCCAATACGCCCGGCATCAATCCTGCCGAATTGACCTATGCAGTACAACTATTTCTATCGCGCATCATTTTTCTCCGGATCTGCGAAGATCGGGAGATAGAGCGATATGAAACGCTGAGAAACTTACCGCCAGGTAATACCTTCGCCGCTTTCGTGACCGAGCTGCGACGGGCTGATGAGTTCTACGACTCGGGTCTCTTCCGCCTGCTGGATGATGCTCAACTTGCGATCCAAATCAGTGACGGTGTCCTTCATCGTATCATCGGCGAGCTTTATTACCCACAGAGCCCATATACATTTGCTGTTGTTGAGGCCGGCGTTCTCGGTGAAATCTACGAGCAGTTTTTGGGTGAGGAAATCAGTGTTGTTGCCGGTGTTATCGAAATTGTTCGGAAGCCGGAAGTGCGAGAGAGCGGCGGTGTTTTTCCGACGCCGCGGTATCTTACGGATGCCATTGTGGAACGCGCCCTGGCACCGGCTTTATCGGGCAAGAGTCCAGCGGATCTAGTCGGATTCACCGTAGCAGACCTTTGCTGCGGCTCGGGAATATTCTTGTTGTCGGCATATGAGTCGCTCCTTGAGTATCACCTGGCGTGGTATTTGGAACACAACGCGCCCGAGCACAGCGGCCGGACCATCTACGAAGTCGCGGCCGGAAGATGGCGGCTGACCTTTGACGAGAAACGGCGGATTCTACATAGCCACATCCGTGGGGTCGACATTGATCCGAATGCGGTAGAGGTAGCGCAGTTCAGTCTGCTACTAAAACTCATCGAGGAAGAAACCGACGCGGATCTACGCGACTATGCTGCTCGGCATCGTACTCCTGTGTTACCGGACCTGAGTGATGCGGTCCGATGCGGCAACAGCCTGGTCAGTCCATCTGAATGGTTGGCCGCTATGCACCAGGTGATACCAACCGCTCTGGCCGACACTGTTAATCCCTTTGATTGGTCTGTAGAGTTCCCGACGGAGATGGCCAACGGCGGTTTCAACGTGATTGTTGCCAATCCGCCGTACGTTCGCATCCAGACTATGGTGACCTATTCGCCGGAAGAGGTCGCATTTTACCAAAGTCCCACATCGCCTTATTTGACGGCTAGGCAGGACAACTTCGACAAATACGGGCTCTTTGTCGAACGCGCGCTAATGTTGCTACGGCCTGATGGACGGCTCGGTGTCATCACTCCACATAAGTTCATGACTACCCAAGCGGGCCGGCCCTTGCGGCGGCTCATCGCCACGGGTCGCCTTCTCGAGCAGGTCGTGCATTTTGGTGTGAAGCAGGTGTTCGGTCGAAACGTCGCCAATTACACGTGCATCCTTGTACTCGATCGGTGCGGAGCGAATGAAGCCCGGGTGGAAACAGTTGGCACGCTTGACGCTTGGCGCTATGGGGAGCCTGGCAACACAACAAGCATCCCAGCCCACGCGCTTGGCGAGGACAACTGGGAGTTTGCAGATGGCGATACGAGAGCTCTTTTTGATAGGATTCGAGCCGGTTTCCCGAATCGACTCGGTCAAGCCGCTGAAATTTTTGTTGGTGTGCAAACCAGCGCTGACCCGATTTACATTTTCCGTAGCGTCAGCGAATCCGCGCACACCGTCACACTGCGTTGGGACGATCGCGATTGGGAGATCGAGCGTGGAATTCTGAGACGCTGCCTGCACGACGCGCCGCTGGCGGCGTATGCCCAAGCACAGGCGAATGCATGGATGATCTTTCCGTACAGCTTTGCCGCAGGGCGCACGCGTACGGAGGCAAAGTTGATCCAGCCGGTAGAAATGGCGGATCGTTTTCCCGGCTGCCTCGCATATTTGGAGGCTCGTCGAGCCGAGTTGAGTCAGCGCAGCATCCTCGGCGGCAATGCGGGCAGCCGTCAGTTCTACCAGTTTGGACGCTCGCAAAGTCTCACCAAGTTTGACAGCGCTAAAATAATTCTTCCAATCCTTTCTGTTGGGCCTCGTTACGCGTACGACGATACGGACATCGTGGTGACTGGCGGTGGTAACGGCCCTTACTACATGGTCCGGGCTCGTGCGACCTCGCAGCTGAGTAATTATTACCTGTTAGCAGTCCTCAACCATCCCTTGTGTGAAGCGTTCGTGCGAACGAATACGAGCGCGTTCCGAGGCGGCTATTACTCTCACGGCAAGCAGTTTATCCAGGACTTACCAATCCCCGATGCAGCCGTCGCCGAACGCGATGCAGTTGAAACGCTCGTAGTGCGGATGATTGAACTTATAACGGCGATTGAGAGCGCGAGGACGCCGCGTCAGAAAATGCTTTTGGAACGACGGGCAGCTAATGTGCGACAGCAACTCGAGGCGCGTATCACCGCCTTGTTTGGGCTCACGGCGGAAGACATGCGCGTCGTGCAGCTTGTGCCAGTACCCACTTGAGCGGAGCTCAAAGTGACCGGGCGGCGATGATGGCCGGAGCGAGGGGATCAAAGCCGGAGCCACCCTACTTTTCGACGCCGCGCGCCGCTTTCGTTAAACGCGGGATTGCAATTTTGCCCCAAGCGACCGCGCTCTTCAGCGAGTTGAAGGACGAGAGTGTCGGACAGCGTGCAGACGACGGGACCAACGTGAACTTGTATACAGCGATCTTCCACTTGCTGACGGGGATCCTCGCGCCCTGGTCAACAAGCGCTGGATGCGTTGCTGCGCGAACGACAGCGCAGCGGATCCGACGACGCACTGGTACGTCGGTGCAACTGAGTGGCGGAGAGTGGGATGCTTCAAGGCCCCGTCGGCCATCGCGAGATCTTCGCTCAGGCACTACAGCAGGGCACGACATCCGAGGGGCGGAAGAGTTGCGATGCGCCTGGGCGCGTTCGTGTTCCTCCGCCTGAGTGAGAGCATTCTTCTCCCGCGGGTGCGCACATCCGTGAGATTGATGGTTTATACGACTCAGTATTGGCGCGATGCGTCCTGTAAGACTGTGGGATTTGCGTTCGACAATTCTTTGCGATTGGTCGATACTAACAGCATGGCAACATCCGTCGCTCCCAAGTCTGTTACGCCGCAGTATCAACTCCTGCCACCGCTCGACCGCGTGGTCTACGCGTTCTTGAAAGCCGACATCTTGACGCGTGGCATTCTTGTTCCGATCGAGCGCGACGACGCAGGCGTGCTCCTTGACGGCCACCATAGACTCCGCGCATGGGAAGAACTGCGAGCGGAAGGTCATGCCATACCCGAGCCAGTGGTGCTCATTCGCGCGGGGATGACGGAGGGCGAGAAACGAGCACACGTAAGGGCGATCAACCTCCACCGGCGCCACCTGACAGGTGCTCAACGCCGACAGCTAATTGCTTCACAACTCGCCGACACACCGGACGTGAGCGACCGTGTGGTCGCACGCCGCTTGGCCGTCTCGCACAGCACCGTTGCGACCGTTCGCCGGCGAATGGGCGCGACAACTGGCCAAATCAACCAGTTGGAAAGGCGCCGGGGGGCGGATGGAAAGCTCCGGCGGCTACCATCCCCCCGGGCTATGCTGGCCACGAGTGAGTCCCAGGCTCGGAGCGTCATCGCTGCGCTTCGGACGGTGCCGCTGGAAGCTCTCGGAGCCGTTTCTACGGCAGACGACATTCACGCTGCGTCTCGCATCGTCAAACGGGAAGGGAATCGCGCCTTGAGGCTTGAGCGGCTCCGGGACGCCGGCCCACTGAAAGTCGGAGCACGCAGATACGCCGTTATTTACGCCGATCCGCCGTGGCGCTATGAAGGCGCGAGCGACCCAACGCGAACGGCAGAAAACCACTATGAGACAATGGCCACCCGGGATATCTGTGCCCTTCCGGTTGCGGACGTCGCCGGACTCTCCTGCGTGTTGTACCTCTGGGCGACGCCTCCCAAACTATCTGAGGCGATGGACGTCATCAGAGCGTGGGGGTTCACCTATGTCACCGGTGCAGTTTGGGATAAGCAACGGATGGGCCTAGGGTCATGGTTCCGATTGCAGCACGAACACCTCTTGATCGCCACGCGCGGCGACGTGCCGCCTCCAGCACCTGAGCTGCGCGTTCGGTCAGTGCTCAGAGCGCCGCGAGGCCGCCACTCGGCCAAGCCGAATCAGATGCGCGAACTCATCGCAAGCCAGTTCCCGGATGTCCCTAAGGTGGAGCTGTTCGCTAGGGAGCGCGCACCCGGGTGGGACGCGTGGGGGAACGAATCGCCACCGAGAATAGTCGCCGCCCGCTAACGCAAGACGAACGTGTTGCACCATTACATCGATAAGGCGCTCCGACTCGTGCTGCGCGTCGTTTCCGTCTTTACCATGTTCATCGATGGACTTCTCCTTAGCGTGCGCAAATAATGGTTGCTCGGGATCGGCCCCGATTGGCGCGGCGATGCACATCGCGTCAGACGTCGATAGCAAGGCGCAGTTCGCGCGCGCGGGCGCTTCAAGCCCACTGCGAGACACTTGGTCAACGGCAGTTAGCAGGCGCCGGAGCGAGTTCGCGATCGCGTTGCCGCCTCGGTTCGTCACGGGTCGAGGTGACATCGTCTAAACTCGTTATCAGATCGCTATCGGATCGCTGCGCGCGTACTCAAGTGGATGTAATAGCGTCGTTCGGAAATCAGTCGGCTTCACGGTGCTGTCATCGCGTACCCGTAGAAGGTTCGGACACTGCGTGTTGCGGCACTATATGGAGAATGTATGCTTGCCGGATTTCGCAGTCTTCGTGAAATGCGAGGTATTCGCATTCTTCTGGAGTCGTCGCTGGCAGCGGTGGCACGGAAATGAGTGCCCCAGATGCGAGTAAGAGGCAGATCCAAATTGTCGTCAACGCGGGCCCCGAAACATCGAGCAGGGCTGGCAACCTGACGAAAGCGCTCCGGTTCCCCGCAACCATGCTGAATATGTCGTCACGCCACGTGGCCGGTGTGAGGTGGTGGTTCAGCCAATCGAGGGCCCACTTGTGCGCCGCGTCCCATTGGACATATGCGTTCGGCGGCGACAGCCTCCCCGCGATTTCGTAAAGAAACGCTGCGGCGGAGGCATTGCCCCGTGGGTTGCCATCGGCGCCAAGGATCAAGAACCTGCATTCAATCTCGTTCAAAATCTCTCCGACGTAAGAGGCTCCTCCGAGAGGGCTAGTATCGCAGAAGCGGCGTTCGTGAGTTTTTCGAGCTTAAGGGCACGCGCCTGCGTACACCCTACGTGCTCCGCCAACCTCTTACAGTGATTTTCGTAGCCTTGGAGTTCGTCCCACTGCGAAACAACGGTTGCGACGAGAGGGAACAACGCGTTGCGCATTGCGCAGATCAATCGCATTGAAGGCGCGTGCGGACCATCTGGTGCTACGGATAGGTAGTCCCGGTAGCCGTTGGAGTTGGCCTTCCCGCAATAGATCCGCGCTTCTCCGTCTGAGAGCTCCGAGTAAGTCCAAGGGCCTGGCTTTCCATCCATGGCCAACTTGCACAATTCGTCGATAAGCAGTGCGTCTATGGGGGTTTCGTGCTCAGCTGAAAAGCTCATAATCGATCCGGTTTTAGGTTTGGCATTGTTCAAATCCTTCGCTTTTCACAGGGTAGGGGACTTCGCCTGACGGGTGCAAGCCCTACTCCCGCGGAGCCGAACTATGGCCCATGATTCAGCCTGTATCGGGGCGTTGGTGGGAAATCGCCCGTTGCTATGACGGATTGTTACGCCTCGAGATTCTTGCCGTCCCGACTTTCCCTCAGGACAGTGCGACTCGGGCGGCTCTGGACGAAGCCAGACGGCTCATAGACCGCCAATCCGGCGGCGGGCTTTTAGCGTGGACAAAGCTGCGGAAGTAGGTAATCCTACTCCCGCTTTGGACCCGTAAGTTGGCGCGTCACTCATACATGGAGCCTTTGATGCGCCGTAGTACCGTCTCTGCACTTTTGACGATTGCCACCAGTTTGGCTATTCTCCCGTCCGAAGGTGCTGCTCAGGCACGCCGCGTCGTCGAGCGGGCTCAGGTGACCGACGCCACCATTCAGGCGTGGAAACGCTACTTGGTGACGCACACGAATCAGGGCAGTTACGCGGAGTGGAATAACATTGCGCCAGACCGTGCGGTGTCCGAGCTGCGTCCATTTCTGTTCGACGTTGACCCTGAGATTCGGATTGCGGCAGGGTGGGCAATAGGGGGCCTCAGAGCGCATCCCGCTTCTGGCGCTCTCGCTATCGCTGCAGGGATCGATAGTGCGAGCGACAACACATCGAAGGTCCGGCTGGCGGAGGCCGTCAGCATGTATCGGGCTGCGGCCTCACCGGCTGTTCCGGCGTTGATACGCGCACTGCCATCGACCGAAAAGGAAGGTGTCGCCGATCGAATCATTGGTGCGTTGGCCCTCATCGGGCCTGCTGCGGCGCCAGCGGCTGACGCGGTGCTAACCATGGCGGAGGACTCGAGCGTCGCATTTTACGGATCCAATAACGCCGCGACTTGGCAGTATGTCGTCGGCGTTGGCAGCAGTCTCGCGCCCCAAGCCGCCCGGTTGGTCCATCTTCTATCGCTGGGTCGGATAGGTGGGTTCGGCGACACATTGGTCGTGGCCACGGTCGGCAAGCTCGGACTGCCCGCCTTCAACGCGCTAGTGCGTGCACTCTCGACGAAGCCCGCAGATATGGGGGCCGGATCCAGTTTATTCCTCGCCGTCGGCTACACCCGCAACCCCGCGGCAATCCCGATCCTGCTTCGTTACGCCACGGGGGCATACGACGCTAACTGGGCATCAGAAGGAATGGACATCCGTGTTGCAGCCATAAATGGGCTCGCGGCGATGGGAGCAGCCGGAGGACCAGCGCTTCCAGAGCTCAGCGAACTCTCCGACCGCTATAACTCAACGCACTCCGATGGCGATTTAGGGCCATCCCTTGCTGCACAAAAGGCAATTCACAAAATCCGGATGTCACAGCTCTCACACTGACGCTGTGGATCTCGAACGGAACGCGGATGCGAAAACGAGCGACCCAGCATGGCAAGAGACATGAAGCGAAGGCCGAGCGCGACGTACGCGCGAAATGGTCATATAAATCTACGTCCGTCGGTATTTGCATTAGTCGCTGTGCCGCGCCGCTGCCGCATACGTCATCGACTGGGCAACGCGTTGACTGATACCCGTAACATGAGAGAGTCGCAATACATGATTCGTCGCGCGAACGACACGGTCGCGGCGCGCCTGCATTTTAGTCTCGAATCCCTCCTTGCACGCTCGAAGCCTGTGACCGTCGCGCAAAACGCGGCAGCAGCTTGCCAAAAAGAATCGCTCTTCGTTTATCAACGAGGGGCGATTCTGACATGACTTTCTTGCGGTACGACTCACGAAGGTGCCGGATCTCGAGCCATTACACCGTCACGTCGAGCTGATACCAGAGGTCAATAACTCCACGAACGACGTGCTCTTCCCGAATGCCATAGAACTCAGCAACCGCAGACGCGGACGCAATCGTCGCCGACAGCGAGTCACAATCGATGGCCAAGGCCGTGCGGACGCAGTATCCAACGATTGCCTGCGTGATGCGGCATCCCAGGCATTCGTCAGAATTCCACCCTTCGCGGTTCCGAAGCTGAGGCTCGAGTTCTTCGACGACTTCCTCGGCAATCGCGAGTGACTCCGCAATCGGGGAAAGCAAACCGCTAAGCCGACTGCTGCGCTCAATACACTCCAGCAGATAGATCTCGTCATCGCCTTGCATTTCGCTGTTGTAGCGCGCGGACCACTCATCCAACGTGAGATCTATGTCGTCATCATTGACATCTCGAATAGCATCCAACGCTTCTTCAGTCGGTGTGGGCTCCTCGGCGATGCTGTTAGGCGCTTCCGTGGCGTACGCAGGCAGCATGCCGTCGTCCCGTGTCGACGCGTCGTTCATCGCCTGAATTGCCGCCAGCTGCGTCGGAGCATCGAAACCGTCCCCGCTGTCCAGCATTTCTTCCGCATCTTCTTCAGCGAACTTCCGGAACGCGCCGCCCGGCTTTACCGTTTCGCGTCTGGCCGCCCTAGCAGGTTCGCTACGTATAGGTTGTCGTTGCATTGGATTGATGAGCTTAGCCGATGTGTCAGACGTGTCGGCGCACGATTCACCCCACAGAGGATGTGTTGAGACAGCGTATATCAGTTGGAGGGGTCGGCGGTAGCCCAGTTCTTTTAGCAGCACGTTTCGGGAGTCGGCACGATGCCAGGTCCCCTTCAGGCGCGGTTCGGGCGAGGACTTCGTTGAATGAAGTTCTATCAGCTTTGCCGAGCAAGCCCGGTGGGCTGCAGCGATTCTACCTCAGGGAGTAGACAATCGCGTGAGGGCCCGGTCAGCGCCTAGCGCGCACTCCGGCAACTCCGGGTTGAGTATCGCTATGTGTTGGCATGCTCCAAGATGCCAGGCGATCAGAGCCGCTCCTCGGTAGGGGCCGGCGTCGCGGTCAGGAGCGGATGAGCCAAATGTAGTATGACCCACTGTCGGAGCTCTGCGCTGCTGGACCCGGCGTCGACCGTCAAGATCTCGGTGGCAAGTTCATCAGTAAACTCTGGGAACGGTGGAGTCCAGTACTTGTAACTCAAGGTCTTCCACCGCTGAGCTCCGAAGGTTCGATAGCCAAAGGGGACAGGGGCATCGGCCAGAAGCCGACCCACGACCGCCCCATGAAACCTGGAGCGCAGCTCGCCCGCAGGGGACTCCGTTACGGAGAGCTTATAGGAGTGCACTGACTCAACGCACACTGTGAGCAGACTATCCTCATCCCGGAAAACATGTACATCGAGGCACTCGCCGAGTAGGCGGAGTCCCAACAGCCCATGCTTGAGTGTCCCGCTGCCGTCGAAACTGGAGGCCCAACTCATGTCCGGCGGCCATTCCGTTTCGACCTCGAAGAAATCGCCGAGGCCAAGGGCATCCAAGCGCTTCACCACGTGACTACACAGAGCGTGGAGCTCGACGTCGTAAGAGGCTTTTTTCTTCTTCATCGTCTGGTAGCGTAGTGGCAGAGTGTCAATCGCTCTACAAGGACGATCATACGAGCTTAGCAATACTTCAGCGCCAGCTCTTCACTGGCGTGTAAACGGTTCCGTGGGCGCACGGCTAAGCTACAAGCGGTTGATGCGCGGTGGGTAAGATATGCGACCTCTAGCTTTCGGAGAGTGACTTATAAGCCTTAATTCTACCGTCCTCAGCGGATAGTTGTGCCAGATACGAATACCGGTTTACGCCGCCGCCGTTTGCGATGTAACTGTAGTAAGTACATGAATGGTACAGAAACAGTGCACCAACCGACTCGGGATCCTACGTCGGTTGGTCCAGGTGGCCGGCGGCCCGTATCATGACCCATGAAAGCCAGTGACCGTGACTATCAGCTCTGGTGGGAAACGGACGACGGCAGGGGTGATGAGTTGTGGCACCTTATAGCGCTGGTCCCACCTGATTTCCCAACCGACTCGAACACGACCGCCAAGTTGAGTGATGCGCTCAACCAAACGACACGGCTCTGTGGTGGCTGGAAGGCGGTGTACACCAAGATGAAGGAGCCGGCGCTGCCATGGCACTCAGACATGGACTCGACGGCCCTGGCGCGAATATGGAGCACCCTGCTGCGCGAGTTCGCATTGCGGAATGGAAACAAGTGAGACCGTGGCCGCGCCGTTGCCAGGGATGAAAGCTCCGCGCGTCGAGGCGCGCTTGGTTTCGCCCCGTAACCTGTCGCATGATTCAAGGACTTACCGACGACTCGATTCTGTCTCCGACCGGGCCGCGCTTCCCGCTTGGGCGATTGCTGATTACTCCTGCCGCCAGAGACCTGCTGGCGAGCCAATCGATAAATCCAAGCCGGTTACTGGACCGGCACGCAGGTGGGGACTGGGGCGAGCTGGACAAAGGTGACTGGGAACTAAACGACCAATCGGTGGTGCAGGGAACACGCATTCTTTCATCGTTCCGCACCAACGGGCACCGTGTCTGGATTATCACCGAAGCCGACCGGAGCGCTACGACAATTCTTCTGGCGAGCGAGTACTAGGCGACGCTTGGCGAATGACGTCGCGTTCGCCCCGCATGGCGTTCAGCGTGGCGAGTAGTACCGCGGAGTCGCGCAGCCAGTGGCCGAACCTTGAGATGTTCAGAAGACCCCGCCCTCAGGGGTAGATCCAATGCGAAGGACTAGGCGCCTCATGAGGGCCAACGGCGATGAAAACCAACCAACCACGGCTGGCCTAGCAGTGTAACGGATCCGCTCCAGCTGATCCATGGACTCTCCGACGCAAGTCTGGGCTTTCTGCTTGGCGTGTCCGCGAGACTACACTCACGCCTGTCATGGCCACGGTGAATTCCTGGCTCAGACGCCTGACGACGGCACGGTGTCGGTCGATGCTCTCGTTGCATCTGTCATCGCGCGGGCGTTCCTCGCTCTACGCATGACCTCGCGCTCCTGGGCCTTCTTCCTGGGGCCATCGCTCATCGCTTGACCACGTGAGCAATCGGCTTCGTCTCAGACACCGCCTTCCCGCCGAAGACTGATTCCCCCCGTGCCGCACGGGCTTCAGAATTAATGGCCTCCTCCTTGACGTCGTCGTCGTCGGACTCGTCTGATAAATCGATGGGGCGCTCCGGGATCCCGGTCAGTTCATGCCAGTGTGAGTATATCCATTTCTTGAGGTGACCGAACCCTTTTCCGTACCGGTTAATCTCGTCTTCGCTTGCGCAGAGTATTGCAAGCAGGTCTTCCTCCCAAAGCGTACGGTCTGGGGTGTCGTTTTTCGAATTGGCCAGGTCTATCTGTAGTCCCGTCGCCTTGATTGCTTCGGTTACAGAATCGACGAGCAGCCACATGCTGACGCGGTGTATGGCGATAGATAGGTGGGAAAACAGCCCCCAATGCAAAGCACTCGAAAACTCGGGGCAAACCCTGATCGACGTCTCCTTTGTCAAGGCGTCGTAGTTGACGGTGAACCGGATCTCGGCGTGCGAGTAGGCGCCCGACGCAACGCGACCGCGACCCGTCACGACATACCATTCAGCGCCGCGCCTGCTTCGTTGGACTTGGATTTCGAGGTTATGGTCCTTAATCTCGCATGACGAAAAGGAGGCCCGATAAAGTCCGCGCTGCCCCAACGAATCCCCGCTTGCACGCATCAGTCGATTCAGTTTGGCGACACCTGCATCGATCGCATCGAGGTCCTCGACGCTGAGCGGTTCGGGCGGAGTTGGCTCAGTCCGGTGTCGTTCGTTGCCGCGTATTATGGCCGCTTGGAATGGCGTAGGCGTCAACACCCGACGGGCAAAGGCTTCGTGGGCGGTTTCAGCGTTGATTTCAGCGAGCGATACCGCGACTCCGCTAGGTTTCTCCCCTGGAATCACCGTCGCGAAGAACGCGTTTTCCTTCAGGTCCATATACCCGACGTATTTGCCGCAACGGCTGACAGATTTCGCAAAGTCGGCCACGCCCTCGCGGTCATCGGTGTCGATAACCACGTAGCCCGTCGCCCCGCTTCTGCCAACCAGCCTTCCAATCACTACGTACCGTAGTAGCGCTGGAGACAACACGCCTTCCATCGCGTCCGTATGGGATCCGTCTTCCCTGATCCATAGCCCGTTTAATGGAATGCCGGTATCAGGCAACAGTGCCAAGGCACACGACGGCGCGAAACCTTGGGCCGAGAGATTTGACGCGCGAGAGGAGCGAGGTTTCTTCTGGGCCTTTGGCTTGACTTCTGACTTCTTTCTCGACGCAGATTTGAGAGGCATATCCGGGAGTTTCGACTCGGCGATGATGGCGCTCAACCGTTCGAAGCTCTTGAGTTGGGCTTTCATAGCGCCGCTTCCCGGGATCCCGCCGCCGCAAGTTGGCTCTTGAAACTCGCGTTCAGCTCCGACGCAAGCTTGAGCTCCTTTGTGATGCGGGCAATCTCGCGCTCCAGGCACCTGCGCTTCGGGACAGATGCTGATAGTAGCCTGTGCGCGGAATCAAGGCGAAGCTGGACCTGGTTGCAATCGTCAACGCAGTCGCTGAGCGCGCGGTCGAGCATCCGGACACGATTCTTTAGTTGTGATGTAGTGAAACCCCTAGTCTTCGCGTAGCCTGCGCTATGCTTTGGCTGGCTACGACAGGCGTCGCGCGGCGAGGGCTCGGGGTTCGCAATCGGGAGGTCTGATACGCTGGTGCTCATGCGCACACCCCCTCTACCACGTGCCACGCACCAAGCGGCAGGTCGAATGCTTCGCGCCACCGCACCAGCGTCGTGAGCTTCTCGGCTCTGACCGTGCGCCGTGCTTCAACCCACGTTTTCGTGGTGACCCCCGCGACGTCCTCTTCATGCTGCAGCGTCACGACTGCGCGGCCCCACCGCTGGCTATATGGAATCTCCGGGATATGAATCCCTGCGCCGTGCGTGGGCCCGCTTATGCGTCCGTCTAGCCGCAGCAACGCGATGTACCCGTAGGGCACGCGCGAGAGGCCACACGGAGCAGCTGCGCTAGATGCGGAGATTTTGGGGCGGGATCCCGCCGTCCTCGGGGCCTTGCGCACGCTGTATGTCGGAGAGGAGTGCTCGCCGTGGCGCAGCCAGTAGAACTCTGGCGATTTGGCACGGATCCACGACTGCGCGGCTTCGCGAGTAGCGAACTCTATTGGACCGATTGCGTTTCCGTCCTCATCGAACGACATCACTCGACCATTTTTTGGCACGTCCCGTGTACCCTGGTAGAAGTGGTACTCGACGTAGACGTGGAAGACCACTCCGGTACTGGCCTGCGCGCGCGTTGTTGTTACTCCCGCCGTTGCTGTTGCTTTAGCAGCAGCTATGAGTGCGATTATTTGCGGTGGCGCCGGCACTTCCTCCACAACGTAGGTGCGCGGTTCACTCTCGCCGGTGTCGAGACGGGTCATCAGTTCACCCTGGTGAACAGCAATCCAATCTCGCGCCTCCTCGCGCGTCCTGAACGCAAGCGGCTCGAACCCGTCCGACTCGACAATATGCGGCTCCAACTCCTTCTTCTCTGCATTGGACCTACCAACGCGCGAATAGTCCGCCAGCCGCCGCTTTCCTTCAGAATAGCAGTAGTATTTTGCGTTGATGCAAAAGAGCCTTGCCGGCAATGCCGGCGTGCGCGCTGCGTCCGTTTCGGTAGTCATGGTGCGATCTCCAATGAGTGAAGTAAGTGAAAGAACCCGCGCATCGTGTGCGGGTTCTGTGAAAGTCAGCGCGTGACCGTCATTGGGCCCAGTTCGATAATTATTTCAGCGCCCCAGAAGGTGGCGAGTTTAGCCGCGCGGTCCTCAACTGTTTCACCAGTGCCGACATCGAAAAAGCGCTTGTTGTATGCGCCAATCCGGTCGATATAGCGCGTGCAGTAGCGCTCTGTTGTGGGCTGCGTGGTCGTGGCGTTGGTCATGGTAAAATCTCCGATGATGGAGCGGCGACTATTGCCGCTCACATTCACACCATGCAGGGGTAACTGCGGCGCCTGCAAGGGATTTGAAAAGATGTGTTCGGGGTATTTTCGGCACCCGGTCCTTGGGCCCCAAGACGGTTGGCTCTACCCACCCAGAGCTGGAGCCCAGACAACAAAAAGCCCCCTCGCGGGGGCTAATGACGGGGCGGGCCGGGGGTCAGTCGCCCTGCTCCTCCTCTGATATGAGATCCTCGGCGGCTTGGACGATCTGACGGGTCAGATCCTCCTTCGGGGGGGCGATCATGGACTGGCGCGGGACGAAGGTCACCGACTCTCCGTCGCTGACAGAGTCGATACACCCGAAGTCGTTGACATCGAGAGAAACAGTCGATTTGTATCCGTCATCCAGTACGATCCCCTCGGTCGGAGAGGTCGGGTAAAGGAAACAGCATCCGGAGCGGCACGGGGTCTCGTCCCCATCCTCGTTGATATAGTCGAGCTGATATCCGTCAATCGCGGCACGGTCAAAGATGTCAGACATCCTCGGGGATCCGGTAGGCTCCTGCAGAAGATCGACCAGACTGGTGGATGTCGCGGTCGTGTTGGTCATGGTGGAATCTCCAATGAGTGTGGGGCACCAGCGCCAATCGCTGCTCTCATTCACACCATGCAGGGTGCGCTAGGCCGCCTGCAAGAGATTTGGAAAAGTTCTTTCGGGTTAGTTTCGGGCCGCGGTCCCGCCGTTGCCGCCGCGGCTGAATCAGCCCTTCAGAGTAGGATTTTGAGCGGACATTTTGATACGTCCCGGGTGAAGTCGGTACTAGACGCAGGCGACTGCTGGGACGCGGCTAAAAAGACCCTAAAGAAGCCCCGGCACCGAAACCGGACGCGAAGGCGCTGTGCCCAAAAGGGCGGCCCGCGTAGCGAGAAGATCTCTCGAGGTTTCGGTGTGTCTTCGCCTTGCGCGGTATATTGAATCTGTAGGTCACTTTTACCCCGGAGTTGGGATGGCTACAGATAAGCGCCCCTCTAACAAGGTGGCATCGGACGCGGGAAAGACCCTGCAGAACCCGAACAGCACGAAGCGCGACAAGGAACTCGCCGCGTCGGTCTTGGCTAACCGCGAACCGAAGCGGAAGCCTGGCAAGTAGGATCAGCTAGCTCGGAAAGCTTCACAATCGCTGCACAGGGGATGGTCATATCGCCGCGCCCCTGTGCGGCGATTCTCGCGTCCTCGCCCGGCTGGATCATGTGCGGGATGATCACGTTGTACTGATCCGTATCGTGCAGGAGCCAGCCCACCGATCGGCTTACGAGAGCATCGAGTGCGCAATCCTCCATAGTCTTCCAGCCTGTCGTTCCCTGATAGGAGTTTAGCCATTCAATTGCTACAACACGCACTGCGCGTCGTCCCCTAAGGTGTTGGTGGACCGATAGCAGCGACGACTGCCGATGGGTCTGGTATGGCTTTCAGCATCGGTACCACCACAGCGTGGATACTTCCAAGGAGCGCGATTGCGTCGTCGACCGAATCCAGCGACTGGTCGGGGTGAATGAGCGGATTGCGGTGTAAGTCCTTAAGGTCCTTGAGTGCCGACCGCACAGTCGGCGTGCCCAACTTTAGCCGTTCTAGCTCCTTGATGTAGGCCCCCATTGTTGGTACTGCTGGTGCGAGCGCCCCCCGACTCACCGCATCGAAATATGCCCGCAGCACGGTCTCGTTGGCGCGATGCAAGTGAAATCCCGCCGCTGTAGGCAACTCAAACGCAATGCACTTTGTGCCGGCGTTAATATCGCTGACAGCGTCTGGCACTTTCAGTGGTAAATCCGGCGGAAACAGGACGTACCCGTTATGCACGAGGTCGGTTGTATCGTACCCCCGTTTCTTAAGCACCAGATAGACATTCATCATGGCAAACTCCGCATTCAGAATCGTCTCAAATGCCTTGAGACCTTCGCTCAGTTCGTACGCTTCGTAGACCGTAATTGGCTCCTCTCGCTGAAAATTCGAGGTGAGGCGGTCCAGAATCACCAAGAGGCTCCCGGCTGCCTCACGCGAGGTTTGCAAACGAAAGATGCTCTGGTCAATGAACGCGTTAAGGGCCGCTTGGGCGAAAAACATCGTCCGGAGCGCGTCTGCGTACGGCGTTCCCTCGCCGATGCTGCCGACCGGATGTATCTCGTGTCCGGTCGTATATAGATAAAAGCCGTGAATCCTTTGCACGTGTCCCGCACTTCCTAAGCCCAAGGGAACCTCAATCATACATTGCCTTCCGATGTTGTGCGTGAAGTACATACTTCGCCGTCGCGTAGCATCAGAAAGCCAGTAGTGCCAGAGATCACGGGGTTATACTTGCCCGTCGCTGGAGAGCGATACGGGGCCGTATCATTCTACCCTTCCTGCGGCTTGACCTACGCTGGAGCCGGTACCAGCGTGCCGTGGGCATCGAGCAAGGGTATCGCCGTGATGATTAGCCACTTTCTTAGGTCGCCTGACGCGAGGTCGTTTGACAGAGCATCCTGCGCCACGTCCAGGCCTACCTCAGTGAAGAACTCCGGCTTGTAGATCAGCCCTCCTGTCAATTTCACGTCATCCAGACGGCTCTCAGGCTCTACATGAGATGGTGGCTGTAAATTCTGTCAATGATCGTTTGAAATTCCCTACGTTCGATCTTCTGAAATTCCCTACCGCCGGTGCGTGTTCGGTGCTTCTCTCAGTGTAGTCTGTGTTACTCGTCTGCCGGAGCGTTGACGAGGGCCTGGC
>Ga0207933_1000493_pt1 | contig 38299 bp, 29 predicted proteins | sample NGESurdeep092012_4_FD_184488 | JGI IMG/M metagenome (GOLD analysis project Ga0207933, IMG submission 184488) | Arctic peat soil microbial communities from Barrow, Alaska - NGEE Surface sample F53-3 deep-092012 (SPAdes) | ecosystem: Environmental > Terrestrial > Soil > Wetlands > Peat ... | reverse complement strand
CCTGCAGGAGTATCCGCGATTATCCCGGGTATGGAAGTTTCGGGTATCGTTACCGCAAGCGGGCCAGGCGTAACGATGTGGAAGCCAGGTGACAAAATATGCGCATTACTGCCAGGCGGCGGCTATTCCGAACTGATAACTGTGAAAGAAGGCCAGTGCCTGCCTGTGCCCAAAGGATTTAGTTTTGCGGAAGCCTCGAGTCTTCCTGAAACGGTATTTACTGTGTGGAATAATGTATTTGAGCGTGGCGTGTTGCAACCAGGTGAAACATTGCTGATACATGGCGGCAATAGTGGCATTGGCATTACCGGGTACAAATTGCACATGCACTAAATTCCAAAGTTATTGTAACAGTAGGCACAGATGGAAAAGGGAAGACCTGCCTGGAATTGGGCGCTGATCAAGCCATCAACTATAAAAATCAGGACTTTGAAAAAATATTACAACAAGAAGGCGTAGATGTAATTCTTGATATGATTGGCGCTGACTACTTTCAAATTTTTTTGAATATTCTAAAACCTGATGGGCGATTAGTGCAAATTAATTCTGTAAAAAGTGACCAGGTAAGTTTCAGTATACACCAGGTAATGAATAAGCGATTAACCATAACCGGTAGCACTTTGAGAGGCAGGGAATACAGCTTTAAGAAAAAACTGGCGCAATCAGTATTACAGCATGTATGGCCTTTGATACAAGAAGGAAAGTTTAAAACCATTATTTATAAAATATTGCCTTTTACTGAAGCGGCCGCTGCGCATCGCCTGCTGGAAGAGAGCGAACATACAGGTAAGATTGTATTAGTATGGGAATGATTGGTGAAAGGAATTAATATTGATTTGAGAAAAAATTTTAGTTGAGAAGCCATACTTTTTCCGGACAGTAATAGTTGCAAACTCACTACTTTTCTAATTTAGTCTTACGCAGCTCATTGCCAGTAAAACAAAAAATAACCAAAATTTTAATTTTTTGAAATTATTTGTTCGCAGTTGAAAAATACTGACGAATGCAAATTTATTAGTTCAAAATTCCCTATCGGTTACAATTACTCCGAAAACAATTCGTTATTCTTCTTTCAACAAATCAGATTTAAAACAATGAGGTTATTATTTTTTATTTCTTTGATAATTTTATTCGCCGCGTGTAAAAAAGATAATACAACTGCTCAGACGGCTCCATCCTATAAAATTGCTACCGTTAGCGAAATCGGAAATTCCGTCAATGCTAACTATACGTTTTCTTACGATGACAGTGGGAGGATTTCACAGATAGTTTCTATAGGGTTGGATCCCTTCACAAAAACATTTTCCTATAAGGGAGATACGATTTATGTAACCATTCACGAAGGTGCGCATGCGTCAAACGCTATCATTACATTAAATAGTTTCAAATTAATTTCTACCCGCAATATAACTTTCCAACAATCGGTAAATGATGTCTCTTATAATTATGATGCCAGCGGCCAGATTGTTTCTTTGACTGCGCAAGCCGGCAGCTATACTTATCCTGCAATAACCTATACCACTACCAACGGGGATATTACGAATACTACCTCACAAGGGGTATCTGATACAACTACTTATTTTACCGAAAAGACTTCTGTAATAGGGAACCTCGACGATTTTTACCAATTACTAACTTATGGTGCGTTCTATTATAGAAATAAGCATTTAAAGAAATCATACGAAAGCGGAAGTAATAAAACTGATTATAGCTACTCTTTCGATTCGGAAGGTAAAATTATTTCCGTTGTTACAAGTTACAATTTAGGAGCAGCGCCGTATACAACTAATTTCACTTATACAAAGCAGTGAGTAGAGTTTCCCAGGTTTGAAGCGCATTGTTCTTAGCAAGAGAAGTTAAGGTTGGGTATGGCCGTGAAAATTTCCAACGATTTGTATAGGAAAACGATTTTTTACAATCCTGCCTTGTTAACTTGTTCGATATTTGTAAACATTCATAACTATAAAAATTAAAGAATGTTTACAGTAGAACAAATTAAAGAAGCCCATTCAAAAGTAAAGAGCGGGGCAGATTTTCCAACTTATATTCAAGACATAAAACAGTTAGGCGTAATCGCTTTTGAAACATGGGTAGTTGATAGTCATACCGAATATTTTGGCAAAGAAGGCTTTCAGACTAAATCTAAACCGATGTATGAAAGCCTGGTTATATCAAAAAAAAGCGATAAAGCAAAATTCACAGACTGCCTAAAAATACACCAGCAGGGTAAAACTGATTATATCACGTTCTGCAGAGATTGCGCGGAAACCGGCATGGAAAAATGGCTTGCTTCTCTGGAGAAAATGACCTGTACTTATTTTGACAAAGCGGGAAATGAAATACTGGTAGAACAGATACCCGGATAAAAAACAACGCAAACAATACATTTTGCTACCTAGAATCCCAGCCCGAAAGAATCTTCAGACGGGTGTTTGTCCGCTAATAGCAAGTTTGTTTGCTGTATTTTATTTATTTGAAATGAAAATGGCAAGAAGAAATGCAGCGATGTGTAAGCATTAAACGGCCTCCTTTTTTTAGTACCTTCGTACTCAATTTTAATCTGTACCACAATGTACCCAGTTACAAAACATAACCCGGCATAAATCTTTAGTATCTTATACCTCGCGGTAGATGTGATTTTATCAGAAACAAGTTGTAACACGCAAAATAATTAATCGGAAAATAAAAAAACATAAGACATGGCAAATTCAAACGTTGAAAACATCCAAGGCACTTCCATCACATTACACGGCAACATCCTTCATACCGTAGGAAAATTACCTGCCGTTGGAACAGTAATTAAAGATTTTACTTTGACAGACACTTCCCTTAATGAAAAAACGCTGGCAGACTTTAAAGGGAAAAATTTAATACTGAATATTTTCCCTAGCGTAAACACGGGCGTATGTGCTAAGTCAGTTCGGGAATTTAATAAAGATGCCGCGAGCTTAAATAATACGACCGTACTTTGTATCTCTAAAGATTTACCCTTTGCACAGAAGGCATTTTGTGGCGCTGAAGGCATTGACAACGTCGTGATGCTTTCTGACTTCAGAAATGATTTTGGCCACGCGTATGGAGTACTGATGGCCGATGGCCCGATGAGAGGTTTGTTAAGCCGCGCAGTAATTGTCATAAATCCTGAAGGTAAAATTGTTTATGAAGAACAAGTACCTGAAATAGCCCAGGAGCCTGATTATGCGGCTGCTTTGGCTGCATTGAAATAATAATTATTTACGAATAGCCTTTTTCAGATGTTGGTGTTCCCGAGGGACATCAACATCTTTATTTTTCGGCTAACAAATGATTTATAATTTTATTAAATTCCTTTTTAAATTCAGTATAATGTTCACCGGTAGCAGGTCCACTGAAGCCAGTATCTATCTTTCTGATATTTCCATTTTTATCAACAAAAATGCTGGTAGGGAATGCCATTATTTTTTCTAATTGGGGCAGTGTTTTTTGAGTAAGCAATGAATCTGAAACAGCAGCCCCTGTAATTAAAACCGGGTATTGGACATGTAATTTTTTCATAAACGGTTCAAGCGCTTTCTGAGAATTTTCAAAGTCAGTAGTCCGCTCATATGCAAGGCCAATTATCTCAACTCCTCTCTGGTGATTTTTATTATAATAATCGCTTAAAAACCTGGTTTCATCCATACAATTAGGGCACCATGAACCAAGGATCTGAATGATAAGTACTTTGCCTTTAAACCTTTTATCATTGATGGATACTATATGCCCGTCTTTACTATCTCTGAAACTGAAATTAAGCTTTCCTGAGTTGGGTTTTATTTTTGTTTCACTAAATGGATCGGTTGTTTTTGCATTGGCATTCCTTACGGCATTCCAATCTTCAACGCCTGTTTCGCCGGCATAAAATTTGCCACCGGAAATTTTATTTTTATTATCAATTTTAGCAGTAAATAAATATGCGTTGGCACCATCAAAAGTGGAAAGCTTTAAACTATCTCCGCTAACCACTCCTTGCAAAAAACGGGTATCGCCTGTCGGGTCCAGAAAAGTTCCGGTTAAATAGGATCCATTCTGTTCAAATTCTGCTACCATTGTAGAGGCTTTTTTTTCGGCCTGAAATTCTGTTACCCATCGGCCGGAAATATTTGCAACCGGAGGAGTGGAAATTGTAAATCTTACTTTGTTATGGTACTCCGCATTAAAAGGCATTCTTCGAACTCTGTTTCCAAAATATTTGACCCATGTTCCTTCGAGGTTTCCATTATCCATAATTCTTGCGCGGAAGTCTGATTCAAAAAAAGGCATTTGGATAAATACAGAATCATCCACGATTTTAATGCTATCAACCAATAAATGTTCTTTGCCATTAATTACATAAATGATTTTTTTGCCAAGACTATCTTTTGTTTCAAAGTTAAAAACTATTTGCTGTCCGTCAGGGCGCTGGATCGTTGCGCGCCAGTAACCATTTTTTAAAGTCACCGGGTTTTCCATACAACCAAGAGAAAGAAGTGCAGCACCCAAAATGCAAACTATAAGAGCAAGGTTACACTCGAATATTTTTATTCTTTTTATCATTATTCTGCCTTTTTAATATTATACAAATTTAATCCTATTGCATCAGGGCAAATAGAAATCATCACCATTTTTTATCTTTCGCAGTGTACGCAAAAGGTTGGATAGTTTTAAAATGAAAACGGTGGATGTAAATTTTGAAAAAAGTGATTGATACGGATAAACAAAAATTGATGGAATTTTGAAATAGCGTTTGTCGTCTTAAAAGAAAGTAAACAATTCCAAAGCGACAAATTAAAATAAAATCAGATCGTAAAATAATATTTGGGAAGTTAAGTAGTGGAGTGGTGAAGTAAACATGCTCTCGAATCTGAGATATACTTTGAAGGCAAAATAATTACAGTGATTTTATTCTTGTTGCTGAATGATTATAAAAAATAAGAATTTAGAAAATTCGTTGGATTACTAATTTGATTTTCTTTCGCCGAATTTTGACGCGGGCGGCGGCGGTTGTTATGCGTGAGTAGAAATCGGCTGATTAATCTGCATACACTTTGGAATAATGAATCATATCATTTGACGGATGGAAATAAACGTCAGAAAGATGCTTTGCAAAATAGGAATAGAGGGTATATGTTGTTTTACTGTTTGAATGTTTATCAATGAAGATTTTATAAAGGCACTAGTGGGGCTGACGCACAAAAGGACTTTGCTACCAGACCCTCAGTTGACACGGGCCCGGCCGACGACAGAAAAGTTGCTGGTAACATTTTAAGGTCGGAGGGTTTTTTTTCGAAGGCTGTTAACTATGGCATTAAAACCGGTTACAAAATTTTTCAAACATTTTTGTTGTAATTGACAGTCAGCTTTTCTAAGCGACCGTTTTTTATGTTCGATTAATAATTCAACCAATTTGCGAAGCAAACCATCAACGCCGGAAACACTTTTAATCAGTCTTTTTAATAAAACTTATTTTGCCATTTCTTTCCATAAAAATCTCGTCAATACCTTCGAGATCGTTTTGGTGCAGGTTCAGTCTTACTTCCTCCATAATATCGCCGTGGCTTAAAAGACATTTATCGACATTTTTCTTATTTAGTTGGCCGTCTTTGTATAAAGAATATGCTGTGCCTTTAACAAGATGACTTACCCAGTCGTTTTTTACGCGTATTGAACCAATAATTTTATGAACGGCCATAATTGCAGCGGAGGCAACAATGGTTGGAACAAATGGAGATGCGCCGACGATTGCCCGGGCTAAAACTGCACCGAATATAATCGTTACACAGATATCAAAAGCAGATTTTATCCCAAACATTCTCATGCCGGTGAAACGGATAAGAACAAGCGCAATAAAAAATATAAGGATTGCCCTCACGGCCATTTGCAGCATTGTAAGATCGCTGCCTTGACCAAATATTTCATGAATTATTTGCATACATTTTTTTATTTATTACTCAAGGTCGTTACTATTTGTTTATGGCCGAATTGTTCAGAATTTTCAATGAATTGTTGCTGCTTTCAGAAACGGCCGAAATTGGTTCGTAAGAAGTTTCAAAGATATTGTGGACCATTATCCAAATAAAATGTAAAAAAATGACGCAAATATTACAATCCAAGCGTGTTAAATATGATTTGCGGCGTAATTTGTAGATAATAAGGGTACTAAAGATTTCACCCTTAAAAAATGTTATTATGAAAAAGATTACAATGATTCTCCTTTTTGTGTGTGCTGCATTTACAGTAAGCCTGGCTCAGACTACTTCTGCACCAGCAAACACTAGCACGACCAGTAAGCAAGACAAGGCTGCGATTGCCGCTCAAAAAAAAGCAGACAAGCAGGCCAAAGCGTTAGCAAAAAAAGAGGCAAAAGCTTCCAACCAGGCATCAACTAATGCCAGCGCCGCGACTTCTGCTACATCAACAGCGCATTTGAATAAGAACGGCACACCCGACAAACGATTCAAAGGCAATAAACAGCAAGCAACTGTCAATACTCCAACCAAGGTACAGACACCAACTTCGACTTCTTCAACATCAACAGCGCATTTGAATAAGAACGGTACAACCGACAAACGTTTTAAAGCCCAACAACAGCCAACCACTGTTAATACTCCAACACAAGCACAACCAACTGTTCCCACACAGGCACCGCCCTCTTCTTCGATATCAACCAATAAAACGAATAACCATATGGCAAGCGCAAGTGCCACTAAAGTTGCTGATAAATCAATTGGAACTGATTCGAGGGGAAGAACTATCTATCAGGGACCAAGAGGTGGCAAATATTATCTTACTCAAAACGGTCATAAAGAATATGTAAAATAAACGGGATTGCCTGTTTATTACATTTATAATTAGGAATTTCATTCATTAAAAAGACTGCCACGGAGATACGTTCGTGGCAGTTTTTTTGCAAAACACATAAGAATGGCCAATACGCAAAAACTTATCGAATAGCAAACAAAGAAATTCGTCGGATTCTGCTGCTTTTTTTAATTATTTTTATTTGCAGTTGGAACAATAGGCGAAGTAACCTTGCCTGCATAAATGAGAACTGCACTGCTGTACGGATGGAGGGTAACACTTCCGTCGTAGATGTTCCCTTTTACATCTATACACTTATTCGTTAATGAAAGGGTGCTATCATAATTATTCATATTGTACACAATTCTCACGTCGTGCTGGCTTACAACAGTATTAATGGATTCTTTTGAATGTATATCCTGTGCGCTGAATGATTGCCAGGAGCTCAAAGTAACTGTACCGTTAAGTCCGGTTTGTTGGCTTTTAATTAATGTAGAAGGCGAGTTTATTTTTACATAATAATTAGAATCAATATTGCCGAAATGACTTACTTCTCCACTACTTCCACTTGCCGCATAATAATTTAACGCATATTGAGAAGGAGTAATCGCGAAAATGGTATTATTAGTGAAAACATTATCATGCAAACTCTCCGCTTCACTTCTACTTGCATCAAAGGAAACGCCCCCGTTTGCCCACATGATTTCGCCCGCAAGAGAGCCGCAATTAAAAATGGTATTACCCCTTACTTTGAGGTGATTTGAGTTGTGTAGATATATGCCGCCCGTTCTGCAATTTACTATTGTGTTAGCGGCTACGCTTATGTCTGTACCTAAATCATCAATGTATATCCCAAAAGCAAAGTAGTCGTTACTGCCTGATCCTCGTGGGTTCCCCATTGAATTGATCACTATATTGCTATCTATCATCTTGCCGGTTTCACCTGCAAAGCCCGTATATATACCTGCTGCATCACCCCTGACCATCGCAGAATGATTGAAGAAATTATTCTTAACGTGTATGCCAGATCCTCTAAAATTAATCCCACAATAGGCACAGCTATCAACAATATTGTATTGTATTAATGAACCAGGAGCATTCAGATTCAATCCACCACTTGAGTAATCATTTTGTTTATACGCTGATATAACACCGGAAACATTTACATAGTTATTTGTTACAATAAGATCGCGCACATCACCGGTTGCAAATATTCCACTACTCCCGTTTCCGTAAAAAGTACTGTTCACTATTGTTCCGCCTAGGATGCCTCCGCCGTATAACATTAAGCCCTCAAAACCAGAATAGGAAACATTGCAATTTGTAACAGAAAAAACCAAATGACCACTTATGAATAATCCATTGGTATTGGCGCCCGTGAAGTTTATATTGTCAATATTTGCATATTTAACTCTGGGTGACTTGGAAGAAAAATTAAACAAGGTATCTACTGTAGATACCTGAACGTCAGTTGGCATTCCTGTACTGTACATACTTATCTTTTTAGTTGAAGGATTATAATACCATTCACCTTGTTGGTCTAACGTTCTAATGTCATTTTGTATAAAGAAGCCCCAGCCCGATTCTAACCCTCCGGCATCTCCGGTAAAATCTAAAGTTCTTCCGGATTGCCTTGTAATTAACTCACGATGAAAGGCCCATTGACTAATCCGTATTACTACATCAGCACCCGTCCAATCAGTGCTACTATTTAATAGGCTACTGGTTATAGAAGAAACACCTGAACCCGCTCCTGTACAGGATTGAAATTTATAAAAATTAGGAAGAAAAGGATAAGAAGCATCACCATTCGGGTATCTTCCCATAGGAGTACTTTCTCCGTTTATGACTACGATTTTCAAATTGGGTAAGGTAGATACAGCGCTGGTGCTTTCCCAAATATTCCGACCCTTATTGGTCCACCCGGACACAGTGGAAAAGCCTGTGATAATAGGTTTATCGCCGGTACCATACGCACCATAAGTGATTGGAGCGCTGGCTACTCCCGTGTTGGCCGAAATAATACCGCCATAAAATACATCTCCCCGGTTAAAGAGCACACTGTCTCCCGCGTTAAGTATTGTAGAATTTAATTTGCTTAAATTCTGCCACGCAAAGGACGCAGATGTGCCGGTATTGCTGTCATTACCGCTGTTACTTAAATAATAGTTTGTTGCAAAAGAGTTTTGCAGAAAACAAAATAATAATAATATGGTTATTAATACCTTCATATTTAGGTAATTGTTATTGTACGGCCTTTGCTTCTAATGATGTTTATGCCGTTATACCTGCACCCGAAGGTACAGCACTCTTACCTTGTTCAATGATAAGTGTTTTTTTAAAAATGAATTTTTTTAGATGATGCTCCTGTCAGATTTAATTTGCAATATGAATAGCCTCTGTTGCAAACTTTGTTGATTAGCCATGAGCGAAAAAGTTGCTTGTGCTACTTATCTTATAAGCGTAACAGTTCCCTTCATATTCGGATAAGTTGATTTGAATTTTATATAGTAAACATAAATTCCGGTCGGCTGGTTTTTCCCATTATAATCTCCATCCCAGTTAACAGGCTCGCCTATTACATGGTAAACGAGGTTTCCTAATCTATTGTAGACATAAACAGATGCATCCGGTATATTAATTAAAGAGGGAACGGTCCAGGTATCGTTTATCCCGTCGCCGTTAGGCGTAAAAGCGTTAGGTACCAAAATAGATTTCAACACTTTTACTTGTACGGTATCTTCATTTTTGCAGCCGTATAGCGTAGTTGCAAATAGCGTGTAAGTAAAATCATTTGGTGGAGAAGCAAACGGCGAAAGCAAGGTGTCGTTGTCAAGATAGGCAGGCGGTGTCCACAGGTATATTGGGGATTCACCAACAACTGATCCTTGTAACTGTACAGGTGTGCCCGCAATTTCAATCTTATCCGGGCCCGCACTCACTATGGGATTGGCATGTACATTTATCGCTACTGGATCGGAAGCTACCCGGCAGTTTGGTATGGAGGCAGATGTACTTTCTACCGCCGATAGTCTGTACAGATAGGAGCCCGTAGAAGTTGGCGACCGCACAAATGAGGTAGTATTAGCGCCCGCTATATCCTGCCAGGATTTTCCACTGTTTGTACTTGCCTGCCATTGATAAACGGGATTAGTAAAGTCCGAAGAAACAGATCCGGTAAAAGAATATACATTAGTATTTCCTTCGCAAACATTTACGGTATCCCCATTGCCGGTAACAGAAGCCGTGACGGGCGGGCCACATGGCCTTAGGGTAACATCGTCCACAGCAAAAACATTTCCGGTACCTGCTGGCGTGTGATCCCACATCCGTAATACTATAACCGGGTTACCTGGTGGTATTGTAAAGAAAAAACCATATTGTGTCCAAATATGAGAATCCGCGTGAATTTCTCCAGTTGAATACTCGCCGAGCAAAGTGCCGTCAATGGTTTCAGCACTAAATGTAATCTCAGGTATATAGTCGTTTACCTTAAAGGCGTTGAGTAGCCAAGCCGCGAACTGATAATTAGTATTTGGACAAAGATTGGTGACGGTAGTTTCAAAAAAATTCCAGACATTATTAGAAGCATTCACCAACATAAAATTTCCATTGCCGGTATGGTCTGAGTTGATGGTAATCCCACTGTCGTTAAAGCAACCGGATGTCGCTTTTGTTATTGTATAAAACTCGCTATCAGGGCATGTAGAACCGGAATAGGTATAAGAATTCGCAGGCATATAAATAGATGCTGCACTTGAATCAAACGAAGCATCTACGACTGGATCTCCCAGGCTGCCATTGCATGTTTGAGCAATGCTGTTTATCGGGAATTGAAAATAAATAAATAAGGATAGAAAGCATATCGCAAAAAGAAAGTTAGTATTAATCGAAATTTTCACTACCCGTATTTTCGACTAAAATTAGATTAAAAACTATTGCCTATAAAGTTTACTTGCCATGTAGTGAAAAAAAAGGCCCACTACAGGAATTTCAGTCTAAAAGATAAATCCGCCCGCCGCAAAAAATGAAACGAAGAAGATTACCAACTGTATAAAAAACCAATTGGGATTGAATATATTTTCTATTCTTCTTTCATCTTTTGATCATACTGCGTTTGAAGATCATTTAGTTCAGCGTCATATCCGTTTCTATCCATAAAAGCCTCAGGATTGTAAGCATCGCCAGGGTGATGTTTATCATGAAGATCGAACTGGCTGGCATGAGAGGCTACCCAAATATCCAACGAAAGTTTTTTCATGTGAGATAACGTGTAAGCATAGTCGTTAGCAATGTTGGGGTAAGTTGTTTCTTCTGAAAATTTTTTATCAATAATAATGGAAGGCATATTTGCGACGAGCACCCTGTAAGTTCTTTTCTCATCCTTCACATTAAATAAATAACTACACGAGCCTTTTGTATGTCCCGGATGGTGAAGCATCACAAGATGCATGTCGCCAAGGCTGATGGTATCATGATCGTGTAATAAGCGGTCTGCTTTTACGGGCGCAAAACTTCGACCATAAATACCCAGTGCATAATCAGACATGCCACCATCGGCGAGAACTGCGGCGTCATTTTCATTCACCATCAATTTCGCACCTGTCATTTTTTTTATCGCTGCAAGCGCACCTACGTGATCATAATGTGCATGGGTTATTAGCAGAATTTTTATCCTATTAAATTTAAAACCTAGTTTCTCAACATTACGTTTGATCTGCTGTGCAGATGCTGCCAGTCCTGTGTTGATCAATATATTTCCCTGTGAAGTTGTAATAAGATAACAACCTAAATCGTAAGTACCAACATAATAAAGGTTGTCCGCTATCCTGAAAGGCTCATAAGGTCTTGACCATTCTTCTTTAGTTTTTGGTTCGATTATTTTTTGTGCGGAAACGGTAAAAGTAATGCTCGCATAAACAGTTGCCAATAAGATAAGACGTAAAAAATATTTGCGCATGAGAATGAATTTGAGGAGACAAAAATAAAAGATTGGACTGTTACTTCATTATTCCTGTTCTCAATCTTATTTTAATGTGAAATAAAAATCTTTCCTGATTTCTATAACAAAAGGTAGCCTGGCAAATTATTTTTTCCAGATATCTTTTATTACAAAAGCATCATCGTTATGGGTAAAGTCTAAACCATACATGGCTTCAATCGTTTTGAGCACGCTATAATGAGTGATCTTCTCGGCATATTTCCCGGGTTTGATATTGGCCCCGATAAAAATAGTGGGTATCTGATTCTTAGCAGTAAACTGATCTTCATCATAAGTAATAATGAGTAAACTATTATGTTTCTTCGCCCATTTGACATAAGCGTCTAAATTTTTCCTTAGCCACTTATCACCTCGCACTATAGCTGCCGAATCTCCCGGCCCACCAACATTATGCATATCATAGTCCATGTCTGGAATAACAAAAGCTACCGTGGGTAATTTATTAAAGTCTTTCGGAAATTCAGTCATGGGCTGACTTAAAGAAGCAGGTATTTGATTCTCTTTGGTTCCCTGCCAGTTTACCCAAGGGCAATGTTTTCTTCCATATAGCATTTGATCGGTGATCTTACTTTTTTTATAGTAACATTTAAGGAAGCCGGGCGATAGCATGGTTTGTCCAAATCCTTTAAAAGTATATCCCTTTTTAATTAAAGAGGCGGCGAGGTTCGGCGTAGTAAATGATGTTGAATCCTCAAGACATTGATCGCCTGTAACACCTTGGGTCGTTCCTGAAAATATAGCTAAGTAATTCGGCTGGCTGGGATGTGTTACGCCATGAGAGTTAGTAAACACAGCTCCTTCACGAGCTAATTTATTAATATAGATGGCACTGTCCGATCCTATTATCTGATCATAACCATGATTTTCTTCTATAACGATTATTATATGATCGGGTACTTTTATTCCGCTCCTGAATTCAACTTTTTTTGATCCCTGGCCGTAGGATAATGTAGGGAATGTAATTGCCATGCAGGCTAATAAAACAAAATACTTCATAGAATCATTTTAGGGGTATTGCTAAATTAATTCTTTTCTTTTTTAAAACGGTTCGGGAATAGCCGAATCGAGACGTTGTAGAATAATTCTATTGAATAATAAGCGTATGAAAGAGATATTATACCAGTCTGATTAATGTCAATTCTTACCTTTCGTTTTAGAATAGGAACATCTCACGACTATAAAATAGATCTTATCAATCCACCTTCTGCCCTAATGGAAGCTCCATTGGTGGCCGAAGCAAGTGGGCTTGCAAAATAAACAACTGTATTGGCAATTTCTTCAATCGATGTAAAATGCTGCAGGAGAGAAGTCGGGCGCATATTTTTGAAAAAATCTCTTTCAACTTCGTCGACGGACCTATCATTGGCTTTGGATAAATCATTGATAAAACCACCAACGCCTCTTGATTTTGTTGGTCCGGGCAAAATTGTATTTACCGTCACATTGGTTCCCTTGGTTAATTGTGCCAATCCCCTGCTGACGGATAGCATAGCGGTTTTGGTCATTCCGTAATGTATCATTTCATCAGGAATAAAAACGGCTGATTCACTGGAAATAAATAAAATTCTACCCTCATTTCTTTCAAGCATTTTAGGAAGCAAATACCGTGATAAACGAACGCCACTCATTACATTCACTTCAAAAAATTTAAACCAGTCTGCATCCGGAATGTCCTTAAATTCCTTTGGTTCAAAAATGCCCACATTATTTACCAGGATGTCAACGTCAGGTAATTGTTTGATTAGATTATTTACTTCTTCCACTTTTGAAAAATCAGCAAAGATGCCAGACACTTTAGAATCCGGCACTGACTTTTTAAGTTCCTTGATAGAATTATCTAAACTCTCCTGAGTTCTGCCATTAATAATAACTTCTGTGCCCTCCATCAAAAATCTCTCAGCGATTGCGTAACCAATCCCCGCAGTAGATCCACTTATAAATACGAATTTGTCTTTAAGTTGTAAATCCATTCTTTTTAATTGAAAGTGTTTTAATTGAAAATTTTTCATTCTCAATTCTCAATTTTCCATTTTTCATTCTCCATTGATTTAAATTACCATCGAATCCACAAATTCATTAACTGGCATATTTATTAGTTTACTGTAATCCAGCGAAGTTTCTAAAATTGTTCTCTGTTGTTTTTTAGGAAATTTTCTTGCAAGATTAATTTTAAATTTATTCACCAACTCGGGTATCCCTTCGTCTCTCCGGCGCTTGTGACCGATAGGATACTCAACAACTACTTCATCCAAAATAGTTCCATCATTTAATTCAACTGTCAATGCATTAGCAATGGAACGTTTTTCGGGGTCATGATAATCTTTGGTAAATTGTTGATCCTCTACACAAATCATTTTGTCCCGCAACACATCAATTCTTGCATCAGAAGCGATGTTGTCTTCATAATCTGCAGCGGTTAATCGTCCAAAAATCAATGGCACAGCAATCATATATTGAATGCAATGGTCCCTGTCTGCGGGATTATTCAACGCTCCTTTTTTATCTATAATGCGAATAGCTGCTTCGTGTGTGCGAATGGTTATTTTCTTAATATCGTTGGTTGTCTTACCTAACGCTTTTAATTTTGCATGCAACGTCATGGCCGCTTCCACTGCGGTTTGTGAATGAAATTCTGCAGGGAAAGAAATTTTGAACAATACATTTTCCATCACGTAAGAACCATAATCTCTTTGGAATTTAAATTCATTTCCTTTGAACAACACATCATAGAAGCCCCACGTCTTTGCAGTTAATACAGATGGATAACCCATCTCACCCGTTTTTGCAATTAATGCCAAACGAACAGCACGCGAAGTAGCATCGCCGGCAGCCCACGACTTACGGCTACCTGTATTCGGAGAATGGCGATAGGTTCTTAGCGATTGCCCATCTACAAAAGCCAATGAAACTGCATTGATTAATTCATCGCGGGTAAGCCCGATTAATTTTCCAACTACGGCCGTAGAAGCTACCTTCACTAAAATAACATGGTCTAAACCAACTTTGTTGAACGAGTTTTCCAATGCCAGCACACCCTGGATTTCATGCGCTTTTATCATCGCCTCCAAAACTTCTTTCATGGTCAACGGGGGCTTTCCATTTGCAATCGCCGTTCTCGAAAGCCAGTCTGCAGTGGCAAGTATTCCGCCCAGATTATCCGAAGGATGTCCCCATTCAGCAGCCAGCCAGGTATCGTTAAAATCGAGCCAGCGAATAATAGCACCGATATTAAATGCGGCTTGCACCGGGTCTAACTGAAATTGCGTTCCCAGAACTTTTGCGCCATTTGGAACAATCGTTCCATGCACAATAGGTCCTAATAATTTGGTACAAGCAGGATAAGTTAGCGCTTCCAGGCCACAACCTAATGTATCCAACAAACTGTAGTGCGCTGTTTTCCAGGCAAGTTCATTTTTGATTTCATAATTCAATACATAATCCACGATGTCGGTTAATACTTTATCCGGTTGCGGTCTTTCATTTGAAATAGCAGATGACATTTTTTATTTTGATTATTGGTTTAGATATTTATTTCAGAAGGTTATTAATTGATTTGTTTGATAGCAATGATTTCATTTGGGTAATCGCTATTTTATTTAATTGTAAAAGGCGTTCATTTTTAGGTATCTCCTGTTGGATGAGTAAAGCATTAATACTTTCCATGTTACTCAATACAACCAATTGTTCCAGGGTTGCATAATCCCTGGTATTTCCATCTTTTCCGGGATTTTTTTCGCGCCATTCTTTCGCAGTTTTTCCAAAAAGCGCTACGTTCAAAATATCGGCTTCATTGGCGTAAATAAAGTTTGTCTGTTCTTTGGTAATTTCTTTAGGTACCAGGTTTTCCTTAATGGCATCCGTATGTATGCGATAATTAATTTTTGAAATAGTCCGTTGCAGGTTCCAATCTAATTTTTGCCTGTCATTTTCTTCGGTTTTTAATCGTTGAAATTCTTTAATAATATAAAGCTTAAATTCAATGGAAATCCATGAAGCAAATTCCAAAGCAATATCCTTATGAGCAAAAGTGCCTCCGTATCTGCCTGATTTAGACACAATGCCAATCGCATTTGTATTTTCTATCCAACGCTTGGGCGTCATAACAAAACTGTTCATCCCTGCTTGTTTTCTAAACCCGTCGAATTCGACGGGTTTAAAATTCGGATTGTACATAGTCTCCCAAAAGCCTAAAAGTTCAATGGTGTTGCGATTCCTCATCCAGTTTTTTACTATGTCATCTGTATGCGCAGCGTCTTTATGGCGTGCAATATCAGTGAGTGAAATAAAATCCTCATTTTTGTTTTGGTATAAAATAATATCTACACCTTGGACAGATATCTTTTTGTTCTTTGCCATTCTTTGTTGATTATCTTTCTTCAATGCTAACAAATTCCCTATTCTCTGGTCCAATATAATTTGCGCTCGGACGAATTATTTTTCCATCTTCTCTTTGTTCTATAATATGAGCGCTCCATCCTGTAACTCTTGCTACAACAAAGAGAGGCGTAAACATCAAGGTGGGAACTCCCATCAGATGATAGGAAACTGCAGAAAACCAATCGAGATTCGGAAACATTTTTTTCTCATTCCACATCACGGTTTCCAGGCGTTCGGCGATATTGTATAAATGCATATCGCCTGCTTCTTCTGAAAGTTGTTTCGATACTTTTTTTATCACCACATTGCGTGGGTCGGAGATGGTGTAAACCGGGTGACCAAAACCAATAATGACTTCTTTCTTTTCTAAACGTTTGCGAATATCTTCTTCTGCTGATTCAGGAGATTGATACCTGCTTTGAATTTCATAAGCAACTTCATTGGCACCACCATGTTTGGGCCCACGCAATGCACCTATCGCGCCTGTTATGGCCGAATACATATCAGAACCTGTGCCTGCAATTACTCTGCTCGTAAATGTAGAAGCATTGAATTCATGTTCTGCATACAGGTTCAATGAAATTTGCATTGCACTTACCCAAGATTCCGAAGGTTTCTTTCCGTGAAGCAAGTGTAAAAAATGGCCGCCAATTGAATCATCATCTGTTTCTACTTCAATCTTTTTTCCATTGTGCGAATAATGATACCAATACAATAACGCCGAACTAAAGCTGGCCAATAATTTATCCGTAATATCTCTTGCGCCTGAAACATTATGGTCATCTTTTTCCGGTTCCACGCAACCAAGCGCCGAAACGTATGAGCGCAACACGTCCATTGGATGTGCGGTAGCAGGAATCTGTTGTAAAATATTTTTAACCGGTTTTGGTAGTCCGCGTAAAGATTTTGATTTAGTTTTATAATTTGATAATTCAGACTTCGTGGGTAAAGAGCCATAAATAAGCAGGTAAGCGACTTCTTCAAATTCGGCTTTCTCTGCAAGGTCAAGAATATTATAGCCACGGTAATGCAAGTCATTGCCGCTTTTTCCGACGGTACATAAAGCAGTGTTGCCAGCTACAACGCCCGAAAGCGCTACACTTTTCTTGGGTTTGAAGGTTGGTGTTTCTTTAGTATCAGCCATTTTTATTTTCTTTAAAAAGTTTATCTAATTTTTGTTCGTAATCGTGGTAGCCAATAGTCTTATAGAGTTCCTCCCTGGTTTGCATCGTATCCAAAACATTCTTTTGAGTTCCGTCTTTTCGGATATGCTGATACACATTTTCAGCGGCTTTGTTCGCAGCGCGAAAAGCAGAAAGAGGATACAAAACTATTCCAACACCTGCTTTACGCAATTCATCCAAAGTGTACATAGGTATCATTCCAAACTCAGTGATATTGCCCAATACAGGGATCCCTGTGGCATCTACAAATTTTTGATAGTAGGATAAATCCGGGACGGCTTCTGCAAAAATGAAATCGGCGCCCGCATCTTTATAAGCAACTGCTCTTTCCAAAGTTTTATCCAAACCTTCACTGGCAAAAGCATCGGTCCTGGCGCCAATTACAAAATGTTCATCCGTTCTTGCATCCACGGCCGCTTTCAACCTGTCAGACATTTCGTCTTTACTCACCAATTCTTTTCCCGGTCGATGGCCGCAGCGTTTGGCGCCTACCTGGTCTTCCATGTGAAGCGCTGCAGCACCTGCTTTAATCAACGACTTTACGGTACGCTCCACATTAAAAGCAGAAGGACCAAAACCGGTATCGATATCTACCATCAAAGGACAATCCGTTACATTGGTAATCCGGTTTATGTCAATTAACACATCTTCCAAAGTGGTAATTCCCAAATCAGGAATACCTAATGAGCCCGCTGCCACACCGCCGCCTGAAAGATAGATGGCATTGAATCCTGCCTGTTCAGCAATTAACGCATGTTGGGCATTAATGGCTCCTACAATTTGAAGCGGCTTTTCTTTTTTCAAAGCCTCGCGGAAACGAAGACCCGCAGAGCGTGATGCATATATTTTTTTCATAACTGTCACGAAATTACACAGTTTAAATTAATGCAGGTACTTTTAACGACGCCACAGTGCCATCTTGATTTCATTTCTGTGGTTCAAACTTTCAGGAACTAACGAAGAAAAACTAAGCTTTGTGAAATTTTATATTTCACTTCTTAAACAATTTCAAATCAATTGAATCAAACCATTTCTTTCAGGTTTAAAACAACAGCAGAACGCAATAAGTTCACACTTGCGAAAATTGTGTTTGTACGAAATAAATGATAAAATGAATTGAAGTGTTGGCCTAAATTAGATAGCTTTCAAATGAACGAAACACCGGCAGATGCCGAAAATAAGAATCGTGGGAATTTGTTGGTTTACTAAACCATGGAAAAAAATTGCTACCAATCGTGATTATAAAAAAGGTTGCCTTACGGGCAACCTTTTTATAAAACTTCATTTGATGTTGATGCTGAGCCATCATACATCGAAAGGGTTCTATTTAATGCTTACGATGCACATTTTGCCTGTGAATTTGCTTGTCGGCACGCTTGAGCGGATGTTTTACTCCATCACTCTTTAAATCTTTTACATCACCATGAATGTCTTTATTGTCTGCGTTTATATCTTTTGTTTCTGCTTTGGCCTCTGCCTTGTCATGATGTTTTACTTCGTAAGTTCGTAATTTTTTATCATGACGTTCGTCTCTTACATCCTTTCTTAAATCTTTCATGTCTTTGCTTTTGTCTGTAGATGCGGCAGTTGCAGGTGTGGTAGTTTGTGCAAATGCGCCTGCGGTAATCAGTGCTACGAATAGCGTTAAAATTGACTTTTTCATTTTGTTTGTTTTTTTTAAGTAATAAATGGTTATTGAGAAACTGAGATTTGAAATGTTATCTTTCGTTTAAATCATCTCTATAAAATGACAAAAGGGTGTCAAATCGAATAAGTCAAAAAGGGAATATCTGGTGTAGTTATATATAAACGTTATGATGGATGTTGAACTCTTTATTTATTGATTAAAAATCGTAGGTGATTCCTAAAGAGCAGAAGAAAATGTTACTTAATTTTTCGGTCTGCCTCCTCGTGACGGAAATTCCAGACGGCGGCGTAACCGTTACCACATCTACATTAGGATTCACAGGTAATGCATCAGTGGGTGTAATATCAAATATAAATTTCCCCAAAGAATAATCCACAGGCAAACTGAATTCATAATCCATTATTTTAAACTCGGATGCATTGGGCAAATAAGCTTTTGTGGTAGTAACGTCGACTGTTTGACCCTTTCGTTTGGTCGCAAATTTTCTTTTAGTATAATACGAGTTGTAATAGTTTTGTGTACTTGCATTTATTAAAAAAGTGGGATTAATCTCAAAATTATCATCCGCGAAAAAGAAGGAATGGCTAAGTCCAAACCCTGCGGAATAATCATCTCTTGCATTAAAATCAATTCCTCCCTGCAACAAAGGTTTTATAAAGCCAAAATCGTATGACAATGTTCCATTTAAACTTCCTTTGGTTTCCGCCTTTACATTCTTGCTTTGGCTATTATAGAAATCTTTTTCAGCAGACAAAATACCTGAAAGTTTATCCTTTGTAAACGCGTATCCTGCTTCTATTTCCACAAGATCAATACGGCTATTACCCGCGCTGTTTAGATAGGAAAGCGAAGTGCCTGCGTAGAAGCCCGACTTATTATAATAATTGAACGAAGGGGTCAGGTAGGGAATCTTCAGTGAGTCGTGCCGGCCAAGGTACACGTTGTTACTTAAGTAACTTAAACCTGCTTCAAAATAAGATTTGTCAGATCCGTCGCTTTTAGTTGAATCCTGGGCTTTCACATTTGGAAGCATACAAAAAAAAGTTGCACAAACTAAAAGCAACCTGTAATTTCTTTTCATAATTTCTCTCAGTTTATATTTTATTCCAGGAAGCAGTTGTTCAATTTGATTTGCAGTTAACGCTCTAACTGTTACTAATTATATTTTTCCCCAATAAATGACAATAAAATGTAAGAAGGTTTAATAAGCCTTTAAAATATGACAGATTGATTACAATTATTCCCAAGCAGTCCCAATGGCAATGGGGGTTATTGATTTACTGCTAACCTATCAGTAATGCATATATGATTTTTAGATCCGCAAATAAAAATCGTTGCTATTTGTTTGTTTACCGGGTAAATCTCTTTTTACATCCTATTTTTTTATCATGAAGGCAAATTAAAATATAGAGAAAACCTGGTTGAGGGATTTGAAAATCTTCGGTCTGCATTTATTGGGTTGTTTACAGGTGAAAATATCGGAAAGCAGATGGTGAAAGTTTGATAATACATCACTTCTAAGTTTTGTAGTTCCTGAGGCGAAGAAAATTATTTCCAGTTTATGAAATGTTATCCCCGCTGTTTTATTTTTTCATCAATATCGCTAAAAATGCCTTTACAGCTTGCTTCTCATAAACTTCTTTTAATGAAACCACCGCTGCCTTTTGTAAAGTATTAATTCCCCGGATAGGAACCGCCACCAGGTTTTTCTGATCACTTACGGTAGCGCGCGTTAGAATAGAACTCCATGAGCCCGCTTCCACCAATTCCAGTAAAGTGGGTATATCATTGATCTCAAGGCTTACTGTTGGAGTGATTTCGTTTTTTCTAAAAACTTCATCAATAAAACGACGGGTGCTAAAGCCTTGTGCGGGCAAAGCCAGTGGCAATGAATTCAAGTCTTTCAAAGTAATGGAATTCTTTTGCGCAATCTTTGATTTTGATGAAACGATTAAACTTAATTCTGAGCTGAACAATGGTTGATATTTCAGCTGCCTGGAATTGCTGTTAACTACGTTGTCATAAGTCAATAAAAAATCCATTTTGAATTGATACAATTGTTCAGCCATTTCGGTAGATGTGCCGAAAATCACTTGGATCTGAACGAGAGGATATTGCTTGTTAAACTCAATAATTGCCGGTATGAGTACATGTTTTAAACCAAAAGTTACCCCAATCACCAGTTTTCCAGTATGAAGATTTCCCAGGTCTTGTACTAAAAGATACCCGTCATTGGCTAAATGCACGCATTTGAGTGCATAATTATAAAATAGTTCCCCGGCTTCCGTAATATAAATATGCTTGCCCACGCGGTTAAAAAGCGGGATACCCAATTCATCTTCCAACGATTTGATTTGTTGGGAAAGCGTGCTCTGGCTGATGAAGAGCTGGGAGGCTGCTTCTGTAAAATTTAGTAATTCTTTTGCCCTGGTAAAATACCTGAGTTGTCTTAGTTCCATTTTCGTTATCGGTTTTATCGATTGATATGATAGAAAGATACCGTTTTACAAATTAACGAATTCGCTGGAATTTTGTGTCCGCAAAGAAAAGAACCGCAAAAATCTTTTGCCACACATAAATATGAATACATTCAGGGCTTTTAAACACAGGAATTTCAAGTTGTTTTTTTACGGCCAGTCCGTATCTCTTTTAGCAACGTGGATACAAAAGACAGCGGTGGTTTGGCTGGTATATCGTTTAACAGGCTCTGCCCTTTTACTGGGCGTTGTTACTTTTGTCAGCCTGATTCCTACGTTGATTTTATCTCCTTACGCGGGAAGCTATATTGACAGGCACGACGGTTTTAAGGTGATGAAAAATACGCAGAAAGCGTCGCTGCTGCAGGCAGGAGCCTTAGCCGGTATTGTATATTTTGGGTTTTATAATGTAGCGGCCATTATTTTTTTAAGCCTGGCACAGGGAATTATAAATGCCTTCGATGTGATCTGCCGCCAGTCGATGATGGTAGAAATGGTGGATGATAAAGCGGATCTTCCCAACGCAATAGCAATGAACTCTACGATGAGTAATATGGCCCGCGTGGTTGGACCTGCATTTGCCGGCGTTATGCTGACTACTTTAGGCGAAGATTTCTGTTTTGTGAGTAATTTTTTAAGTTATCTGCCGGTATTGTTTTGTTTGTACCTGATGAAAATAAATCCCCGGGAGAATAACGTTCCTGTAAACAATATCATGGACGACCTTAAAGCCGGATTTAAATATATTACTTCAGACAAAGAAATGATTGGTTTGATTATGTTACTATCCGCCAGCAGTCTCCTTTTAGCGCCTTTTACAACGCTGATGCCCATTTTCGCTAAAGACCTTTTTCATGGCACAGCCGGCACGTTTAGTTTATTTGAAAGTGCCATAGGTGTGGGTTCAGTGATCAGCGCCATTTATATGGCGCGGCTTACAGCGATCAATAAATTGATTAGAGTAACGATCGTGGCAAGTTTGATTTTCAGTGTTGGCATCATCGTGATAGGCGTAGCCGGGAATATTTCTTTTGCGTTGCTGGGAATGGTAGTAGGCGGCTGTGGCATGATGGCTCAAAGCTCATCCATCAACACCTATATACAAACGCATGCCCGGCCGGAAATGCGCAGCAGAGCGATCGGTTATTATGTGATGGCGTATTTAGGTATCTCGCCTATTGGCAGCTTGATGATTGGCGTGTTGGCGGAATGGATGAATCCACGTGAATTAGTTGCCATGGAGGGTGTTATTGGATTGCTCATTGTTGGCGCTTATCTTTTTTATCGGAAACGGTTATCGGAAAATCCCGCTACAAGGAGGCCATTTTATAAAGTTATTGAATTAGCGAATTAGATTTTAAGAATGGAACTTCAAACACTGACACTTGAATATCTCTTTACACAATCGTCACATAATAGGTAAACCCTCACAGCCCAATCATTCTATATTTGCATTTTAAATTTTGCCAATTTCATAATGAATAAAGTACTGATCATAGATGATGAAGAAAAGCTAAGGACGCTACTTTCAAAAATTATTAGCCTTGAAGGTTTTGAAGTAATTGAGGCAGGAGATGGGAAAAGAGCTTTTCAAAAATTAGAAACCAGTGATATTGATGTGGTGATTTGCGATGTAAAACTCCCGGATGGAAGCGGGGTGGAATTATCCAAAATCATCAAAGAAAAATTTCCGCGTATAGAAATTATTTTGCTTACTGCTTATGGAAATATTCCGGACAGTGTGCAGGCGATAAAAAATGGTGCTTTCGATTATATTACGAAAGGGGACGACAACAATAAAATAATTCCGATGCTTTATAAAGCAGCGGAAAAAGTATCGTTGGCAAAACGGGTAATTCAGTTAGAAAAAAAAATAGGCAATAAATATTCTTTTGAGCTTATTATCGGTAAATCTAAAGCGATCAAAGCCGCCATTGATGGCGCAAAGAAAGTGGCCGCAACGGATGCGACTGTTCTGCTTACAGGCGAAACAGGCACTGGCAAAGAAGTGTTTGCACAGGCGATTCACAATGCCGGCAGCAGAAGCAAACAAAATTTTATTGCGGTGAACTGTTCTGCTTTCAGTAAAGAATTATTGGAAAATGAATTGTTTGGCCATAAGGCCGGAGCATTTACGGGCGCAATAAAAGATGCCAAAGGAATTTTTGAAGAAGCCAATAACGGTACTGTCTTTTTAGATGAGATTGGAGAAATGCCGTTGGATTTGCAAGCCAAATTATTAAGGGTTTTAGAAACAGGAGAGTTCTTAAAAGTCGGCGATAGCAAAACAACAAAAATCAATGTACGCATCATTGCGGCTACCAACAGGGATTTGCAAAAGGAAATGGAGGCCGGAAATTTCAGGGAAGATTTATTTTATCGGATAGCTGTTTTTCAAATTGCGTTACCTGCACTGCGGGAACGAGTGACTGATATTGAAGAATTGGCCATATTCTTTTTGCAAAGTTTTGCTGATAAAACAAATAAGAAAATTACAACGATACCCCAACCCTATCTTGAAGCGCTGAAACAACATTCATGGAAAGGGAATATACGTGAATTGAAAAATGTGATTGAACGCAGTGTCATATTAAGTGATGATGCCCAATTAACATTTGATACGTTACCAATTGAGTTGCAACAATACAATATCGGTAACAACAAAATGAAAATATTGTCGGCCTTTGAACTTGCCAGTGCAGAAAAGATACATATTCAAAAAGTATTGAACTATAGCAATGGCAACAAAACTGAAACAGCCCGGTTACTCAATATTGCTTTAACCACTTTATACCGGAAGTTGGACGACTATCAAATCAGCTAAACCATAGCAAAACGATAGTCTTTACCCTTTCAAAACGAAAGGGTTTCATTTTGCCCTCATTTTTGCAGAATGTCTGTAATATAATACAGTAAAGCGTTTCATCCCGATAGCAATAATCTGGTCTTGGTATTGCCATATCCTGGTGCACTAAAGTATTTATATGACAGCAATACTAATCATATCAGGCATTATCCTTTTTCTGGTCTTTTTTTTAGTCATTAAATATTTTGAAAAAATCTGAAAGTTATGACAGCTCTATTCATTATAGCCATTTGTGTATTTGCCTATATGTGCTATGTATTGATAAAACCGGAAAAATTTTAAAACATGAACACAGAAATTACAGGAATTGTTTTAATGTATTTAATCGTTGTATTGCTGGCAATTCCGTTGGGCAAATACATTGGCAAAGTATTCAACAGCGAGAAAACATGGTTGGATAAAATTTTCAATCCTGTTGATAGAATATTTTACAAACTAAGTGGCATTAATTATACTAAACAAATGAACTGGAAGCAACATCTTATTGCGTTGCTTACTATCAACCTCGTTTGGTTTTTGCTTGCCATGTTTGTACTCACAAATATGAGTTGGTTGCCACTCAATCCCGATGCGAATCCTTCCATGAGTGCAGATCTTGCTTTTAATACTTCCGTCAGTTTTATAAGTAATACCAATTTACAACATTACTCTGGCGAAACAGGCATTTCATATTTAGGACAGCTCGTTCTGATGCTTTTCCAGTTTATTAGTGCAGGTTGCGGTATAGCAATAGCCGCGGTAGTATTATTTGCGATGAAAGAAAAATCAACAGATAAGTTGGGCAATTTTTATTTTCTGTTTGTAAGAAGTTGTACCAGGATTTTATTCCCTATTGCATTATTGGTTGCACTGCTGTTAGTATTCAACGGCACGCCCATGACTTTTGCAGTAAAAGATACCATCACCAGTTTACAAGGCGACACAGTGCACGTGAGTCGTGGCCCGGTAGCAGCTTTTGTTGCCATTAAACAACTAGGCACAAATGGCGGCGGTTTCTTCGGAGCTAATTCTGCTCACCCATTGGAAAATCCCAGCTACTTTACCAATATTATAGAAACTATTTCCATTTTCTTAATTCCTATTGCATTGATTTTTTCATTAGGCTATGTTTTGAAAAGAAGACGATTGGCATGGACAATTTTTGGTGTGATGACCATTGGTTTTTTATTGCTCGTCATACCAACAGTTATCAATGAAATGAATGGAAATCCTGCAATTACAAAAATGGGTATCAGTCAACGCATGGGCAACATGGAAGGAAAAGAAGTGAGGTTTGGTTCAGCGGCTTCTGCCTATTGGGCAATCAATACAACCGTTACCAGCAATGGCTCCGTAAATGCCGCACATGATAGTCTTACGCCACTTTCAGGCATGTTTGCTTTATTGGGTATGATGGTGAATTGTTTTTACGGCGGCGTGGGAGTAGGTTTTTTAAATTTTTACATTTTCATTATCCTCGCCGTTTTTATTAGTGGGTTAATGGTAGGACGAACGCCCGAATTTCTCGGTAAAAAAATTGAAGCGCGAGAGATGAAAATCGCCATGATTGTTGCTTTACTGCATCCCCTTTTAATTCTTACAGGCACAGCAATCGCAAGCCATTTATATGCACATAACCCTGCCGCTTATGCAAGCTGGCTCAGCAATCCGGGCTATCATGGTTTCAGTGAGATGTTGTATGAATTCACATCAGCAAGCGCCAATAACGGATCAGAGTTTGCAGGTCTGGGAGCCAATACGCCATTTTGGAATATTGCCGATGGTATCATTATGTTATTAGCGCGCTATATACCGATTATTGGCCCGGTGGCCATTGCAGGAAGTCTGGCCAGTAAAAAATATATTCCTGAAAGTGCAGGCACATTAAAAACAGATAATCCCACGTTCGGACTGATGGTGTTTGCGGTAATTGCAATTGTGGCGGCGTTGTCGTTCTTTCCTGCATTGACATTAGGCCCTATTTCGGAATATTTTTCAATTTATTAATCATACAACAATGAAACGAGATACCAGTAATAAACTGTTTCAGTCATCCTTGATAAGTGAAGCGATTAAACAGTCTTTCATGAAACTTAGCCCCGTTAAAATGTTTCGCAACCCGGTAATGTTTACCGTATGGATAGGGACTTTGGTAATGACAGGTGTTTGTATTTGGATTGCCACAGGCGAAACAAACCAGGGAGGCCTTACCTATAATATTATCGTCACTGCTGTTCTTCTCATCACTTTACTATTTGCAAATTTTGCGGAAGCTATCGCCGAAGCAAGAGGTAAAGCGCAGGCAGACAGTCTTCGAAAAACAAGAGAAGAAACACCTGCCAAGTGGATACAGGCAGTTGGTGAAATGTATGTACACGAAATAAAAATTGTCCCTTCTTCCCAATTAAAAAAAGGCGATATTTTTTTATGTGAGGCGGGTGATCTTATTCCATCTGATGGCGAAATTATTAAAGGCCTGGCAACTATTGATGAAAGTGCCATCACAGGCGAAAGTGCCCCGGTAATTCGTGAAGCTGGCGGAGATAAAAGCAGCGTTACCGGCGGAACAAAAGTACTAAGTGATAGAATTGAAGTAAAAGTAACTACCGAAGCCGGCGAAAGTTTTTTAGATAAAATGATTGCGTTGGTAGAAGGGGCCTCAAGGCAAAAAACACCCAATGAAATTGCGTTGACTATTTTGCTCGCAGGCTTTACATTAGTGTTCATCATCGTAACAGTTACTTTAAAACCGTTTGGCGATTATGCAAAAACACCCATCACCATTGCAGCTTTTATTTCTTTGTTTGTCTGTTTAATTCCAACAACCATCGGTGGTTTATTATCTGCAATTGGCATCGCTGGGATGGACCGGGCATTGCGGGCAAATGTAATTACCAAAAGCGGTAAAGCCGTGGAAACTGCTGGCGATATAGATGTATTGCTTTTAGACAAAACTGGAACGATCACTATTGGAAACAGGAAAGCAACTAATTTTTTTCCGGCAAATGGTATTAATGAAAAGCAATTTCTCAAATCAATAGTTTTAAGTTCAATGTCAGATGAAACCCCGGAAGGGAAATCAATTATTGAATTAGCGGGTATTAATCCATTGGATTATAAAATTGAACATCCAAGATTTATAAAGTTCTCTGCCGAAACAAGAAGTTCAGGAATTGACTATGACCAGGTAAAAATCAGGAAGGGCGCTTCGGACGCAATCAGGAATTTAGTCGAAAAAGCGGGCAATCGTTTTCCTGAAGAAACTGCTGAAAAAGTAAAAATAATCTCAAGTAATGGTGGTACACCTTTGGTGGTGGCTGAAAATGAAAAAGTGTTGGGTGTAATTGAATTGCAGGACATCATTAAACCCGGCATACACGAACGTTTTGAACGCTTGCGTAAGATGGGAATTAAAACAGTAATGGTAACAGGAGACAATCCCTTAACGGCAAAATACATAGCGGAAAAAGCAGGTGTGGATGATTTTATTGCCGAGGCAAAACCGGAAGATAAAATGAACTACATCCGTAAAGAACAGAGTGAAGGAAGATTAGTTGCCATGATGGGCGATGGCACGAATGATGCGCCTGCATTGGCACAGGCAGATGTAGGCGTAGCAATGAACAGCGGCACGCAAGCTGCAAAAGAAGCGGGTAATATGGTCGATTTGGATAACGACCCCACCAAATTGATTGAAGTCGTGGAAATCGGTAAACAATTATTGATGACAAGAGGAACGCTGACGACGTTCAGCATTGCAAACGATGTGGCAAAATATTTTGCCATTGTGCCTGCATTGTTCATCGCCTCTATTCCGGCTTTACAAGGCCTGAACGTTATGAAATTACATTCGCCTGAAACTGCTATTCTTTCTGCAGTAATTTTTAATGCCATCATCATTCCATTATTAATTCCATTAGCATTAAAAGGCGTTGCGTACAAGGCCATTGGTGCAAGTGCATTACTCAGAAGAAACTTATTGATATATGGTTTGGGTGGCGTAATTGTGCCATTCATAGGTATCAAACTGATTGACATTTTTGTCACCATGTTCATGTAAAAAAATAGTAGTTATGAAAGAAAATCTTTTACCGGCAATAAGGCTTACCATAGTTTGCTTATTGTTCTTCTCAGGAATTTACACATCGATTGTATTGGGCATTGCACAATTTTCACCAAATAAAGGCAACGACGAAATCATTGTTCAAAACAATAAAAAGTATTACATGAATGTTGGACAGAAATTTACAGACGACAAATATTTTGATACGCGTCCTTCGGCAGTTGATTATAACGCGGCGGGTGGAAGTGCCAGCAACTATGGCCCTTCCAATCCTGATTATTTGAGAACAGTGCAGGCACGAATTGATACTTTTTTAGTTCATAATCCGGGTGTAAAAAAGTCAGACATTCCCTCTGATATAGTGACGGCAAGCGGTAGCGGTCTTGACCCCAACATTTCTGTACAGGCTGCTAACGTACAGGTAAAACGTATTGCGAAAATGCGAGGTATCGCTGAAGGAAATTTGCAACAACTTATTATTTCCAATACACAAAAACCGTTTGCAGGATTTTTAGGGCCTGAACGGATTAATGTACTTAAATTGAATCTTGCATTAGATGATTTAAAATGAACGATTAATTGCCGGAAACCAGAGACCATACGGTACAACATTTCCTCGACCTGATAAAAAAATCGAGAAGGGGAAAGTTTAAAGTATATATCGGCATGAGTGCCGGTGTAGGCAAAACATACCGCATGCTCCAGGAAGCGCATTCGTTACTGCGTAATGGTATTGATGTTAAGATTGGTTATATAGAAACACACTATAGAAAAGAGACACACGATTTACTGGAAGGGTTACCCATTATCCCAAGAAGAAAATTATTTTACAAAGGAAAAGAATTAGAAGAACTGGATGTTCAGGCTGTGATTAATTTACGGCCTGAAGTAGTCATTATTGATGAATTGGCACACACCAATATTGAAGGCAGTAAAAATGAAAAGCGCTGGCAGGATGTAGAGGAAATTTTAGATGCCGGCATCAACGTAGTCAGTGCTGTAAATATTCAGCATATAGAAAGTTTAAACGAACAGGTAAAAGAAATTACGGGTGTTGAAGTTAAAGAACGTATTCCGGACAGTGTGATTGGACAAGCGGATGAAGTGGTAAACATTGATCTTACCGCAGATGAATTGATCGACAGGTTGAAAGAAGGAAAGATCTACGATAAAGCAAAAATCGAAACAGCATTAAGTAATTTTTTCAAAAGCGATCATATCCTTCAGTTACGTGAGTTGGCATTAAAAGAAGTGGCTTCACAGGTAGTACGAAAAGTGGAAACTGAAGTTAAGAGAACAAATGTGGTAAAACAGGAGAAATTCCTGGCGTGTATCAGTACCAATGAAAAAACCGCAAAAAATGTTATCCGAAAAACTGCTAGACTCGCCAATTATTATAACAGTAAATGGTACGTCTTGTATGTGCAAAAGTCAAAAGAAAGTGCGGATAAAATAGCATTAGATAAACAAAGGCATTTAATAAATAACTTTAAGCTGGCAACAGAATTAGGCGCCGAGATAATAAAAGTAGAGAACGAGAATATTGCAAAAGCAATTATAGAACAATGTGCAGAAAGAAAGATAACCACCGTTTGTATTGGCAAACCGCACCTGAATTTAATAAGGGTAATTTTGTCAACAAATGTGTTTAATCAATTATTGAAAATGCTGTCTGCAAACGATATTGACCTCGTAATTTTGAGTTAAGAGATAGTCACATGAACTGCATTTAATAAGGCCCGGCGACCGAGTATGGAAAAGTAAAAATACTTTCAGATGAAAATCAAATTAAAACTTTCTTTGGGCATCGGGCTGTTGTTTGCCATGATCGCACTCCTGACTATATTGAGCATTTTGTTTATCAACAGGCTTGCCAGCGATTCTGCAAATGTATTAGTCAGCAATTACAATAGTGTGAACTATTGCCGTCAAATGATGATCGCATTAAACGAGGGAATAACCAGCCAGGAAGGCCAATTAGATTTCAAAACAAATCTTACAAAACAACAAGCTAACATTACCGAAATCGGCGAGGGAGATATGACGGAAAAACTGGTATCAGATTTTGATAGTCTATATCAATCACCGTCAGACTCAATTTTGCATCACGAAGTTCAAAAAGATATTACCGATATTATGTTGTTGAATATGCAGGCCATTCAACGAAAAAGCAAAGTGGCAAAAACCACGGCAGATTCATCCATCTTATGGGTTTCAATTGCAGGGACTCTTTGTTTTCTTTTCGCATTAATCATGTTGTTCAATTTGCCCGGAAACGTTGGCAACCCTATCAAAGAATTAACCACAAGCATTAAAGAGATCGCGGATGAAAATTATTCTGAAAGGGTACATTTTGAAAAACACAATGAATTCGGGGAATTGGCTTCAGCATTTAATACAATGGCAGAAAAATTAGAAGAATACAAAGCAGGTAACCTTGAAAAAATAATGGTGGAAAAGAAAAGGATTGAAACGCTCATTAATAATATGAATGATCCTATAATTGGATTAGATGAAAATCAAAGAGTACTGTTTATGAATAATGTTGCTTTAAAGATTGCGGGATTAGACAGTGCAGGAATTATCGGAAAACCTGTTCAGGACATTGCGATGAAAAATGATTTGATCAGGATGCTTGTTCAGGAATTATTTGACGGGGATAGCCAGCAGAAACAGGCGTTACTTACACCTTTAAAAATTTATGCAGACAATAAAGAAAGTTATTTCGAAAAAGAAATTATCCCTATAAAGATTATCCCTACCGGTGAGAAAAAAGAAAAGGAGATCGGTAATGTGATCCTCTTGCAAAATATAACGCCGTACAAAGAACTTGATTTTGCCAAAACCAGTTTTATTGCCAACGTTTCGCATGAATTGAAAACACCTATTTCGTCCATAAAAATGAGTTTGCAATTATTGGAAAATGAACAGGTAGGAGCACTAAATACAGAACAACAACACCTTTTGGAAAGTATTAAAGAAGACGCAGGAAGGTTATTAAAAATTACGGACGAACTACTGAACATGACGCAGGTGGAAAGTGGAAGTATTCAAATGAATATGATACCATCTGACGCTAAAGAAATTGTTGAATACGCTGTTAATGCTAATAAGTCAGCAGCCGAACAAAAACAAATAAAATTGAAAATTACGGTTGAAGATAATTTGCCCAAACTACTTGCCGACAATGAAAAAACGTCATGGGTATTGACTAATTTAATTTCCAATGCGATCCGCTATTCTTATGAATATTCTGTGATTGATCTTAATGTTGAAACAAAAAATGAAAAAATAAAATTCTCTGTTACGGATACCGGGCAAGGTATCCCTCCTCAATATGTTGACAAAATCTTTGACCGATATTTCCGCATACCCGGCACCAAAAAAGAAGGTACCGGATTAGGGTTGAGTATCAGCAAAGAATTTATTGAAGCACAGGGTGGGCAAATTACTGTGAAGAGTGATCTTGGTGCGGGAAGCACCTTTTCGTTTTCGCTTAATCATTTTCTAAGTCAAGGAAAATAATAAAACTTGCTATTCGGAGATTGTAAAAATGATCAATAAAAAAACAGGAATCTTTAATATTTGTTGCTTTACCATAATCAGGGAAAATCCCTAAAATTTAATCTTATACTTAACTCGGTTGAAACGTTAACGTTGGAATAAAAATTTGTCAGAATTTGACTGATCTATTATTTAAAAGCCATTGTCTCAATAGGTGCACGATAAAGTGATATAAAATAGCAATACATTTAGTGCAAATTTCAAAAAATGAACTTTAAAAGGGTCAATAATATTTCAGGATGGATTATTTGTACGATTGCCTGCACTGTATTTACTATGACCCGCGAAGCAAGTGTAAGCTTTTGGGATTGTGGTGAATTTATTTCCTGCGCCTATAAATTGCAGATATCACATCCGCCAGGTGCGCCTCTTTTTATTCTTCTTGGCCGTTTGTTCATCATTCTTTTTAGTGGCAATATAAATGCCGCCACACCCAATTTTCACGCGGCTGTTGATGTCAACCTGATGTCCTCCATGTGTAGTGGGTTCACCATACTTTTTCTGTTCTGGACCATTACCCATTTTGCAAAAAAGATGTTGGTAAAAAAAGGTGAAGTAATTAATCGTGAAAACACCATTGCTATCATTTCGGCTGGGGCTGTAGGCGCCCTGGCACTTACATTTTCTGATTCTTTTTGGTTCTCTGCTGTTGAGGGAATCGTTTTTGGGGTATCTCCTCTTTTTATTTCTTCTGCTTTTTGGGCCATGCTCAAATGGGAAGAACAGGCAGATAATCGATACGCAGATAAATGGATTGTACTGGTCGCTTATCTCATGGGTTTATCTATCGGAGTGCATTTATTGAGCTTGTTGAGTATCCCGGCTATTGTGATGACTTACTATTTCCGCAGGTATAACTATTCACGCAAAGGTGCAATACTTGCTTTTCTTTTAGGATGTGTTTTAACGGGAGTAGTACAGATTTTGATTATCCAGGATACCGTGAAATTAATCGGTTGGTTCGAAATTCTATTTGTAAATGGCATGGGGCTTCCGTTCAATTCCGGTATGTTTTTCTGTTTGGCACTTTTTGTTTTAGCGATTGTTTTAGGGCTACGCTGGGCTATAAAAAGGAAAAATCATCTTGTAGAGTTAGGAATACTTTGTTTTGCGTTTATCATGATTGGTTATTCCTCGTATGGAGTGATCATGATAAGAGGAAATGCGGACCCTGCGATCAATATGCAGAATGTTACGAATCCTATGGACCTTGTTTCCTATCTCGACAGATCTCAATATGGTACATGGCCTATTATTAGAGGCGCTGATTTTACAGCACAGCCAACTGGTAATAAAGATGAGGGAAACATTTATGAAAAAAATGAACGCACCGGTAAATATGAAGTGGTAGGAAAGAAAACAAGCTATGAATACGATCCCTCAGATATTCATTATTTCCCCAGGATATGGGATACTGATAATTCCCAGGGGCATGTTGACTTCTATAAGCAATGGCTGGGATTAGATGGGACTGAGGCTCCGAGCACACAAGACAATATTAAATGGTTGATGGGATACCAGTTTAACCTGATGTACTGGCGGTATTTTATGTGGAACTTTTCCGGGAGACAGAATGATCTGCAGGGAACTGGTAATCCAAGAGATGGGAACTGGATATCGGGTATTGCACCCCTGGATAATTGGCGTTTGGGTGATCAAAGTAAAATGCCGGACTCACTTAAAAATAACAAAGCGCATACTACTTTATTTATGCTTCCTTTTATCTTAGGATTATTGGGGCTGGTTTATCAGTGGAAACAGGATCGTAAAAACGCAGTGGTGATATTCATCTTGTATTTTTTTACAGGCATTGCCATCATACTTTATCTGAACCAGGCAGGTCCGCAACCAAGGGAAAGGGATTATTCTTACGTGGGTTCTTTTTATGCATTTTCTATTTGGATTGGGCTTGGAGTTTTGTATGTGTATGAACTGTTGAAGAAAAAACTAAAACCGATCCAATCGTCGGTAGTAGCCGGCGGCGTTTGCCTTATTGCTGTTCCGTTGCTTATGGCTTGCCAGGAATGGAAATCACATGACCGTTCCAAAAAGACATTGGCAAGAGATGTTGCTGCCGATTACCTCAATTCCTGCGCACCGAATGCGATATTATTTACCGGGGGCGACAACGATACATATCCACTTTGGTATGCACAGGAGGTTGAAAATATCAGGCCAGACGTACGTGTTATTGTGGTCAGCCTCTTAGGTACTGACTGGATGATTGATCAATTACGAAGAAAAATTAATAAAAGCGATCCTGTTACAATTAGTTGGGCACACGATAAATATGCAGGTGACAGGCGCGATTATATTCCATATTATGATAAAGGAGGAATTATTTCCAAAGATAGCGTGATGAATCTAAACGATGCAATGGCTTTTATGGCAAACAATAGTGATCAATTGGTAACGCAAGGAGGAGATAGTTTGAATTATTTCCCTACTCACAACTTTTATATTCCTGTCGACAAAAATATAGTACTTCAAAATGGCACTGTAGATCCTATGGACAGTTCTAAAATATTGGATCGTCTAAATATCACCGTGTCAAATAGTAATTTATATAAGAATGACCTAATGGTGCTGAACATTATTGCTGCAAACAATTGGAAGCGACCTATTTATTTCACACAACCCCAGGGATTAGGATTGAACAATTTCCTGCAAAATGAAGGGATGACTTACAGGCTGGTACCAACTGCACAAAAGGATCCAAATGGTACTGATGCAATTAACACAAATGCTGGCTATCAAAATCAGATGTCAAATTTCTATTTTGGCGGAGCACAATATCCAAACATTTATTTTGATGAAAATAGCAGAAGATCATTAATGACCATAAGGAGGGCTTTCTCAACAATTGGCAACGCACTTGCGTTAAATGGAAAAAAAGACAGTGCACTCCAGGTATTAAATCGCGGCTACAAAATAATGCAGCCCTCTTCGGTTTCTTACGGAATGGTATCTGCCGGAAACATGCAGGATATCACTTCTCTCCAATACGCTTATGCCTTCTACCTGGCAGGTGATATTAAAAACGGAGATCGGATAGCTGATGATGTTATAAGCGATTGCCAGCAACAGGTTGAATATTACAACTCATTGTTGGATGCCGATGCGGGATATTTTCAGAGAGACTTGCAAACAGCGGAAGGCATCATAAAAGAATTGCAGGAAATGAAGACAAATTTTCACCCTAAAAAATAGAAAGATGAACGGTGAATTCGAGAATTAGATATAAACGTTTAATGCCTTCATATCAGATTGTTTTACTTTTTGTCCTGCTTTGTATAATCCCTTGAATATGCATTGCGAAAGCCCTGTGCTATTGCCCTTAATTTTATTAAAAATAATTATTACAGTAAACAAATATACCTGTCCGGTAGGCAGGCAAATCCAGTAGATTTTTATTCTCCGGATATACCTGGCGTTCTGTTGTTCATATCATCGTGTTCGCTGGAAAAAGCCATTAGATAAAATTCTTGTCGGGTTGCTTACCTTTACAATAAAACATTAAAACCATGAAAGCATTTTTAGGAATAGGATTATTAGGCGCCGGTTTCGTAAGGGCGATGATCAATAAAGGGGACCAGGTGCAAGTTTGGAACCGCACTGCCTCCAAAGCACAAGAGCTGGAGCAATATGGTGCAGAAGCATTTGACAGCATCGCCGATGCCGTGAAGAATGCAGACATAATACATGTGGCATTAAAAGACGATGCCACCGTTGAAGAAGCATTGGCAAAGGGGGAAGCAGGACTTAAGCAGGGCGCCATTATTGTAGATCATACCACCACTTCAATAGAAGGAGCCAGGCAGAGAACAAAAAAATGGAAAAGCAAAGGTTTCTTTTATCAACACGCACCTGTATTTATGGGGCCGCAGAATGCGCTGGAAAGTACAGGCTATATGCTGATCTCAGGCGATCAAAAGCTGGTAAAACAACTGGAACCACAATTATCTGCCATGACAGGCAAACTGCTAAATTTTGGAGAAGAGGTAGGTAAAGCGGCCGCGATAAAACTTACTGGAAACCTTTTTCTTGTAGGATTAAACGGAGCTCTGGCAGATACAATAGCATTTTCTAATGCGGTAGGTATTTCCTCGAACGAACTCTTACAATTATTTGCGGAGTGGAATCCCGGCGCTTCATTACCGGCAAGGCTTAAACGCATGACTGGCGATGATTTCACCAGTCCTTCGTGGAGACTTGAAATGGCCAGGAAGGATACCGGATTATTTCTAAAGGAAGCAGAGAATAAGGGCGTTAGGCTGAACGTAATCCCGGGCGTGGCAGCATTGATGGATGACTGGATAAAGAAAGGGCATGGCAAAGAAGACTGGATGATTATAGGGAAAGTTGAATAACTATCTCAATGCTACGGGCCTTATTTCAATCGTCTGTTCCGTGGCATTCCATCCGTAAAATTCCACGGTTGCATTTCATTGGTCACAGTCGCATCATCAATCGTATTTTTTTGCTTTCGTACGCGTATTAATAATAGAGTGTTAACAAATAAAAAACTCAATTATTTGTTGGTTTACTATAGATCATTAATTGAATTCATGCATAGCGTCAGTAAGTATTGTGTTTTCAATCCCAATCAAAATTGACAATCTCTCCGTTTAGTTTCCATTTTTTGGAGACTGAATTTATCTCGTATACGCATAACTGATATATAGAACCAAAATAAGAATTCATTGAATTCCTGCCCGAATGAATTCGTTCAGGCGGGTGTTGCTTTACTGGAAATACGTATGTTGGTAAATCAGCCGCACCGTCCACCGTGCAATATCAACGGTGTAAGAATTAATGAGCTTTTTTTGAAGTTATGAGAATCACGCCGTTTCTACCTTTTTCACCATAAATTGCTGTAGCTGATTTATCTTTTAATACATCTATTGATTCAATATCAGCAGGATTAACCTTATCGGTGGACTCTATCTCCACGCCATCCAAATAAACAAGAGGTGGCAATTTATTTGATTTTATTATTTTACTCTTTTTGGCACCAACTTCATCTTTAGCTGTTATCTCCGCTGATCGGGTTGCGTAATGTTCATTTGGAGTTATCGGTTTAACCTTAGGCCGGGCGAAAATCCAAAATAAAAATGCCATGGCAGGAATTACCACAATGGCAGCCATTTTTTTTGCAGAAGCAGAAGCCGGTTTCCTCATCATGTTAATCCGCTTTAATTTATCAAAATGAGAAAAAGAACTGGCAAATGTAAACGCAGAAGTGCCCAGGCTGTGATTGATTAATGCAGCACGATACATTGCAGGAGAATTGCCCAACTTTAAAACAGCCTGATCTGCGAGGTATTCGTGATTTTGTTTGATGGCATGTAAATACAACCAGGCAAAGGGATTAAACCATTGAGCCATGCAGAATAGCTGAGAGGCCAGCAGATCAATCCAATGACCCTGCTTTATATGACCCAGTTCATGCTCAAGAATCATCTTTTTTTCTGTTTCAGAAACTTCAGATGATCCATCAATAATGATATAATTAAAAACGGAAAATGAAGATTTAAATACAGGCGTATTTACCAATTTATAACCTTTGGCTGAGATACAACCATATTGGTTAATTATCCTTTTTATTTTACTTAAACCTATAAGATGGCGGATAAGTAAAATACAGGCGCCCGTAGCATAAGCAGATAATGCTATATTAAACCAACCATAAACCTTATTAGCCGCAGGTTTTACGTTTTGAACAAACTGTGGAAAACCACTATCTGGTATCACATTTACTTCATAGAAATACGTATAAAAAGGAAACACTACAGAACCTATTAAACCAATCAGTAAAAAATACCGGTTAAAATGGTAAAAAGTTTCATTTTTAAAAAAACACCAGTAAATGCCTAAAAACACCATGGCACACAGTGAAGATTTTAGCAGGTATATGGCCAGCGCTTCCATAAATTATTATTTTTCTTTTTCTTTTTTTAGTTCGTCTTTCGTTTCTTGTATCAACAGATCCAGTTCTTCAATAGTGTAATTTTTCTCATTGGCAAAAAACGAAGCCATGGATGCAAAAGAGTTATTAAAATAATTTTTGAGTAATCCAAATAACTGCGTTTTGGAGTAAGCTTCTTTTAGAATAGCAGGAGCATAGATATTAGCACGCCCCAGATTCTTGTGCTTAACAAACCCTTTATTCCCTAATATGGTTAAGACGGTAGAAACAGTTGTTCTTGCTGGTTTAGGGTCTTCCAGCCTTGTAAGAATATCCTGTACTGTTCCTTTACCCAGATCCCACAATATTTGCATGATCTGTTCTTCCGCCTTAGTTAACTGAGCTATTTTTTTCATTGTTTCATAAATGTATG
>Ga0207933_1000491_pt1 | contig 38480 bp, 26 predicted proteins | sample NGESurdeep092012_4_FD_184488 | JGI IMG/M metagenome (GOLD analysis project Ga0207933, IMG submission 184488) | Arctic peat soil microbial communities from Barrow, Alaska - NGEE Surface sample F53-3 deep-092012 (SPAdes) | ecosystem: Environmental > Terrestrial > Soil > Wetlands > Peat ... | reverse complement strand
ACTTTTTTGTAAATTCTATTAAACTCATTCCTGTAAACATGGCTAATAATTTTAGCTCAAATATACTAATATTATTAGCTTAAAACAAATACTATTCAATTCATCACGACCTATCTGCTTTATTCTAAAAATATTAAATCAGGTTTCATTCAAATCAACGCTTTTCATTCAATACCTTTATCAATTCAGAAATAAAAATTTTTCTGAATAGAAATCCTTGTTATTTATCCGCTTACTGTTCAAAGTTGTTTTCTTCTAACAGAGAAAATTCATCTTCACTTCAATATGGTTTATCATTCTCAACGATAGCCGTTCCGAAAATTTTTATCCTTCAAAAAATTACCAGAGGATTACCAACTTGATTCTTTATCTTAGAAAAAGATATTTCGAAAGATAAACCTTGCATATAATATGGATTTGACCACGGAGCAAAAAGCAATTATTAATTCCACAGGGAACATAAAAATCAATGCCGTTGCCGGATCAGGTAAGACTACCACAATAATTGAATATGCCAAAGCGCGTCCAAAGAATGCGCGCATACTATATCTCGCGTTTAATAAATCCGTAAAAATTGAAGCCACTAAAAAATTTGCTGAAAAAGGATTGCCAAATGTAAAAGTAGAAACCGCGCATTCGCTGGCTTATAAAAACGTTGTTTTCAGGCACAATTATAAAGTGAGTTCCAACGGTTACAAATCAAACGAAATAGTTGATTTACTTGGCCTGCAAGGCAATGGTGATAAATTGGCAGAATTCATCATTGGCAATCATATCAATAAATTTGCCGCCTATTTTTGTAACAGCGATAAAGCAAAAGTTCAGGATTTAAATTACCTGGATTTAATAACCGATAAGAAAGCCCGAACTTTTGTTTCTAATTATTATCCGTACATAGAAAATCAAACTCGTTTGTTCCTGAGTAAAATGGACAAAGGCGAAATTGAAATTACACACGATTTTTATTTAAAGAAATTTCAGCTGTCAAATCCACAGCTAAATTTCGACTATATTTTATTTGATGAAGGCCAGGATTCTTCACCAGTAATGCTGGATATTTTCTTCAAACAACCGGCCACAAAAGTCATTGTTGGCGATAAGCATCAACAAATTTACGGATGGCGTTTTGCGATAAATTCTTTAGAGAAGACGGATTTCAAAACATTCAATCTTTCTACCAGTTTTCGCTTTAGCCAGGATATAGCGAACCTTGCTGTGGCCGTTCTGGAAAGAAAAAACATCATCGGAAAGTATGATCCGGCAACCATTTCAGGAAAAGGCGATTTTAAAGAAAATAAAACAAAAGCAATATTGGCACGCACCAATCTTGGATTATTGTTGAAAGCCATTGAATATGTAACGGACAGAAAAAATGTAAAGCAAATTTATTTTGAAGGAAATATTAATTCTTACACGTACGCCGATGACGGCGCTTCTCTTTATGATGTATTGAATCTTTATAATGGCTATCGCCCCCGGATAAAAGACAAGCTGATTCAGTCAATGAAAAACATGTATGAATTGGAAGATTATGTGAAGAAAACAGAAGATGTTCAGCTCGGCATGATGTTAGAAATTGTAAAAGAATACGGCAATAGAATTCCTGGAATTATAAAATCAATAAAGGACAAACATGTGCCAAACGATGAAAAAGAAAAAGTCGAAATGGTTTTTTCAACTGTACATCGTTGCAAAGGAATGGAGTACGATTCTGTTCAACTCGTAAACGATTTTGTAACCGAAGAAAAGTTGAAAAAACTAAAAGAGGAAACAAAAGAAGGCGAATTGAATGCGGCAAAACTGAATGAGGAAATTAACCTTCTTTATGTGGCGACAACAAGGGCAAAAAATACGATTCATATCCCCGAAGCGTTGATGCCATTCGAGTTTCCTGCTTCACGTCACATTCATATTTTAAAGGAATTAGCGGAAGAAATGAAGATGGAAGAAATTCATTTGGGTAAGCTAAAACAAATAAAAGAAAAATCGTGATCGGTTGCTGAATCGCGCGAGAAAAACAAAGGCGCATACAAACCATGGACAACTGAACTTGATGAAGAATTAACGCACATGTTTTGTAGTGGAATTAATATCAAAGACATGCCCAACCATTTTGGTCGAAGCAGGAGTGCCATTAATTCAAGAATAAAAAAATTAGAATTGGAAGATTTATACGGATGATAAATCAGGTACTTTCTGATAGTGAATAAGTGCATTTTAGGTTGTGATAAATCGCAGTAAACAAATAAATATCATCAATTCTTATTCTTTGTAAAAGAGATACTTTTAATAAACTATCGTAATTGAATAAGGCGGTAATTCAATATTTTTTGATCCTTCTATTTGCTTTGTTATCGGAGAAAGATTTAAATCCGGATGGCTGTTCATTCCATCACTTTTCCAATTATACTGCTGTTTTGAATATTGAATTAAATGAAAAGGTTGCCAACCGACCGGCTTTTTTACCATTATGTTTTCAACATCAATGTCTACGTTCCAGTTTCGATGGGGATCTTTATTGATAAGCATTACAGACCATTTGCCACCCGGCGCACGAAGCGCGTAAGAAGCAACAAGAGGTTTGTCTTTTCTGTTACTTATATCGGTGGATGATGAATACATTTCTAAAAGAGAATCAGACGGCTGTGCCCAAAAATGAGTAACCATTTGCATCGCATAAAAAGCAGCAGTTTTATATTTTACTTTGCCATTATCACCCAGGCCAAAAAACATATTGTTACCATAGCCGCCGCATTTATCTGTTTCCTGTAGCCATGCCGGTTCATAGCCATAAAGAAAACTTTTACCTCCACCCAATTGCATGAATTTTCCAAGAATATCAGCATACATTAATGCGCCTTCCATTTTCACTTCTGATATTCCCTCATAGGCCGAATAGCCATATTCAGTTACATATAATGGTGTGTTTTCTGGTAAAATATTTTGAATATTTTTTAACGCGATAGCAAGCATGCCTGGCGCAGCCAATAATTGTGGTGCAGGTGAAGTGCAAATATTATCAAACGGATACCATTCAAAAGAAAAAAAGTTGAAGAGATTAAAACCATCATGGGTTTTCAAATAATTCAAAAACTCACTCGTCCAGTTTGATTCAGTAAAGACAGTGCTATCTTCGGGGGTAAAAGTAAGTGAGGCAAATCCCGGGCCACCCATTCTCATAGCGGGGTCCAATTGTCTTATCTTTTTCCCCAATTGATAATATAGAGCTGCATAATCAACGGGAGAAATTAATTGGCCTTCAGGTTCCTCTCCCATTTCAACTTCATCCACTGGATAATTTTTTGCTTTGAGATATTTTATCATTGCCAAAACGTTATCAGGCGTATCGTACAAAAGTGCTGCAGGAAACAGTGCGGGTTGTCCGCCCGTGATGCCTGATTTAAAAATAAGGTCTATTCCTGCCTGTTCCGTATTAGGATCCAAATCTTTTGAAGTATGCCACGGATCTGTTGAAGACACACGAATATTGGTTTGATCATGATCGGGCGAATGATGCATACGATCATCAAATTTCCCATCCGCATTCAACAATCCCGCCTGCATTTCTCTAATAGCAAATCCCAGGTAGTCTCTTACATCTTTTGTACCTCCATTTGCTGAGTATGAACTTTGCGTCATTGAAATTCTGATAAAACGAATGCTAACAGGTTCATCCGCAATCTTTACAACCTTAGTTTTCCCGGTAGCATTTTCAATCGTATTTTTAGTAAAAGGAAACCATATTCCGGGTTCATACGGATCAAAATAATCTGGGTCGTTTCCTTTTGCATAATCTATTTTATAAGAAAGAGCGTATGGATTTCCCCAAAGAATTCTGACGGCATTTATCTTTCGGTATTTACCCAAATCGATAATTACCCATTGTGGATGAAGTTCCTTCGAGTCATGGGTATAATACTTATCCAGGTAAGGATTGCTTTTCCAAAAAGACGACGTATCGCCATCGCAAATACGCGAATAACCATCATCGTTAGCCTGGTCGTGGGTATTGCCTCTTCGTGGTAAACGATAACCGTACGAAATTTCTATTGGTTTTTTACTTACTTGGTCAGATACCCAATATCCCTGGCGATTGGCGCTGTCACTCCATTTCCCTTCAGAATTCCAATGCCATACCTCTCCTGCGAGTTCTGTTCTTAGTCTATAACTTATTGGTTTAAGGCCAACGGTCTTCATCGCCGCAATATTTTCGGGAGTAAGCATCTTACCAATATCTCCTTTGAAATGTCCATCTATGGCGCCTCCTATATTTTCAGATGGCACAAAAGAGTTTTGCGGATGATTTGGTGTATATAGAATATGAATATTCCCTTTGTCTGTTTTTTGAGAATATGAATTATAAACGAAACAGAAAAGTAACCAAAGGAACACAATTTTTTTCATACAGAATTTTGATGCAATAGTCATTCTACCCGAGACCAACCTCAGTATGTCTTGCAGGAATTTCTACATCCAGGAATCCTTTACTGATTAAGCGGTTTTTAAAATCTTGCTGCACATCATAATCCCCATGAACTAAAAATAATTTTTTAACCTGCTTAGGGTCCTGGCAGGCAAGCCATTGGCAAAGATCATTATAATCGCCATGAGCGCTCATGCTTTTTATTTCTCCAATTTCAGCATGTACCTCATGTGGCTGACCAAATATTCCTACTTCTTTTGGATGTAATTTTAATCTTCCACCCAAAGAATTTGGCTCGCAATATCCACTGAACAAAATGGAATTACGGCTATTTTCGATGTTGTTGCTAATGTGATGTTTTACGCGTCCCGCATCTGCCATTCCACTTGCAGAAATAATTACCATAGGATCAGAACGATAGTTGAGGGATTTACTTTCTTCTACCGATTGTACAAATTTTAATCCTTTAAAATTAAAAGGATCATGATCAGTTTGTAATAATTTTTGTACCCGGCTATTAAAATATTGTGGATAGCTCTCCATTACCTGGGTTGCTTCCAGGCTTAGCGGACTATCAACATAATAAGGAAGATCCGGAAGTCGGTTTTCATTTTCTAATTGATTGAGTGCATACAATAATTCCTGTGTACGACCGACGCTGAATGCGGGAATGATGAGTTTACCTTTTTTTTGCAAACAGGTTTTTGTTATCCATTCCAGAAGTTTATCAGGAGTGCCAGTGATTTCTTCATGTAACTTATTTCCGTAGGTAGATTCCATGATAATGTAATCGGCCTGGGGAAATACTTCTGGCGATCTTAAAATAATATCTCTGTATCGTCCCACATCGCCGGAAAATGTGAGATGCGTTTCTTTGCCATTCTCAGTAATTTTTAAATGCACTGTGGTACTGCCGATGATATGCCCTGCATCCAGATACATAAACTGTACATTTTCGTCTATCGTAAACCATTTTCCATAATCCACAATTTCAAAATGTTCAACAGCTTTGGTAGCATCTTCCATTACATAGAGGGGTGCCAAATAGGGCTTCCCTTGTGCAGATCGGGTTTTGTTTTCAAATTTTAAATCATTTTCCTGTATGCCCGCGCTGTCCGCCATGAGTCTGGCAGCCAGATCCTTGGTAGCCGGAGTGGCATATACTTTTCCGGTATAGCCTTCTTTAATTAATTTAGGAATCAAACCACAATGATCAATATGGGCGTGCGAAAGTATCATGTAATCCACTTCAGAAGGATTAAAACCAAAATCACGATTAAGCGTATCGGTTTCATCTCCCAGTCCCTGGTACATGCCGCAGTCAAGCAAATATTTTTTCCCGTTTGTAAGAGTAAGCAGGTGTTTAGAACCGGTAACAGTACGTGCTGCGCCGTGAAAAGCAATTTTCATAAATGAAATTTAAAGATGGACAATGAAATTAAAGTTACGGGTAAAAATTGTTTTTTGTTAGATTGTAAAGAAGTTAGAATAATGAATACCCGAACAAATACCTGATGCAACGATTATTTCAGACAGTAAAGCAACTAATTTTTGAAATTCTTATTTACCAATAGACAAATTAACTAATTAACTAATTTTTTTGCTTTAAATGACCAGGTAAATAAAAATTCGGCAATTAATTCATGATTTTTATTCCTCCCTGTTGTTTTTACGTTGATTGCTTTTCCTTCTCCGCTCGTGATTGCCTCATTTACAATGTTGGCTATTTTTAATCCATCTTCACAGGTAAAGAATGATGTGCCGGTTGCTTTTTTAAAATAATTGGCTTCCATTTTAGTGACCAGCATAGAAACAGCCGGTTTTCTTTTATAAACATTACTCAGCGCTAAAACCCCGGTACTCATTTCAGCCGCCATGGCAAGCGAGGCGAAATAAGTAGATTTAAAAGGATTTTGTGTGAGCCATTTATACGGTACAGAAGTGGTACATTTTTCGGTATTGATTTCCCTTATTCTTATTCCCGAGAAAAACGCAGCCGGTAATTTATAGAGCAGATACATTCTGAATTTGAAAGAATGATTCGCTAACGCCATGAATTTATTTTCTGATTGCATTTTTTATTTTTTATTGGATTAGTCGTTTAAGTCGTGAAGGTAGTAATGATGTAATTAAACTAGTTTATGACTTATGAGTTTAAGTTGCATTTATTTTGTTTTTGCTTTTACTTTTGCCTTGATGCAAAAGAAACGAAAAATCAAGGACAACCCGATCGCTCCGCGCGTTTGTACGGCCATCCCACCGCTATACCACAGTGCCTCCACCAGATTCCAGGCGTTTTAATTATTTAATGCGTCCATCGTTTTTCAATAAAATCCTTGCCATCTGATAATTTGTTATAGGTCAGAGATAAAATATCATTTTTATTTCCTTTCCACCGGTAAACATTGGGTGGGTGTGCTTGTAAAGCAAATCATCACGAACAATACGCGTAATTCTATTTTTTTACTTCTAAAATTTCAAATTGCCTGCTGATGCTCTCTCCATCTTCATCTACGATGGTAAGCACGTGCTTGCCCGGCGAAGGGCTTAATGCCATTTGATGAAAGTTAATGGTTGTGCCGATATATTCATCATCCAGGTGCCAGAATATTTTACTTCCTGGTTTTCGGTTTGTTGCTGTAAAGATCGTTTTTCCACGTTGCCCATCTATTTCCAGGGGTACATAAATTTTTGCATTTTGCTCAGGATAAATGATTCCTATCTGCCTGGTATTATTATTCCCGTCACAGCCTGGTTTAAAAGGAGGCAATGGCTGGTATTCATGATTTTTTTGTTTGTAGTACCATTCCATGGTTGGCGGTAAAACAAACCAACTCTTATGTATCATGTTTTCAGGTGATTCGCAATTTTCAGTTACACGGTATGTACCCGTTTTGTCAAGATGAATCAGTTGATGATAAGGGCATAAAGGCGATTTATCTCCGTTAGTGGAAACCATTATCGTATCTATATCATTACAATCTATATTGGCACGATAACCGCTTTGCCTGCATACCGGCAAAAATGTAAAATTGTTTTGTGGTGAAGAAAACCATTTCGATGGAGAGAGCTTTCTGAAAATATCAAACATAATAGGCGCTGAGGTTTGCACACCAATTAGCCCTGGCCTTCCTTCTCCATCGGTATTGCCTGTCCATACTGCCACTACATACTTTGGCGTAATGCCAATTGCCCATGCATCACGAAAGCCAAAGCTGGTACCCGTTTTCCACGCCACCTTTTGTGAAGATGAAAATTGTTCCCATAACCCTTCTTCACCCGGGCGCATTACTTCTTCCATTGCCTGAAATGTAAACCAAATGGAAGTAGCATCCAGTGAATTAATTTTTTCGCCGGATACCTTTCTTTCGCTATTATTTTGTGCATCAAAATAAACAGGAGGATGAAAATCTTTTTTTAATGCAAAACCTTTATTCTTTGTTTGATGATTTAACGTCCTTGCCATGCCCGCATAAATTCCTGCGAGGTCCCACATGGTTACTTCGCCTCCACCCAGAATTAAGGAAAGACCATAATGGTCCGCGGGGTTGTTTAAGGTTGTCATACCCAGTTGTTTCAGCAAATCGTAAAATCTCTGATACTTATATTGCTGCAAAAGCCTCACTGCCGGTATGTTTAAGGAACGCGCCAAAGCCTTTGACGCAGGAACAGCGCCATCATAATCGCGGTCATAGTTTTGCGGAGTATAACCTCCTATTTGTGTGGGAATATCGGCAAGCAGTGAATTGGATAATATCATTCCTTCACTTAATGCAGCTGCATATAAAATCGGCTTCATAGCACTCCCCGGGCTGCGCGGCGCTTTGATTACATCTACATCGCTCTCTAATTCAGGATTTCCGGGATTGTAGATATTTCCAACGTAAGCTAAAACATCTCCGGTTTCTACATCGAGCAACAGGGCACATGCATTGTTGATTCCATTTCCCTTTAAAATATTATGATGGCTATTTAAAATATCAGCAACAGTTTTTTGAAGATTCCCATCAATGGTCGTTTTTATTTTGGTTCCCTCCACATTTTTATTAGCTACATCATTCTTAAACCGCTGTAATAAATGTGGCGTTAATTGTGGTAAAGGCAAAGGATTCCCGGGCAGAGGTTCTAATTTTGAAAGATAGCAATCAGAACTGTCAATTGTTTTGTTCAAATAAAGTTTATCGAGAAGGGCATTTCTCTTATCTAAAAGTATGCTACGGTTTTTCCCCGGATGCACGAGTGATGGCGCATTGGGCAATACAGCCAAAGCTGCCATTTCGCCCCAACTCAACTTTTCGGGGCTTCTTCCAAAATACCTCCATGATGCTGCATCAAGCCCTAGGACGTTGCTTCCGAAAGGTGCATTGGAAGCATATATTGCCATGATTTCATTTTTTGAATAGCTACATTCTAATCGAAGAGATTGGATGCCTTCAATTGCTTTTTCCCATAAATTCCTTTTGGGCTTTTCGCGGCTTAATCTTAAAACCTGCATGGTTAACGTACTACCTCCCTGTACCACCTTCATGCTTTTAATATTTTTTAGCAGCGCTCTTCCTAATGCTATAAAATCTATTCCTGGATGCGAATAAAATCGCTTGTCTTCGAATGTGGTGATACATTTAGTAAATTTTTCCGGCACCTTTTCATCATAAGGAAAACGCCATTGCCCATCAGAAGCGATGGAGGCATTTAGTAAATTTCCAACACTGTCTTCAATAACAAAACTCGTTGGTTCGTTGAATAATTTGGAAGGAAGGCACAACCAGAACCATGTGAATAATATCACCGATACAAAAAGAATAATTTTTATTTTACGGTGTTTTTTTAGCATAAGGTTCTACAACGTTGTAACGCACTTTATCAACTTTACAATAAAATGATTTTTTCTTATTCTTTCTTATAAATAAATTTTCATTACTGTTTATAATAAACACTTGCCAGAATTGACCTCACCCCCAACCCCCTCTCCGAAGGAGAGGGGCCGTGAAAGTTAAGGTCAGCACGATTTTCATTGATTTAGCAGAACAATGGTGTTATAAAATCACTCTTTCACTACCTCTACCCATCTTCCATTTACTCCGGCGTTTATCGAATTATCATACATCTCGGCACAATAGGTACCGGGTAAAAAATATTTTCCCAGGTAAGCGGCATTCAGTTGCACATAATAAGTAAGCGTTTTATTTTCTCCTATTCCGAAATAGGTATATACCCTATCATCACGGATATCCTGGTATTCCGATGGTGACGACTGGAAACTCCCTTCCCCTTCCTGCATTCGTGTATTCAGTATTTCCCAGCCACTTGGGAAGATTTGAGTAAGCGCCATTCGTTCATAATAACCACGCCTGCCGGGATTTTTTATCGTAACCTTTGCTACAAAATCTGTTCCCTGTATTAAACGATTGATATCTATAGGCTTCAAATCGCGAGTGAGATAACTCACATTCAAATCTAAAATTGACGGGTCATTATTCACGTGTAAATCCTCTCCTGTCAACGGCTGTCCTTCGCTGATAATTCTTGCATATAAAATATTGGATCCTTTATTACTGATAGAAACTTTTGCAGAACCTTGCTTTAAATCAAGTGGAAGCTGTGCAATATATGAAGCTGAATTAATATTGACTGCTTTACCATTTATGGTTCCTGTCGCTGTTATTTTAACGTCCGAAGGATTTTTGCCACAAAACTTTGCAATGGCAATTAAAGCGTATGCGGTAGTTTGAGTACTATACCATGAATCGTCAGAAAGTTTTGCTGCAAGACTCGTTACAAGGCCCGATGCTAATGCTCGTCTATCCATTAATGTTAGTGTCTCTAAAATCATGGCTTCATCTCTCATATTGGACCCGTAACTCATTCCGCCCTGGTTATTTGTTGTAAGTGTGATTGGTAATCCGCTAATCAATTGCAAGGCTGTATTATTTTGCCCTGCGAGTTTATAAGCCGCGGCTAATCTCCATTTTGCCTGGGGAGAAATGTATTTGAATTCCTTTAACCTGTTCATAGCACCCAGTTCAGGTGTTTTGGCCAACGCCAGCAAATAGAGCCTGTATGCCTGTGTGATATCGCCACCATAAAAATTAGTTGTAGAGGGCATCCATGCATTTGCTTTACCACGCTGATAGATTTTCCATTGTTGCAGTAGTTGGCTACTCACTGCATATCCACGGTCCTGGGCTTCCAGTAAAAAATTGCCGGCATAGTTGGTTCCCCATTCGTCACTTTGGTTTTCCCCGGGCCAATAACTAAAGCCACCGTCTTTCGTTTGAAAGTTCATCAACGCAGCTATCGTTCCTTTTACATTCTTATCTATCTGTGCCTTCCTGTATTCTGAAAGATCCGTTAATTGGTTTAGCACCAGCTGCGGAAATGCACCGGAAGTAATTTGTTCTATGCATCCATGTGGGTAGTTAATTAAAAAATCCAATCTTTTTTCTAAATTCATTGAAGGAATACTTGAGAGTTCAAGAACCGCTTTGCTGTTGGACACCGCACCTATGGCCGTGGTATTAGTGGTCCAGTTCTGGCCGCTATTTAATATTTGAGAACTGATGCTTGTGACCGGCGGATTAGGATTTCTGATATCCAATTCCACATCGTAATCTGCTTTTTCATTTCCACTTGCCGCGGTTACTTTTATTTTGCCGATTCCTACATCGGGTTTTACTTTTACATCAAAGTAGATCATTTGCTCACCGGGTTGAGAAAAACTTACTTGTTGCGATGAACTTCCTTCAACTTCTAAAAATGGATTGGTTTTCAATGTTACAGTTACATTCTTTATATTATTCTCCATTGCAAAAACAGTAACCGGTATTTTAATCGTTTCTGTCGGGCCCAAAACCCTCGGCGCTGTGGCAAGCAACATCAACGGTTTTTTCACGGCAACTGTTTTTTCTGCATTCCCATAACTATCATGGCTACCCGCAACTACCATCACGCGCACTGAGCCGATGTATTGAGGCAACGTAAACTGGTGTGTTTGCTTCTGGCCTTTATTCAAATAAAATGGCCCTAAATATTTTACAACAGGCTTGAACCTGTTGGCTTGCTTTTGCTGGGCCGGGCCGCCGGAACCCTCGTCGCCACCTATCGTTAGAATTCGTTCCAGGTTGCTTCCCCATGCGCCTATCACATAATCATACAAGTCCCAGCTTTTTACACCCAACGCTTCTCTTGCATAAAAATAGCTATGCGGATCTGGTGTGGTAAACCGGGTGAGGTCTAATAAACCGTCGTCGACTATAGCAATGGAATAAGTCATTTCTTTTCCTGATTGTTCACTAACGGTGATGCTTGTCTGCTGCTCCGGTTTGATGGAAGAGGCCATATTAATAACAGGATTCAGAATTGTGTTTTTATCTTCAATAAGAATAGGTATTACGCCATACATTCTGATAGGAAGGTCGTTTATGGTTTGTGCATGAGGTTGCAACAGGCTTACGTTGATATAAACATTCGGCGCCATTTCTTTTTCTGCTTTTAGTTTCACAACAGTTTGTCCTTGCTGAGTTTCTATCCAAAAAGTGCGAAGTACTTTACTGCCTGATTCAATACTTATTAATCCTCGTCCACCTTTACTACTCGGAATGGTCACCGTAATTTCGTCTCCTACATTGTAACTCTGTTTATCAGAAGTAAAAGAAAGCATGGAGGCGGCGGTAGGGTCATCGGCATTATTCCGGCTCTGCCATCCCAGCTCATCCAGGTACACTACGTCGCCGGTTGTGTGGCCACTCTTCAGGTCTTTTACCAAAACGAGGTATCTGCCCCAGTCATTATCACCGACATTAAAATTCCAGTTTGCTTTACCATTTACCAACTGAACTTTCTCTGTTTTTATTAATTTGTTGTATTTGTCCTGTGTAAAATTGCTAAAATTGTCGCTACTGTTATCCCACCACCAACGCCACTGAATTTTATAAAATTGCACTTCCACTTCTTCACTTCCGCTTATTAAATTCCCCTTATTATCTACATCCACAATCTGGGCGGCATGTGTTTTCCCGGTAGTTAAAAAGCCCCATGGTTTTTCTCCTTCAGGCAATTTAAGGCCAACGTAGCTCGTATAAGGACTGTATGGAATCGTAAGGCTATTGATACTAAACGCGCTACCCGGTTCAAAAACTTTCACTAAAAGATTGGCGCTTAACATGCCCGGCGCATTTTCTTCAGTTTGAAAATTGGGGCTAAAAGTTGCTTTACCGTCCTCGTTTAAAGTACCGTCAAAAATGGTTTTTGATTCTGTGGAATATTTCGAGGTAGGATTATAAAATGTATAATCCTTAAATTTTGGAAAAGATGTTTTCTTAGCATACAAAGAAGCATCAATTTTAGCCTTTAAATTTTTAGCCGGAGCGCCAAATAACCATCGTGATGAAAGTTCACCTGTGCCTGGTATATTTTTTCCGAGCATAGAATCCTTTCCAAAGTTCAGATCAATTTTTAAACGATTGGGCATTACTGTTTCAATCCTGATTCTTTTTTCAAAAACAGCGCCTCCTACTTTTACTTTTGCCAGCCAATTTCCAGTAGGAGAACTTTGCAGGGTAGCAGTTCTAAATACATTGTAACCCTCATTAGCATTGGCTTGTACCTTTCGTTGAAAAAGTTGCCCTTGTGGGGTGAACAACTCAAACTCCACGGGATGCCCTTCAGGCAGTTTGCTGTCTTTATCCTCAATAATGCAATTGATATAAAGAGAATCTCCGGGCCTCCAAACACCTCTTTCACCAAAAATAAATCCTTTAATGCCATTCTTAATTTCTTCACCACTGATATCAAACCTGCTTAATGGCAAACTGCTTCCGTCATCAATTTTTAAATACCCTTTTTCTTTATTGTGTTTGGCAATTATGAGATAAGGTTTCTGTTTGAGATCGAAATTTGCGAAACCATCTTTATCACTGTTTGCTTTTGCGAGAATTTGTTGCTGATAATCCATGACCACTAATTCCACATTACTCATTGGTTCAGTAGTTAAAATATCGGACACTGCTACGGTTAATGAATTATTGCCGCCACGTTTCGCGGTAAGTCCTATGTTGGAAGCAATGATATTTCTGCTATCCCAACGGTCTTTATTGTAATAAGATTTTGAGCAGGGATTATTTCGTTTATCCCAATTGTATCCATAAGGATAATAATTATCGTAGCGTCTCCAGAAATCGTCATCATCATCTCCTCCGTCCCGGTCATAACTATAATAATCTTCATCATAAGAATTTTCCTCCTCATCGCCTGAGGTGGTATCCTTGCCCTGGCAATTGAACAACGAATACTCAGGGCGAAAGCCGATAGTGACTCTATAAATGGCGCCAGGCTCGGTTTTCAAGAATTTATCTATATCAAGTGAGAAGCGCTGTTTTTGATGTAGGTCCAACGTTTTATCATCATCAAGTCGCAATGTTTTTTGCACAATAGGTTTGGCTACCCGCCGCAAGTCATCTTCACCGTCTAAGTTATTTCCCTGCAAAAATTGTGGAATATTATTTTCATATATCTTGATGATGCTGATGTCAACGGCGTTTAAATTCGTGGATTCAAATGGTAATATTAATTTCCCTGTATTTGGAAGAATATTCCCTCGCCTCAGTATTTTTACCGATGGCATTCTGTTCTCAAAAAATACATTCGAAGTATATCCCTGTTGAAGAGTATCGCCAAAAGTGTTTTTTATACCCCGATTAATACTGACAGTATAATTGCCGTCCAATTTATCGCCGGTGTATAATTTCACCTCACTTCCGTTGATACTGTAGGTAATATCTTTCTGATCGCTGATAATAATCAATCCTGTTAAATCCTGGCCTACTAATACCGGGTCACTGAACTGCACGGACGCATATTGTTCCGCATCGTTCATAGCCATTACATTCAAAACTTTGAAATTGCCAACTGCAGGTACCGACAGGGTTTTAGATCCTTTAATGTTCATCGGGGCGCTGTTCCAGGCCAGGGACATGTTCTGCTCGGTACTTTTCCTCTCAATGTCCTCCACGGTAAAATTATGCGTCTTTACATTACCGTTATGCTGCCACGTTATCTTTAAATTTTTACCATTTTCAGAAGCGGTTAGCCATTTTTCCACGTCAGCATCATCTTCAATATCTGCTGTTTCTATGATACCGGGAAGAAACATCTTATCCTTCGCTCCAGTGCTTCTGAGCCCAAAATCTTTTACCTGGAAAGAGGGTTTTATGGTTTGGATATTGAATATGAAATCTGCATATTTCTCCGGCACTTTGGTTACTTTGCACAGGCTGAATGAAACTTTATATAACTGATCAGCCCTTAAGTTTTCGGCAGGCTGAAATTCAATCGTGCGCGCATCCAGCCATACAGCTTTTCCATTCACCGAAGGCGAAAAACTAAACAATTTTTTATCAACTACCTCTCCTAACGGATGTGTAGTCGATGCATCGGCGGCCAACTGTATTTTTATGACGGCCGTTTTTGAAATAGTGCCCGAAGTGTATCCATCTATATATTGACTGAATGCGGAATCCACAGGAATCAATTTCTCTTTTTGCTTACAAGAGCCTATAAGAAGAAAGGCAAAAAAAATCGCTATCCAATTAAAAAGTAATTTTCTTTTTAAAAGTTTTGGACAAGAGAGACTATTGATCATGCAGAAAGTTTTTAAAATTAAAATGTAGCAGGTCCTATTTTCAGAATGAAAATACGATTTATCATTTTAAGTAAAGAACTTTATAAAAGCCTTGATAAAGACTGTTACCTGAAGTGCGAATTGTCAATATAGTGCCTTAAGGAAATGAATAAAATGGGAAAAAGGGTTATGGATTTCGGATTCCTACTTAAATAAAAATCAGCCGAATTTGTTTATTTACTGTGAGATTTATTATCGAAGCATACCTTTCCGGGAAGAAAAGTTAAGCTGGATTTATTCCTAATTGCGCATTTACTTTTTTCATTAGATTGTTCACATCAAAGGGTTTGGCGATAAAATCGTTGGCGCCGTATTCCGCAATGCTTGCGGCGGCCCCTGGATGGGCTGAAAACATAATTACAGGTATGTGGCTTGTTTCTCTATTTGATTTTAATTGTTTGCAGATCACCCTTCCGTCATGGCCTGATATAAGAACATCTAACAAAATAAGATCTGGCTTAAAGCTTTCTGTTTTTGGTAGCGCGTTTTCTCCCTTAGAGGTAACCTGCACCTCAAATCCTTTCATTGATAATAAAATCTCCATGACGGACAGTATATCTGTATCATCGTCAACTACTAAAATTTTGGCCATTATTTATGTTTAACCGAACTTTTATGAATAGGGATTTTCAGCGTAAATTTAGTTTCTTTATTTTTTTCACTCTCGGCCTCTATTTTTCCTCCATGTTTTTTTGCTATTTGCTGCGAAAGGTATAAACCAATACCCATTCCCGGAAAAGTTTCTTCTTTTTTGCCAGGTATTTTATAAAACCTTTCAAATATTTTTGATAAATGTTCTTTAGCAATTCCTATTCCAAAATCAGTAACACTCACTTTTACATTTTTGGTATCCTCGTATAACTCCACAATTATTTTGTCCTGCTCTTTTGAATATTTTGCTGCGTTCGATAATAAATTCTCGAAAGCCTGTGAAATTCTTTCCGGATCACCTTTTACTTTTCCGGATATTTTTCCATTTAATATGATCTCATGTGACGGAATTATGACACGCATTTTTTTTACGATAGATTTTACCAAAGCCTGGAATGAAAAAACAGAACATTCAAGCTCTAACGAGCCCGACTGAATTTTAGACAAATCAAGAAGATGATTAATAAGCCCGTTAATTTTATCTACCTGGTCGATGGCTCCGGAAATATAATGATTAAACTTTTCCTGTGAACCGCTTCCAAAAATACCCGATAAAAGATGAAGATAAATATTAAGGGAAGTTAGTGGTGTTTTTAATTCATGGCTGGCCGCGACAATAAACTGATCTTTTCTGTGCTCAATTTCTTTGATATTATGGACGTCAACACACGAGCCACAAAAACCATCAAAGACATGTTCCGAAGTAAATTGCGGAACTCCATTTTCTAATACCCAACGATACTGGCCATCGTATCGTCTTAACCGATACTCGGCAGTATATCTTTTGTGTGTTTGAGTGGCTGCATCGTAAATTTTCAGGCATTTATTCAAATCATCAGGATGAATTCCTTCCATCCATCCTTTTCCATATTCTTCTTCTATGCCTCTTCCTGTAAACTCCAGCCATGCCTGGTTAAAAAACGTACTTTGATCATAAATATCAGTGACCCACATTGGCATTGGAGCATAGTCCGCCATCAATTTAAATTGGGTTTCAACCGAAAATTTTGAACTTAGTTTTTCTATAGCAGGTTTTCGTTTTTCTAATAATTTAATATCCATCTTAGCAAAAAATTAAAAAAACCAAAATTTCCTAATGAGCAAAATGCAACTAATTATTTTTCCCCTGATAGTTATTATGGGATATTTTGATCTTGATGTCTTAATGACACAAACTTTGTTCCGAATTTTTCACAATTTTTTAATTTTTCGCTTTTTGACCGGCTTTAATTTTTAGGTTTTCAACCAATGCATCTAAAAATTCTTCAGTATTCAGATAGTCTTTTCCGTGCGAAACCTTATTGCCACTGACACACACGGCAAGATCCTTTGTCATTTTACCACTTTCCACTGTTTCAATACACACTTCTTCCAGTGTATTTGCAAAGTCAATTAATTCTTGATTTTTATCAAGCTTCCCACGAAAAGCCAGCCCTCTTGTCCACGCGAATATTGAAGCAATGGGGTTAGTTGAGGTAGAATTTCCCTTCTCATGCTCCCGGAAATGCCTCGTTACCGTTCCGTGCGCTGCTTCTGCTTCCAATATTTTTCCATCAGGTGTTATCAAAACGGACGTCATTAAACCGAGCGATCCAAAACCTTGTGCCAGCGTATCACTCTGCACATCGCCATCATAATTCTTACAAGCCCAGATAAAATTGCCATGCCATTTTAAAGCACTTGCGACCATATCATCTATCAGGCGATGCTCGTAAGTAATTTTTGCTTCCTCGAATTTGGCTTTAAATTCATTTTCAAAGATTGTCTGGAAAATGTCTTTAAAACGTCCGTCGTATTTTTTAAGGATTGTATTTTTTGTAGAAAGATATAAAGGCCATTTTTTATTCAAAGCCATATTGAAACAGCTTCTTGCAAAACCTTCTATACTTTCATCTACATTATACATGCACATAGCGACACCATCGCCCTTGAAATCATGCACATCAAAGGTTTGAGGCACTCCACCTTCTGGTGTAAATGTCATTGTTAATTTTCCTTTTCCTTTTATTACGGTATCGGTGGCGCGGTATTGATCTCCGTAAGCGTGGCGACCAATGATGATTGGTGCAGTCCAGTTGGGAACTAGTCTCGGAATATTTTTCATTACGATCGGCTCCCGAAAAACGGTACCGTCCAGAATATTCCGGATCGTTCCATTGGGGCTCCTCCACATTTGTTTTAAACCAAATTCCTCTACTCTTGCTTCATCGGGGGTAATGGTAGCACATTTGATTCCTACGCCGTATTTTTTGATGGCGTTGGCTGCGTCTATGGTTACCTGGTCATCGGTGGCATCACGGTGTTGAATGCCTAAATCAAAATATTTAATATCCAGATCCACATAAGGAAGTATGAGTTGGTCTTTGATAAATTTCCAGATTACGCGTGTCATTTCATCTCCGTCAATCTCTACTACAGGATTGGCTACCTTAATTTTTGTCATTTGGTTGGTTTATATATTTTTAGTGAAGTATTTTTTGCAATATTATCAAAATCTTTGTGATTGTAGGTAATGAATATTGTTGATGTGGATATTAAAAGTGATCATTCATTTTTCAGTTTTTGTTTTCATTTTTATTAATTAGTTCACAAACATAATAAGGTATTAATTGGCCACATTTTAGTGCTCACAAATTTTTAATGATCACATCTCCAAATTCGCTTGTTTTCAGGAGCGTTCCGCCTTTCATCAGGTTATAAAAATCTATTGTCACAGTTTTATTACGAATGGTTTTGCCCACTGCATTAGTGATAATTTCTGCGGCATCTCTCCAGCCCATATATTCCAGCATCATTACTCCGCTCAATATCAAAGAAGAAGGATTCATGCTGTTGGTATTGGCAAACCGTGGCGCAGTGCCATGTGTAGCTTCAAATACGGCGCTGCCTGTCATATAATTGATATTGGCTCCCGGAGCAATTCCGATACCACCAACCTGTGCCGCCAGCGCATCGCTGATATAATCTCCATTTAGATTTAGCGTGGCGATAATGGAATAATCCTGTGGCGCCAGCAATGCCTGTTGCAAAAAATTATCAGCAATCGCATCTTTAATAACTACTTTCCCACCGATAACGGCAATGCGCATATCTTCATTGGCAACTGCTTCCCCCCGATCTTTTTTGGTTGCTTCCCACTGTGGCCATGTATAAACATCATTTTTAAATTCACGTTCTGCCATTTCGTATCCCCAGTTTTTAAATGCGCCTTCCGTGAATTTCATGATGTTACCTTTGTGTACCAAAGTAACAGAAGGCAATTTATTATCAATGGCATATTTTATCGCAGCGCGGATCAATCTTTCCGATCCTTCTTTGCTCACGACTTTTATGCCGAAAGAAGTCGTTTCAGGAAAACGAATTTTTTTTACCTGTAATTCATCTTGCAAAAAATCCAACAATTTTTTTGCTTCCGGCGTTCCGGTCATGTATTCGATTCCCGCATAAATATCTTCTGTATTTTCCCTGAAAATAACCATGTTTACCTTTTCAGGTTGCCACATCGGAGAAGGCACTCCTTCAAAATATTTTATTGGGCGAAGACAAACATACAAATCCAAATCCTGTCGTAGCATCACATTCAGGCTACGAATACCGCCTCCAACAGGTGTTGTAAGTGGTCCTTTTATGGCTAACAAATATTCTTTGAAAGCATTCATGGTTTCTTTCGGCATCCATTCCCCGGTTTTATTAAAGGCTTCTTCACCAGCCAATACTTTTAACCAGTTAATTTTCTTTTTACCCTGGTATGCCTTTTCTATGGCCGCATCAAACACGCGCACACTTGCACTCCAGATATCAGGCCCAATGCCATCTCCTTCTATATAAGGGATCGTCGGATTATTGGGAACGTTTAATTCTCCATTACTCCCCATTGAAATTTTTTCAGCCATATAATTAAGTTAATTGGTTTATTAGTTTAATGGTCTATTGGGAAATAAGAATCAGGATTATTTGTTGATTTACTGTTTTATGTTTTTCTTATTTTTTATTTCCAAAGAACAATTCACCCATTCATTATCAAAGCTTACTCCTTCATATTTTTTATAAAAATTAATCGCAGGATCGTTCCATTCCAGTACCTGCCAAACCATCCCACAAAGATTTTTTTCTTTTGCTTCGTTTATTAACTCATCAAATAATAATTTACCGATTCCCTTTCCTCGCCACGGTTCATTTACCAAAATATCTTCCAGGTACATTCGTTGCCCTTTCCATGTAGAATAGCGAATATAATATAAGGCAAATCCAATTACCTTATGCTCAGTTTCAGCTACAAATGCCCACCATACAGGGTTTTCGCCAAAACCGCTTTCTACAAAATGATCAAATTTAACGGTGACTTCACCAGGTGCTTTTTCGTAAACCGCCAGTTCATGGATAAGCTGCATCATGGATTGGCAATCTTCTTTTACCGCTTTCCGGATTTTAATTTCCATTTTAAATTTTCCTGGTTAACAATTTTAAACTATTCATTATCGGGCGATAGACGCCGCCTGTTCCAAATCGCTTAAAATATCTTCTATATTTTCTATCCCTACACTCATCCTTATCAATCCGTCGGTGATACCATACTTTTCCCTGTCTGCTTTGGGTACGCCATAATGTGTCATAGAAGCTGGATGAGACAAAAGCGTATCACATGTGCCCAGGGAAACTGCTCTCACGCACATTTGTAATTTATTGATGAATTTTTTTCCAGCCTCCAGCCCGCCTTTCATTTCAAAACTTAGCATTGGTCCCGGATGTTTCATTTGCTTTTTAGATGTTGCATGGTCCGGATGAGAAGTCAATCCCAAATAATTTACTTTGCTCACTGCTGAATTTTCGTCAAGGAAATGCGCTACTTTCATCGCATTCTCACAATGCCTTTCCATCCTTACTTCAAGCGTTCTCATTCCCTGCGCCAGTAAAAAAGCATCAAAAGAATTGGTGCTTCCGCCTAAGAGGCGATGCACTTTTTCTAATTTTGTATTCATTAAATCAATATCTCTTCCAACAAGCGCTCCACCTACCGCAGTTCCGTGGCCGTTCAAAAATTTAGTAGTGGAGTGAACTACAAAATCCACCTGGTATTTAAAAGGTTGCTGGAGGTAAGGCGTCGCAAACGTATTATCTACAGCTACAATAAGACCGTGTTGTTTGGCCAGTTTAGAAAGCTCGTCTATGTCCACACATTGAATCGTAGGATTGGCAGGTGTTTCGAGGTACAGCATTTTTATTGCGGGGTCATTCTTTATCGCTTCTTCGGCTTTATTTAGATCCCTGAGATCCACAATAATTCCTTCGATTCCCAAACCAGGTAACAACCTATTCATCATTTCCTGCGAACCACCGTATAGTGAATAATGCGATAAAATTTTATCGCCACTTTTTAAATTACCCAGCATTAAAGTGCTGATAGCTGCCATGCCGCTGGCATGTACGCGTGCTTTCAATTGCAACGGCGCATTATTTTCTGTGATTCCAAAACTCTCCAGCGCAGCAATCTTTCCTTCTACCTCAGTCATTGACGGATTTCCCCAGCGGCTGTAGATATAGCCTTTTTCTTCGCCGTTAAACCGGCGCATGCCCTGTTCTGCAGTATCATAAACATATGTACTGCTCGCGTAAATAGGCGTTAAATGCGAAAAATTCCCTTCAGTTTCATGGCCTGCATGTATGGCTGTAGAACCAAAACCTTTTAATTGTTTTTTTTGTGATGACATGTTTTATATTTCTAATAACTAACTAAAATATTGTTGCAAAAGTAGGCAAAAGTAATGCGGAAAGAAAGTAAGCACTGAACGCGGGTAACCGTACCGGAATTGGAATCAGTACTTTACTACTTGAACATCGATCTTATTAATATTGGGAGAAATCAATTCCCTTCTACGTTTATCTTCAACCCATCCCAGGCCAACTGAATATTTGAAGGCAATTCTTTATTGATCTCGTCATTCAGGCCCAGCTGGTGGCTAACATGGGTGAAATACGCCTTTGGAATTTTTAATTCTTCCACCACGTCTATAGCCTGTTGCAGATTGAAATGCGAAATGTGCTCCTTTTTACGCAATGCATTTAACACCAGAATTTTACTTCCTGATATTTTTTCCTTTTCATTATCATCTATCCTGTTGGCATCCGTGATGTAGGTAAAATCGCCAAACCGAAAGCCCAGCACCGGCATTTTTAAGTGAAAAACCAGGATCGGAATTACCGGTATATCGCCCACCATAAAAGGTTTATCGGTGATGGTGTGCAAATTAATATTAGGAATACCAGGATATTTATGCTCAGAAAAAATATAATAGAATTCTCTTTTAAGACCCTCCTGTGTAAGCTGATTGGCATAAACCTCCATTGGTTTATGTTGAAAAAAATTATACGCTTTGATGTCGTCGAGCCCGGCGGTGTGATCTTTGTGAGGATGGGTGAAAATGATCGCGTCTAGTTTTTTTACATTTTCACAAAGCATCTGCGTGCGAAAATCGGGTGTGGTATCCACCACTAACGTTGTTTTTTTACTTTGAACCAAAATGCTGCTGCGCAGTCTCTTGTCTTTCTCATTTTTGGAAACACATACATCACATTCGCAGGCAATCATGGGAACACCTCCGCTGGTACCGGTACCAAGAAAAGTAATCTGAAGATCAGGATAACTCACCAGTCAAAGCTATCAAATTTTTAGCAGGCAAGGAGGAAAGAAATGTGAAAAAAGAATTTACTTTTCGAGTCCTTCAATGTGGACCATCACTTCGTCATAAAGTTTTTGGGAATCGTGTGTGAGCAAATCATAATTGATCGTCACCGTCGGAATAATATCCATTAATGCATTGATTCTTCCTTCCGGGGTTAAAAATTTATTGAGTACCACAACTTTTTTATCTTCCAGTATGCAATACCCGCTTTGAAAAGAACCGCGTTCATAGCGAACGATATAGCCAGCTTCATCAAGAATCTTTTCTAATTTATTTAATGTGGACTGGTTGTATTTCAAAAGAGATTTCTTATTTATTTTACAGGCACAAATTTACGATAAAAACGCAATCGTTGACTTCTTTTTAGTTCGCAGCCGCCCGATAGTAAAGCGTGGTGCAATTCTCCTCCGTGAAGACCAGATTGCATTCTTCGAGGATTTCTTCACGGGTTACAGCCTGGTATTTTTCTAATTCGGTATTCATCAGGTTGGCATCGCCAAGCAATTCATAATTGGCCAGGCTATTTGCCCTGTTCATCAGGCTGATGTCTTCAAAAGCAAGCATGCTTTCGGTTTTGTTCTTTATTTTTTGCAACTCCTGTTCGCTGATCTGTTCCGTCTTTATCTTTTCGAGCTCATCAAGAACTGCTTTTTCCGCCTGTTCCAGGCTTACGCCTTTCACTAATTTCCCGTCTATACATATCAAGCCCGCGTCTATGCTTCCTGAAGTAGAGCATTCTATGTTGCTGAATAACTGCTGTTCCTTTACCAGGCTTTGAAACAATCTTGAAGAAGTACCGCCTCCGAGAATTTCTGAAATTACTTCAGCCGTGTAATATCTTTTATCAATCCTGGACGACATATGCCAACATTTATAAAGTGCGTTCAGCGGCACCTGCGCGGTTATTTCCAACCTTCTCGTTTCGGTTTGAACTGGCTCCTGCTTTATATTTCTTACATATTTTCCGCCGGGCGGAATATCACCAAACCATTTTTGAGCCAATTCTTTTACTTTATCCACTGTCACATTTCCCGCTACTGTTAATATCGCATTAGAAGGCGTATAATGTTTAAGGAAAAAATTCTTTACATCCTGTAATTTGGCATTTTCTACATGGCTTAGCTCTTTACCAATTGTCATCCATTTATAGGGATGTTCTTTATAGGCCAGCTCACGAAGTTTATGCCACACATCGCCGTAAGGCTTATTGATATAGTGCTCTTTAAATTCTTCGCAGACTACTTTTCGTTGTACTTCCAGCGAGTTTTCGTTAAATGCAAGCGAAAGCATCCGGTCGCTCTCCAGCCAAAAAGCCGTTTCAATATTTTCGGAAGGCAACTGGCAATAATAATTGGTCAGATCGTTTGTAGTATAAGCGTTGTTTTCGCCACCTGCCATTTGCAGGGGTTCGTCATACGATTCTATATGCACACTTCCCCCAAACATCAGGTGTTCAAACAAATGCGCAAAACCCGTTTGTTTGGGATCTTCGTCCCTGGCGCCTACGTCGTACATAACATCCAGCACCGCCATCGGTGTACTTTTATCTTCATGAACGAGCACACGCAACCCATTATCTAAAACAAATTTTTCAAAATGAATCATACCTGCAAAAATGCGGCAATCCGGTTCATTTTCCCAAAAAGAATTGGAAAAGAAAAGTGAATAATGCTTTAATCAAATTTATTGTTACGGAACAAAAGCAAAAAATTTGAGTTTTGAATCTGCGATAATCTCTGTACCAAATGCTTAGAGGTAAACAATTACCAAATAAAAAATCCGGCAAAAAGAAAATTGAAAGGGAAATCAATACCTTTATTTCTTCAAATGACAAACGAAAAAAATCAACCCTATTTTATCGGAATTGATATCGGCACCGGCAGTACCAAAGCCATTGCAATGGACTGTAAAGGAACCGTTATCGCCGATTCTCAATTGTATTATTCTACTCAAAACCCTAAGCCCGGATATGCTGAACAGGACCCCGAAATCATCTGGAACGCTTTTTCAAAATGCATAACGGAAATCGTGGACACTTTGCATTATCCTCCGCTTTCGATCAGCTTTAGCAGCGCGATGCACGGGCTGATAGCAGTAAACAAACAAAATAAGCCGATTTCTCATTTGATAACCTGGGCAGACACAAGAAGTGAAAAAATCGCTGAGCAAATCAGGAAATCCAAACAAGCAGAAAGTATTTACAAAGCAACCGGAACGCCTATTCATCCAATGACTCCGCTCTGTAAAATTATCTGGCTGCGGAAAAACCAGCCGTCAGTTTTTAAAGCTGCTTTCAAATTTATTTCCATAAAAGAATTTATTTGGTACCGCATATTTGGCGTTTATGAAACTGATTATTCTATTGCATCTGCCACCGGTATTTTTAATATTAAGACATTGCAATGGAATAAGGCCTCATTGCAATTGTGCAACATTAATGCGGGTCAGCTTTCAGAACCAAAACCAACCAATTTTATCAGAAAACTTACTGATAATTCAATATTAAATTCATTATCTCTTTCTTCCGAGACTTCCTTTTGCATTGGCGCCAGCGACGGTTGTCTTGCAAACCTGGGAAGCTACGCGATCGATAAAGGCACAGCTGCATTAACAATCGGAACCAGCGGTGCGGTAAGAATTGCAAGCCCAAAACCGGTTTTTAATTTCCGGGAAATGACATTTAATTATTTACTGGATGATAAAACGTTTATCTGTGGCGGCCCGGTTAATAATGGAGGAAATGTCGTGCAATGGTTGTTTGAAGGCTTCTTAGATATTGAAAAACCTACAGAAAAAGATTATAAAAATCTTTTTAACCAAATTGATTCAATACCCGCGGGAAGTAAAGGTTTGATTTTTTTGCCGTATTTATATGGTGAACGAGCGCCTGTTTGGGACGGAAGAGCGAGCGGTGTTTTTTTTGGAATAAAGCCATTTCATACACAAGCTTATTTTTTACGCGCGGCTTTGGAAGGTATTTGTTATTCCATGAACCAGGTGTTACAAATCGTGGAATCATCTACTTCAAAAATTGAAAACCTGATTGTTGGCGGAGGCTTTATTCATTCTAAAACATGGATGAAAATTTTATCCGATATCACCGGGAAAAAACTTTTGGTCATTGAAACCCAGGATTCATCAGCGGTTGGCGCAGCGCTGTTAAATATGAAAGCCATGAAAATGATTAAAAATTATTCTTCATTAAAACCACGCATCAGCCAAATCGTAAAGCCTGATTTAAAGAGCTCTACTGTTTATGAAAAATACAATTCTGTTTTTAAGAATCTTTTTGAGCCGATGAAAGAATTGATGCATAAGGATTATGATATAAAAAATTGAAATTAACTTCAACAACTTTAAAGAACTTCTCATTAAATTGATTATTCAGATTTCAAATTCTTCACAGGGCTTTCTCTTATTGTTTTGTAAGATTGCAGCGTAACCGTCATTATTGTAAGAAGTAAAATAATGAAAAGTACCACCATAAATATTCCCATATTAATATTTATCTGATAAGCATAATTCGTAAGCCAGTTTTTTATAAAAAAATAACTGAGGGTAAAAGCTAATAAGCTGGAAAGCAAAATCAGTTTTACAAAATTTTTATTTAACAATAAAAATATATCAAATACAGAAGCACCAATGACTTTGCGGATGCTTAATTCTTTTCTTCTTTGACTGAGAATATAACTTGACAGGCCAAAAAGCCCCATCAGGGATATGAACAGAGATAAATAGGAAACTATTTTTAATACGCTGCTTAGTCTTTCACTTTGAACAAAAAGTTTTTGATAATCTTCATCCAGAAACGAAAAGCGAAGCTGCGGATCCATTGGTGAAATTGATGTCCATAATGTTTTCAATTTCTCTACCGTTGCCATTATATTTCCTGTACCAACTTTTAATAAAATATTCGGACGCTCTGTTTTTCCTATTGGATTGGTCATGGTATAAGCTATCGGAGGAATATGTTCTGAAAATCCATTATTAAAATAATCTTTACAAACACCGATAATAGTGTAGAAAACGCTATCATTCAATTTCAAAATTTTCCCTATCGGTGATTTTAAATGCATTTCCTGAAGCGCAGATTGATTCAATATTACAGAGTTGGAACTATCACTTATGTACGCTTTTGAGAAATCTCTTCCGTCTGCCAACGGAATGCCAAGGGTTTTAAAATAATCGTAATCAACTGTCATGGATTTTAAATCAAATTGATCCCCATTAACATTAATGATGACAGAACTTTTCAGTGTTTCGCCCGGCACATCACTTGTAACAGTTGCGCTTTCTACATTGGGTATTTCGAGCAGTTTAATTTTATCATGATCAAAAATACTAGGCGTAGCGTAAAAATTCATCGTCGAAATATTAACGACTTTAGAAGGGTCAAATCCGAGTTCTTTGTTTTGCATGAAATGAATCTGCTTATTAATAAATACCAAGGAAATAATAAAGCTAATCGCTATGGTAAATTGGATTACCAGCAAAACACTTCTGAATGCACTTTTCCCTTTTTCACCGGAAGAACTTCCTTTTAAGAAAGTAGAAACCTTTTTTCCGGAAATCATCAATGCAGGATAAAGCCCGGTAATGACAGATATAATCAAAACTGAAACGATTAATTCAATAATAATTTTTGGAGTTGCGAGAGAAGAAAATAAATTACTCTGAATACCAACTATCTTTTGTAAGTAAGGCATCAGAAGAAATAGCAAGCCCAACGCAATCAAAAATGAAATGACCGTTTGCAAAAACGTTTCGCTTAAGAACTGTTTAATTAAGGAAATTCTGCCAGTTCCTAATACTTTTTTTATTGCAATTTCTTTATTCCTGGTGGATGATTTCGCAATAACCAAATTGATAAAATTAAGGCATGATATGGCTAACAATAAACCTGCTAACAATACAATCGCAATTAAAAGCTTAAAATTTCCATCACCTGAAATCAAAGAATTAAGATGAATTTGATTAATCGGCTCAAGGGTAATATTTAATTCTTTTTCGTTTTGTTTTAAATTCTTTCTGAATAGATTTTCAATTTTTTTATCTAAAGCGGCAACAGACACATGTTTCTTTGTTTCTACATAAGTAGTGTACGGCATAGTGATACCTGTATTCCATGGCGGCACTGAACCTTGCGAATACCAACTGATTGCTTCCAAATCCAAATGAGTAGGCCCAGGATTTTCAAGCACTCCGGCAATTGTAAAATCCATACCTAAATTATATCCCATTGAAATTGTTTTGCCAACAGGATTGGCATTGCCAAAAAAACTTTCACTTACTTTCTCAGAAAGAATAATCGTTTGAGGAGAATAAAAATCTCTGAAAGAACCGTACTTTAATTTGAACGGAAAGATTTTTAAAAAGGAAGAATCAACGCCGTAAAGGTTTTTAAACGTATAAGAATTATTGATGCCGGAATAGAATGGCATACCAACGTTAAACTTCTGAAGGCCGGTAGCGTATTTTATATCCGGTAATTCATTTTGAACAGCGTTTGCCAATGGCCCCGGCGTATTTGAATTCAAAGAATTTACACCTTGCTTTTGATCTATTCGGTAAATAGCTGAATTGCCAGGTATCCATTTTTCATAGCTGTTTTGATAATTCGTATAAAGCAACATGAAGATAAACCCAATGAATCCCATTACGAGGCTCGTAATACTTACAAAGGTGTAAATTTTAGAACGGATAAGGCTTCGAAATGAAATTTTTAAGTTGATAAAAAACATGAGATTGTATTTTAGGCTTCTAGAACTTTAAAATCGTTTTTTAAAAATAAGGCATCTTCCTAAAGTAAACAAACAAATAACCAGAATTCCTATCCCCACGCCTTTTCCAAAAACCTAACCCAATTTTTGTACATAATATTCTCCACGTCATCTTCAGAATAACCGCGGTCTTTTAAAATTTCAGGGATTTTTTGCAGATCTGCAATCGTGTTTAAATCAGCAGGGCATTGTTCTTTACCATAACCACCGTCCAGGTCAGTTCCTAATCCGGAGTGCAAAGAATTACCTGCAAGCTGACAAACGTGATCAATATGATCAATGACTGTTGACAACAAAACACCTTCTTCTTTTGGGTCAGATTTGCCGCGAACCCAGCCTGGTTTTAACATCCACGCATCAAAAGCACCGCCAATTACCGCTCCGCGCTCAATCAAAACTTTTATCTGTTCGTCAGAAAATTGCCTGTTATGAGGAACAAGCGCACGGCAATTATTATGACTCGCCCAAACAGGTCCATGAAAATTTTTAAGCGCTTCCCAAAAACTTTCGTCACACAAATGCGTAGCATCCAAAATAATATTGAGCCGCTCCATTGCTTTTAATAATTCACGCCCTTTGTTTCCTATTCCGCCTTCGGAATCTGTGCCATAAGCATACACGCCAGGGCCATAATGCGCAGGCCCAATAGCACGCAATCCGTTTTCATAATTCTTTTCAAGATATTTCATATTCACAATAGAATCGGCACCTTCGAGACTAAGAATATACCCGATGGGTAAATCTATCGATTCTTTTTTTTCCCATCTTTTTAAATGCTCCTTTAAAGATTTAGCATTATTTATTTGAAACATTTCTCCTTTATCTTCCATGGCTTTGTACCACGCTAATTGGCCATGGGTTTGCGCCCACGCCTGTTCCTGCGAATTCCATCCGTGCAATGGGCTTTCCGGCTTTACATATCTTGCTATCATCGTTGCTACGCAAATTCCAATATTTCCTTTTCGCATTTCGGGTAAAGAAACCGTTCCGTTACATCTATCCGGTTTATCATTCATTCCTTTTTCTCTTTCACGAATTTCATGAACGGGTTTTGTAAAATCACGATTCCATTCCATGGCATTCATGCTCAAATCGAGGTGGGCATCAAAAATAAAGTTGGACATTTTGGGAGTGTTAAATAGTTATATGGTTAAATTGTTGGATTGTTATATTGTTTTCAGCAAACAAAGAAATAATGCGATTTTGTATTCAATAGCAATGAAAAAATTTAAGCAATTTAAATTGTAATTTTCTTCTTCCTTGCGATAGCATTCCATTTATCTACAAGATTTCCATTTTCAATTATATTCGCTTCATCATACAAGGCAACTGTGAGACAAATATGATAAGGAATTCCATACAATACATCGCCCACATGAATATGATTCCAGTCTTTTACTTCTACTATCAAATGTTCTTCGCTCTGGGATTTAACTTCATAACCTTCTAAATTCAGAAAAAATATTCTCTTTGAAATCGGATTTTCAGCCGCTACAGATTTGTGTCCAAGATCGGTAGTGATCAATCCCGGTGCAGGTTTTGAAATGATTCTTGTCAGTAACACCGCCGCAAATTCGAAAGGTTGTTCCTGCAATAAAGCATCATATCCATAATCCCAAAGCAAACAAGTTCCGGGACTACAATACTCTTCTTTGTTTAATGCATGAACGGTAAATGTGGGCGTTCCTCCCGCGATAATTTTTACATCCTGCAAATTAGAATTCCCAAGTATTTTTTGCTTTACTGCATTTACTTTTTCAAATGCTTCTTTCACCTTTTGTCTTCGCAATTGAAAATCTTCGTCACGAATATGGCCATCGTAAATATGTAATCCCTGAAAATGGATATTAGGCAATTTTTGTAATTCTAAAAAAAGATTAAAAAGTTTTTCGCCAGGTTCAATTCCTGTGCGGTGCATTCCTGCATCCACATCAATGAAAACATTCGCAGTCATTTTTTCTTTCGCAAATAAATCATTCAGTATTTTCGCAGAATCAATGTTATCAACCAATGAGGCAAATTCAATTTGAGAATATTTTTCTATTAAAGAAAGAAACCGTTTTGCTTTTGAAAAGTTTAATTGGTAAGCGACCAAAACACTCTTAACTCCTGCATCGGCAAGCATTTCTGCTTCAGCGATCGTCGCACATTTGAATTGAAAAATGCCGGCTTCTAATTGCATCTTTACGATCTCCGCCATCTTATTAGTTTTCACATGAGGCATCAATCTTTTGGCATCGCCTGCAATTTTGATCATTGTTTTAATATTGGACGCAACACGATCTTTATAAATAAGTAATGCCGGCGAATCAATTTCGTCCGGATCATTTAATTCGTACCATTCTTTTTCAGACATTTTTTTCTATCTCTATTTCGGTGATTGATTTAGTAGTTACCATTTGATCCGCATCTTCATAAAGTTCAAACATGGCTTCTATTTCTACCGGGATATTCTCGGGCAAAGAACCCATTCCGACGGCGCTTCTGACACCAACGCCATTTTCGTCGCCCCATATCAAAGCAAATAATTCGCTGCAGCCGTTTATAACAAAAGGATGTTGCCCAAAATCGGGCTTACAATTTACCATACCCAGCACTTTGATAACACGCCTGATTTTATTGAGACTACCGAGATTTGCCTGTAGCGTACTAAGTATTGTAAGGCCTGTTTGCTTTGCAGCAATTTTTGCCGCATCAGCGTTGATATCAAGGCCTACTTTCCCTTTTATCAAGATTCCATCTTCCAATACCGGTCCATGTCCCGAAACATACACGAAATTTCCCACCTGCAAAAAGGGCTTATATACGCCTTTGGGTTCCGGTGGTGGCGGCAAAGTAATTCCTGAAAGTTTCAGAATTTCATCGGGAGTGTTAGGCATAAGTTATATTTAATTTTCATTAAAATTTTCACCAGTAAACAAACCAACCTACCGGTCGGCAGGTAATTTTTTTGGTTTTACATTTTTCTTATTTTTTTAAAAAGACACGTAGCATCATTGGTGTTTTTCTCTTTCAAAGTTAGCTATTTAGCAGCCGTCCGACCTTCGGTATGCACAGCTACACAAAATGATTCAAAATTAAAACGCCTACCAAGCCGGCTACTGAAACAATGGTTTCCATTATCGTCCATGTGAGAAAAGTTTCTTTGATTGTTAAATTAAAATATTCTTTAAACAGCCAAAACCCGCCGTCATTTACATGCGACAACATCAGACTTCCCGCGCCGATAACCAGTACCATTAATTCAGGATGAATGTGTTCATTGACACCAAGAATCGGCAACATAATTCCAACAGTGGTGAGTCCTGCAACCGTAGCAGAACCGATACAAACACGGATAATCGCGGCGATCAACCATCCCAGGATCAACGGTGATAATTGCATATCTTTTAATATCTGCCCGATGTAAACACTCACACCGCCATCGCTCATTACCTGCATAAAAATGCCCGAACCGGCGATTATTAAAAGTATCACTGAAATACTCTTAAAGGCTTCTTCCATTTGCTTTGAGATAACCGGAATTTTATTTCCTCTTTTTATTCCAAGGAAATAAGCAGCGATGAGAACGGACAGCAACATCGCCATATTAGGATCGCCAATAAAGCCCATCGTTTTCCCTATAAAACCAGTTGGCGAAACGCAGTAAGAAATGATGGCGGTAACAGCCAGCAAAATCACCGGCATCAACGCCGTCATTAAACTAATTCCAATTCCCGGCAATTCATTTTCCGGAATTGCTTGTATTTGAAAAATGGCATTAGATGGTTTGGGATTATATTTTTTTAAAGTCTTGGCAAACAACGGACCGGCAAGAGATATAACAGGTATAGCAATAATAATTCCATAGATCAACGTCTTACTGATACTCGCATGTAACTGTTCTGCTATCGCGGTAGGAGACGGGTGCGGAGGCAAAAAACCATGTGCGACAGAAAGAGCAGCCAACATGGGCACACCAACGTATAACAAAGGCAAACGCGTGGATGCAGCAATGGCAAATATCAAGGGAAGTACCACAACAAAGCCGGCGGTATAAAATAAAGGAATACCGATGATTAATCCTGCGAGCGCCACACCCCATTGAATATTTTTTGTACCAAAAACTTTTGTGAGCGATGCGGTAATTTGCTGCGCAGCACCACTATCGGCCACCAGTTTCCCCAGCATGGCACCAAAACCAAGAATGATAACAAGAGGGCCTAATGTATTTCCGATGCCTTTAGTAATTGCCGATGAAATCCGGTGAATGTCCATCCCTACCGCAATTCCCAGCCCGATACTCACCAGCAGAAAGGAAATAAACGTGTCTATTTTAAAATAAACCACCAATAAAATTAGCAGCAGAATGGCCAACACGCAAAACAGTAAAGGCATAAAAAGAATATTTAAATCGAAGCAAACGTTGTAATCCTTTGAGTTTTAAAGATAGCCCAAAAGCAGGAAGTGATGGAGATAAATTCTTAATATAAAGCGCTCTTTTCATAAAAAGGCAGCAAATTTGCATATATCGTTTCCGACTATTTTACTTCATTCAGTCTATAGTAAACAAATAAATAATCATGAAAACACTTTTGATTGTACGCCACGCAAAAAGCAGTTGGGACGATCCATCACTTTCGGATTTTGCCAGAACCCTCATTGAGCGTGGGAAAGACGACGCCCACGTGATGGCGAAAAGAGCGATCAACAACTCAATAAAAATTGATGCCTTTGTCTCAAGCCCGGCAAAACGTGCAAAAAATACGGCTAAGATTTTCATGAAAGAATATGGGAAGAATGAAAAAGATTTATTGTTGATGCCCTCTTTATATGAGGCATCTATAAAAGATTATTATGAGGTGGTTGAAAACTTAGATGATGAAAATAATACTGTCGCGCTATTTGCTCATAATCCAACGATTACAGAATTTATAAATTCGTTAGAATGTTCTCCGGTTTATAATATGCCTACCTGCGCTGTGTTTGCGTTGAAATTTAAAACCGAACATTGGAAAGATTTCAGCGGAGTTGAAAAAGAATTTTTGTTTTTTGATTATCCCAAAAATGTGGAATAATGGACTCTATCCTCTCACATCAAGCGCATCTCTTAATCCGTTTCCGAGGAGATTAAAAGCTAAAACAAGGATCATAATAGCAATACCAGGGGCCAGCGCCAGTGCCGGATTATGTGTGATAATAAAATTATAATTTTCTTTTAGCATCAATCCCCAGCTCGGTGTCGGCGGCTGTATTCCCACGCCAAGAAAGCTTAATCCTGCTTCGATAATGATGGCGCTGGCGAAATTGGCAGCCGCAATAACAATCACAGGCCCCAGCACATTGGGAAGGATATGTCGGATAATAATTCGAAGATTTTTTAAGCCTAATGCTTTTGCGGCCTGGATGTATTCCAGTTCACGCAAGGCCAGCACCTGCCCCCGCACTACGCGGGCAACACTTACCCACATTGTTAATCCGACAGCGATAAATATTTGCCAAAAACCTTTTCCCAAAGTAAGTGTGATTCCAAAAACCAGGAGTAAAGTAGGCATGCTCCAGATCACGTTGATGAACCACATGATGATATTATCCGTTCTGCCGCCATAATAGCCCGCGGTGGCTCCCAGAAAAATTCCTATGGAAAGGGAAATGATCACCGTTATTAAACCTACGGCGAGGCTTACACGAACACCCACCAATAAACGGCTGAGAATGTCTCTTCCAAAAGTATCGGTCCCCAGCCAAAAGGTTTTTGATTCAATAAAATTTTTATCGGCCAGTTTGTTTTTTGCATATACTCTTTTTTCCTGCAAACCTTCATCAATAAATTTTTCGACATAAACCGAATCGCCTTCTTCTTCATAGCTATTGATAGGAACATAGACGTATTTGTCTTCGGCGCCTAACAATAGGCGTTTAAAAACACTGGTATTTGATATCTGTTTTTCTTTTTTTACGCGGATAAATAACTGAGTATCCCCGGGCTTGCTGGCCATTATTTCCACTATCTGTCTATCAGCATTGGGTGTAGAGTCGGTGCCCAAAAAATAGGCAAAGATGCCAATGAAAATAGACAGGCAAATAACGATTAACCCCACCATCGCGCCTTTATTTTTTTTTAATCTTCGCCAGGCGTTTTGGGAGAAAGAAAAAGATTGTTGCATCGCAATAAAAATAGATAACTTTTGCTTTAATATGCGAATTGTATGAAATTGATTTTCATTATTTCTTCCGATGATTAAAAAATGTTCCGGTGGAATAAATAGAAATTCAGGATTTTTCCTGGTTTACTGTGCAAGTGGAATGAGGCAAGAATAATTTTTTGAAATTTACAAATCCTTAGCAGACACTTTTTTAATTGCTTTATCCAAAGCAACTTTAATTTTATCGCTTAGGTCTTCGCTTTGAATTTATCAATAATGAATTAATTTCTGCACCATTTCATCCAAGCGCGATTTAGCCAAAAAGTTTTTTTCCAATTCAGCATTAAAAGGAACAGGCGTATCGAGTGAGGCACAACGCATCACCGGCGCGTCTAAAAATTCAAAACAGTTTTGTGCAATCCACGCCGCTACTTCGCCGCCGATGCCTCCTGTGAACGTATCTTCATGAAGAACCAAAACCTTTCCGGTATTATTTACAGAATGCCTGATTGATTTGTAATCCAATGGCAATAAAGTTCTCAGGTCAAGAATATCAATAGAAATTTCAGGATGCGCATCGGCATATTCCGTAGCCCAGATAACGCCCATTCCGTAAGTGATGATACTAACATCGTTTCCCGTACGCACCTGTCTTGCTTTTCCTATTTCCACTTCATAATAGTCCTCCGGAAAATCGGCGCTGATGCTTCTGTACAATGCCTTGTGCTCAAAAAATAAAACCGGATTGGGATCATTAATGGCCGCAATTAATAAACCTTTGGCATCTTCAGGTGAAGAAGGATAAACAACTTTTAAACCAGGTGTATGAACAAACCAGGCTTCATTACTTTGGCTGTGAAACGGGCCGCCGCCAACGCCTGCGCCGGTTGGCATGCGAATGATCACATCTGCATTTTGCCCCCAGCGGTAATGGATTTTTGCAAGGTTATTAATGATTTGGTTGAACCCAACTGCAACGAAATCGCCAAACTGCATTTCCATTACGCTTTTAAAACCTTCGAGCGAAAGGCCGAGCGCAGCGCCTACGATGGCGCTTTCACATAATGGCGTACTGCGTACTCTTTCTTTTCCAAATTCATTTACCAGGCCCTCTGTTATCTTAAATGCTCCACCGTATTCCGCGATGTCCTGCCCCATTAAAACCAGGTTGGGATGTGCGATCATCGATTGTCGTAACCCTTCTTTAATAGCATCAATAAAGCGGCTTCCTCTTTCGGAAGGCGTCGAAAAGTTTTTATTACTTTCATCAAACCTGTTTTTTTCATTTTCAAAAGAAACCGACTTTTTTGCACAGACATCTTTAATTTCTCTTTTAGAAATCTCAGCATTCGAATAAGAAAATTTATTAGCGTTTGGTTGTTGACTATTTAAGGATTGTGTGCATTTATCAATGTAATCGTGAATCTGATCGCGTATTTCTGCCAGTTCAGGATTAGTTAAAATATTTTCATCTACTAAAAAGCGCTCGTAATTTTTTATCGGATCTTTCTCTATCCATTGCTCAAACATCTCTTTTGGAACATATTTTACACCACTTGCTTCTTCATGGCCGCGCATTCGAAAAGTCATGCATTCTATCAGGTAAGGCTTTTGATTTTTGATGCAATATTCACGAACACCTTTCACCGTTTCATAAACTGTAAGAATATTATTGCCATCAATCTGTACACCTTCCATTCCATAACCTTTAGCACGGTCAACCAGGTTTTCACAGCGATATTGTTCACTGACCGGCGTGCTCAAGGCGTAACCATTGTTTTCAATTATAAAAATTACTGGCAAATCCCATGTGGCCGCCACGTTCATCGCTTCGTGAAATTCGCCTTCGCTGGTGCCGCCTTCGCCAGTAAAAGCAAGTGAAATCTTTTGCTCTTTTTTTAATTTATAGGCGAGTGCCACTCCATCGGCTATGGAAAGTTGCGGACCAAGATGGGAAATCATTCCACAAATAAAATGTTCTTTAGTACCAAAATGGAAACTTCGTTCCCGGCCTTTAGAATAACCCTCTATTGTGCCCTGCCACTGATTTATTAAATCTGGTAAAGAGATTTTTCTTGACGTGAAAACGCCGAGGTTCCTGTGCAAAGGCATTATCCATTCATCCGGCTGAAGCGCTTGCGTAGCACCTACAGAAATTGCTTCCTGGCCAATGCCGCTAAACCATTTAGACACTCTTCCCTGCCGAAGCAACAAAAGCATTTTCTCTTCTATCATTCGGGGCAGTAATAATTCTTTGTACAGTTGAACGAGTGTTTCGTCTGATAAATTATTTCTATTGAATTGCATCAGACAAATTTCCGCATTTTCCGGTGTAAATAAAAAGAATGCTGAAGGCGGAATGCTGAAGGCGGAATGCTGAAGGCTAAACGCAGAAGACTAAAGGCAGAAAGCGGCGATCATTTGGAGAAAAATCATCTGGCATTAAAGGAACTAACAGTAAACCAACAATTTTTCTTCTTTCTTATTTATCGCTTCCTAATAAACTCGTAAGTGTGGAAGAAAGAAACGACAACAAAATTCCGAAGATAAACGCCCATAAAAATCCGCCTATATGGATGCCATCAACAAATTTATCGGCAAGAATTACCATCAATACGTTAATAACCAAAAGAAATAATCCAAGAGTAACAACAGTGATAGGCAAGGTGAGGATTACAAGAATGGGCTTGATGATGGCATTTAACAATCCAAGTACTAACACGAATATTAATGCAGTCGCATAGGAATCGATAAAAATATGGGGCTTCAGCATCATGGATAATCCATACGCTACCGCTGCTGTTACCAAAAGGCGTACGATAAATTTCATGTGTTTATTTCTCTAAAACTAAATTAAATAACAACCAGTTCAAAAAATTCTTCGGGTTGTAAATATTTGTTGGAAAGATCCTGCAGATCTTTGGCAGTAACTGTTCTGATGGTTTCGATAGAATCATTAAAATAATTTTCATCCAGCCCGTTTAAGATCAAACTTTTCCACCTGGCTATTACATTAAAAGGCCCGTCAATATGCCCAAGATTCAGTCCCATCATATAGTTTTTTACCAGCAACAATTCTTCTTCATCAACAGGAACATCCCGTAACAAACTCATTTCTTTATAAACTTCTTCTATGGTGGCTCTACATACATCTTTGCCCGCCTCAGTACTTATCATCCATGAACTGTCCTTGATATGATTTTGTAAAAAGCTATGTATTCCGTAGGTATAGCCCTTTTCCTCCCGAATATTGGCCATCAGCCGAGAGCCAAAATAGCCGCCGAATAGAGTATTTAAAACAATTGCTTTCTTAAAGTCGGGATGGTGCCTGTTTGGGAAGGGGCGGGCTATGCGAACGGCTCCCTGGACGCCATCTTTATCATTGATGATATTATATTTTTTTTGCGAAGCAATTTCGCGTGTATAGGTTACAGTTGGAATCGTTTCATTTAACTTCAGGTCGCCAAAATAAGTTTCTAACAACTGCTCAAAATCTCCAGGCAATTTACCCGCGGAAAAAATACTACACCAGCCTTTTAAATAATAATGATTAAAAAAATCTGCAAGATCTTCTCTTTTAATAGCTTCGATATCTTCTTTATTACTCACTTTTCCATAGGGATGAGAGGCCCCATAAAGGTATTCATCAATGAGTCTGTTGGCTACAAAATCGCATTTCAGCAGATTTACCGAAAGCCTCTGAATGCTATTTTGCTGGAATATTTCTATTTCGTTTTGGGGAAAGATCGAAATAGTGATCAATTCCCTGATTACCTGCAGCAATGCTTTCAGATGTTTTGAAAGACAATGCAAAGTAATCGTTGCTGTTTCGTTATAGCAAGTTCGGCTAAGGTATGCTCCATAGTATTCAAAATACTCTGTAATTTGAAAGGCATTCTTCTTTGAAGTTCCATTTTTAATGAGATAATTGGTAGCCGATGCGATTGTATTTTTATCTTCAAAATTATTTCCCGCATCAAACACAAATTCAACCATCGTTACTTCTTCGGCGCCATCGTTGATGTAATACACCGGCGCACCATTGGAAAGAGAAAAACGCGTGCAGGGTTTTAAATTAATATCAAAATGGATGGCATCTTTTATCGGCGGGGCGACTGTTCTCTCGGGCATTTACTGATTGTT
>Ga0207933_1000490_pt1 | contig 38506 bp, 28 predicted proteins | sample NGESurdeep092012_4_FD_184488 | JGI IMG/M metagenome (GOLD analysis project Ga0207933, IMG submission 184488) | Arctic peat soil microbial communities from Barrow, Alaska - NGEE Surface sample F53-3 deep-092012 (SPAdes) | ecosystem: Environmental > Terrestrial > Soil > Wetlands > Peat ... | reverse complement strand
ATCGAGGCCAAAGGAAGGACGCTGACACAACGAGTCATGGGGGTCGGAATTGGACGCGAAACGCCCCCTCAGGGGGTCAATATTGCAAGCGATTTTGCAAGCTTGGCGACATTCGGCAGCTTTCGTGCTGGGTCAGCGATTCTGGAACCATATCTCGAGCGGTCGACGATACGTGGTGGTGAGTAAAAGGCGGACCCGATCATGAATGGGGTTTTCGCGACAACGGCCAATCCTGGCCGCGGGACGTCTCCCCAGCCCAGGCGGAGTATCGATGTGCACTACGCTCTCCGGCTCGATGAAAGGTCTCGGAACGCTGCCCGTCCGGAACAGAGGTGGCTAAGGTGAGCTAATCGTGGAATTCGGGGGGAACCTGAGAGGCTGTCCCACGCCGTGAGCACGCGGCCTCGCGTTAAAGTTACTACAGCCGAGCGCGGCATTTTTGGTCGGTCGAGCTATGCAAGGCTGCAGAGGATGATGTAGTCAATCGCGGCGGAGCCGCGCGTGGCCCAAAGCCTGACACGACGAGAGAACATACTCTAGTACAGTAATTCGGACAGCCGAGGCCGGCCGGCAAGCACTTTGAAAACCCCTCCGGTTCCAACGCCATCATCAAGGTGTCGCTTTTGACAAGTGTTCATTGGTTCTTCAAGGATGCGCGGGGGGGACGCGCTGATAATGCGAGGGTGCTCCCGACAGGAGCGATCGGCTTCCTCTGGCAATCGGCAGGTCCTCCGCAGCTTGCCGAATGCACCAGCACTCATCATCGGTGCCGGGGGTAGAGACATGGATTGGCGCCAATATAACATCCGCCTGCGACGCCTCGAAGCGGAAGCGATCGAGATTTTGCGAGAGGCCGCGGCCGAGTCGCGCAGCCCGGTGATGCTCTATTCGATCGGCAAAGATTCCGGCGCCATGCTGCATCTGGCGCAGAAGGCTTTCGCACCTGGCAAGCCGCCATTTCCGCTCCTGCACATTGACACCACTTGGAAGTTCCGAGAGATGATCGCCTTCCGCGATCAGACGGCGGCGCGCGTGGGCATGGAACTGCTAGTTCACGTGAATGAAGATGGCATTAGGCGAGGTACCTCGCCGATTGCCTCTGGATCGGCCGTGCATACGCAGGTGATGAAGACAGAGGGTTTGCGCCAGGCGCTCGATAAATACAAATTTGACCTCGCCTTCGGCGGTGCGCGCCGTGACGAGGAAAAGAGCCGCGCGAAGGAGCGCATCTTCTCGCATCGGACCGCCTCCCATGGCTGGGATCCGCGCAATCAGCGGCCCGAGCTATGGCGGCTGTATAATACCCGCATCAAACCGGGCGAATCGCTGCGCGTCTTCCCGCTGTCGAACTGGACCGAGCTCGACGTTTGGGAATACATCCGCGCCGAGAACATCCCGGTGGTCCCACTCTACTTCGCCAAGCCGCGCCCGGTGGTCGAACGCGACGGGGCTTTGATCATGGTCGACGACGACAGGCTGCCCCTGTTGCCCGATGAAACGCCCCGCATGGTCAGCGTGCGCTTCCGCACGCTCGGATGCTATCCCTTGACTGGAGCCATCCGCTCCGCCGCCGAAACACTAGATGCCATGATCGACGAAATGCAGTCCTCGTCGAGCTCTGAACGGCAGGGGCGGCTGATCGATCACGATGAGAGCGGGTCGATGGAGAAGAAGAAGCGTGAAGGTTATTTCTGATGCTCGCGCCTGAGAACGTCGAAATGCCGGCGCGCAGCGCCTCGATGGACACGCGTCCCGCGCTGCGCTTTCTCACCTGTGGCTCCGTCGATGACGGCAAGTCGACCTTGATCGGCCGGCTACTCTATGAGCAAAACCTCATTCTCGACGACCATCTTGCGGCGCTGACACGAGATTCGAAGAAGCACGGCACGGCCGGCGCGGACATCGATTTCGCGCTGCTGCTCGACGGGCTTGAGGCGGAGCGCGAGCAGGGCATTACCATTGACGTCGCCTACCGCTATTTTGCCACTCCGCGGCGTGCCTTCATCGTCGCGGACACGCCCGGGCACGAGCAATACACCCGCAACATGGCGACGGGCGCGTCCAATTGCGAGCTCGCGGTGCTGCTGGTCGATGCGCGTAAGGGGCTGCTGGCGCAGACCCGGCGGCACGCGATCATCGCCGGCCTGCTCGGCATCCGTTATGCCATCCTCGCCGTCAACAAGATCGACCTCGTCGACTATGCGCAGCAGGTGTTCGACGAGATCGCCGAGTCCTTCTCGCAGTTTGCCGTCAATCTCGGCTTCAGGGAGGTGAAGGCAATTCCGATCTCGGCGCGACATGGTGACAACGTCTCATCTACGAGTGCCCGCATGCCCTGGTACAAGGGTCCGCATCTGCTCAAACATTTAGAACATGTTGACGTCGAGGACGACCGCCCTGTGCGGCCGTTTCGCCTGCCTGTGCAGTGGGTGAATCGTCCCAATCTCGACTTCCGGGGCTTCGCCGGCACCATCGCCAGTGGCACGGTGCGCGTCGATGACGAGGTCGTCGCGCTCCCGAGCGGCCAGACGAGCCGCGTCAAGGCGATCCTGTCGCCCGGCGGTAATGTCGTCGAGGCGAGTGCCAGTGATGCTGTCACCATTAGCCTGGAGCAGGAGATCGACATCTCCCGCGGCGACATGCTCGCCCCCGCGCGTAACCGGCCGCCGGTGGCAGACCAGTTCGCCGCCCACCTCGTCTGGATGTCGCAGGACGCGCTGATGCCCGGCCGCTCCTACGTGATGAAAATCAACCATGCATCGGTCAGCGCCACTGTGACCGAGCTCAAGCACCGCATCGACACGGATACTCAGGCCAAACTCGCTGCCAAGACCTTGGCACTCAACGAGGTCGGCGTCTGCAATCTCTCGCTTGCGCGGCCGGTAATCTTCGACGCCTATGCCGATAACCGGGCGACCGGCGCTTTTATCCTGATCGACCGTCTGTCGAACGAGACCGTGGCGGCGGGCATGATCGACTTTGCGCTGCGGCGCGCGACCAACATCCACCAGCAGGCGATCACAGTCACTAAGGACCAACGAATCTTACTGATGGGCCATAGGCCAGCGGTGCTCTGGTTCACGGGTCTGTCCGGTGCTGGTAAGTCGACCATCGCCAATCTGGTGGAGGCGGGACTGCACGCTCGCGGCGTGCATACGCTGATGCTGGACGGAGACAACGTCCGTCATGGCCTTAACAAAGACCTTGGCTTCACAGAGGCCGACCGCGTCGAGAACATTCGGCGCATCGGTGAGGTCGCGAAGCTGATGACGGATGCCGGCCTGGTCGTGCTCTGCTCGTTCATCTCACCATTCCGCGCCGAGCGACGCATGGTGCGCGAACTCGCGGCTGACGGCGAATTCGTGGAGATCTTCGTCGACACGCCTGTCGAGCAATGCATCGCGCGCGATCCGAAGGGCCTCTACAAGCGCGCGCTCGCGGGCGAGATCAAGAACTTCACCGGTGTCGATCAGCCGTACGAGGTGCCGGAGAATGCAGAGCTGCATTTAATGGCGGGAAGTGGGTCGCCAGATATACTTGCGGAGCAGGTAATCATGCATTTTATGCGGCTTCGGCACGGCTGATCGCCCAGAAAGGGTTCGGTTTGCCTATGCCTGGCTCCTACAGAATCCCGATAACCAGCCTCATTTGTCCGCATCTTTGCGCAGTGGCCGTGTAGCCCGACGAGCTCATTGGTCGCGCCGCCTGCACTCCACTCATGTCTGGGTATCGACCGACAGAGTCTGCTCTTCTGTCTTTTCCCGTCTCGATGAGAGGACGTAAAAAAGCTTTCGGGCAAGGCGGGTTGCTCGGGCCGTTCGACCGTTATGCCAGCCTGCATCTTACGACCAAGAGCGATTCATCAGAATCGCTCCACTTCGACCTGATTGCAAGCGACCTTCCGTCTCGCCGATCTTGGCAAACAAAGAGAGAATAACGATATTCTAGTTAATTCCACCGAACGTCGGGAGGTCGCGATTTCCTATCGATTTAGATTAAGTGACTTTGTTGTTAATCAGTTAGATCAAGGAAAACCAATTTGCTCATCCGCGCGCAATGAAGATCGAACTTCTTGGATAGAACTCTCGAACTTAAAGTCACCGTGGTCATATTGGCGGTGACGCCGCCTCCGATGCGGTCCAGAAAGCCAACGACGCTCATCGACATCATCCCGTGCTGGCCGGGCAACGTGACATCTCGGCTTCCCGAAAACGCGATCCCGTGCTTATCAATAGCACTAACTTTTCCGACCACGTTTCCGAAACCGAGCACAGTGCGAGACGCGACGTTTACGATGACGTCAAAGTCCTTCAGGTTTTCGGGTGCCTCTTCTCCCGCTATTGATGCTTTGCCATCGCACGACAACGTAATGGATTGTTGGTTGCTGTCGCCGCGCTCCTGCGCGTCGGCGATGGCTGTTCCGAAAAACGAGGTCATCACGACCAGCGACAAGTAAGCCATCAGTGCGGCTGCCGGTGGACTGCTGCCAGGCTTATGCATAATGCGCATGATGGACCGACCCCAACTTTGAACCTCAGCGAGCAGTGTAACCGCCGCATCCGTCGATTAAACGGTACTTTTATACGGCCGACTGATGGGTCTATTTTTGTGGTTAACACCTGAGAGCAAACTATGGCTGCAAAGTGAACTCGAAACTCTGCGCCGGGTTCCAAAGCGCCGAAAGGCGATTCAAGTCGCCGTCCGGGCGTTGCGTTTTGCCACGCCGAGGAGGGCCTAGATCCAATCACGCAGTCAGAAATCGCAGTGCATGGGTGACCCAACCGACGCTGCAATGGCGGGGCCCAGCGTAGATTTAGTACCGATCGCATAACACTGGTCGGAGAGATGTTCGCTGTCTCCGGATCGATTTAGGGCGGATTATGAGGTCCTTGCGCCTGCTCGAGGAAACCGAGAAACATCCACACCAGCCAGAGCGGGCGACTGAAATCGCGCAATCCGCGGCGGTGCAGTGCAAGCAGCGCCTTAATGTGTTCGGTATCGAAATATTCGGCGAGTTCGGCGTGATGAGATGATAGTGCATGCAGGAAGCTGTCAGCGAATTCGCCACGGAACCAAAGCGCAAGCGGGATTGAAAAGCCCTGTTTGCGGCGGTAGAGAACTTCATGCGGCAATAGCGGCTCAAGCGCCATCTTCAGCGCGATTTTTCCTTCGCCGCCGGCGAGTTTGAAGTGGGTAGGCAGCCCAAGAGTCCACTCCACAAAATCCGGATCGAGCATTGGAACACGTACTTCCAGGCCGCAGGCCATCGCGGTGCGATCAACCTTGGTCAGAATATCGCCAACGAGCCACGTTTTAAGATCGACATATTGAGCCTTCGCAACAGGATCGTCTCCTGGGGCATTTGCCATATGATGGCGAACCACGTCGCTTGCCCGATAGCCATTGATTGCCCGGCGCAATTCCGGCGAAAACAAACGCGCCCGCGAGTCATCGTCCATGACGGCGGCGTTGTGAAAGAAACCTTCGGCCGTGTCGCAAGCGAGTTCGCGGAACGTTTGACGAGCACGGAACATGCGGGGTGCCCAGTCGAGTTGCGGATAAAGGCGGCCAAGCAGACCAAACACGGGCTTGCGGAATGCCGCAGGCATCATGCGACGCAAAGCTTCCTCGCGGTTGTGGAAGACGTAGCGCTGATATCCTGCGAACAACTCGTCGCCGCCGTCGCCGGATAACGCGACCTTGACGCTGCGGCTGGCGAGCTTAGCAAGACGGTACGTTGGCAGCGCGGAGCTGTCTCCGAACGGCTCGTCGAATATTCTCGGTAAAGCGGCGACCGATGTCATATCGTCGCTCTGAACCGTCTCTACAAGCTGACGCAAGCCATAACGAGAGGCTACAGCATTCGCGTATTTGCGTTCGTCGACGTGACGTTCATCGAATCCGATCGTAAAGCAACTCAGCGTGTCGGGCACCGCGCGCGCCATCATCGCAGTAATGGCGCTGGAATCGACCCCGCCGGACAGGAAAGTCCCGACCGGCACGTCTGCGACCAGTTGCGACTTGACAGCTGCACAAAGCCGGGCGCCGAGCTGCTGCGCGCAGTCTTCGATGTTGCCCTGGAAGCGCTCGGTCGGCCTCGGCTCCCAATAGCGGTCGAGTGACAGCGCGCCGCCGCGGGTGAGAGTGAGTGTTTGGCCTGCTTCTAGTTTTTTGGTGCCCTGGTAAACTGTACGAGGGTCGTTGATGTAGCCGAAGGCAAAAAAGTCCTCGATGGCGCAAGGGTCCAACTTGCGGGCAAGCTTGGGATGAACCGTGAGCGCTTTTAGTTCGGAGCCGAAAATAAGACTGCCATCGTGCAGCAGCGAATAATAAAGTGGCTTTTCGCCGAGGCGGTCCCGAGCCATGAACAGGGTTTCCTGACGCCTGTCCCAGAGCGCGAAGGCGAACATTCCATGCAGCCGCGTAACGCAATCTCGGCCCCATTGCACCCACGCGCGAAGGATGACTTCCGTGTCGGAGCGCGTCTCAAAATGGTGCCCGTCGCACTCAAGCAGCTGCCGTAGCTCGCGATAATTGTAGATCTCGCCGTTGAAGACGATTGCGATTTGCTTGCCTTCTGTAAACATGGGCTGTGCGCCCGTCTGAAGATCGATGATGGCCAGCCGGCGATGGCCGAAGGCAAGTCCGGGCTCAAAATGAAATCCTTCTCCGTCGGGGCCACGATGGCGGATCGCATCGTTCATCGCGCGGGCGATGTCCCTTGCAGGCGCCTGCTTCCCACGGGTGTCGAACCAGCCGCTGATTCCACACATTCTAAGATCGATCCGCCGCCTGAAGCCGGGACACGACGAATCCCAGAGCGCCAATTGCTTGTCGCAACCGGGTCCTGGCGGGGACAATATCCGTCTGCACCGGTGTTGAGACTGTGAAAAGCGCCGACCCGCCGGAACCCGTTATAGCTTGACGCAGCCGATCAGCCTTCACTTCAAGTTCACTCGTGGTGAAGCGGTCCCCGCTCCAATAGGCCCACCAGATAATTCGCATAGCGCCGGCTGAAGTAATTACTGCCTCGGTTAGATGAATCGGGCGGTCAGCTAGGGTAGCGGCAACCGTCTGTTGTGAAAGTAAGCGCCAACCGTCGGCCCACAGGAGGTTCGTGGAACGAATGAGACCTCGGCCTCCATTTTGCCCCGCATAATACTTTACGAAAACATCGACCGGCGTGAGCTTCGGCATATGCATCTCGAACGCCAGATTCAGATCGGGCGGCGGATAATCCGGCGACCATTGAGAGGGTGCTGCCGCTGTTTGCCAGCCTATTGGCGCTATTGGCGCCGAAAATGCTGTGTCATTCAGATGAAGCACTTTTCGGCTTTGCCAGTAAGCCCAGCTCGGGACGGAGGAGATCGCCACTAAGGACACCAGGACCGTTATCGCAAACGCTCCTGGCCGCGGTCCCGATAAACTCACCGGCTCATTCGGTTCCTCTCGCTGAATTTGATCGGAAAACCGAACTCCGATCGCCATCAGGAGACAAAGGATCGCAACTAAAAACCCCCATCCGTAAACAATGTGGTCGACACCGTGCGCAATACGATTATCGCTCCAATAGCCGAGCAGCACGATGCCAAGCGCCCGGAAGCCATTTGCAATGACTGGAACGACGATAGTCGCAGCCATAAAAATGACAATTTTAGACCATTTTCGGTAATTCAGATGCACGAACAACACGCCAACCGCCGTCGTTGCGATCAAAAAGCGGAGCCCGGCACACGCCTCGGCAACTTCGTAGTCCCCGTTGCTCAGTTGGAGTATATATCCCTCCGTATAATGAGGAATCCCGAGTAATGTTAGACCGTCCGCTATGAAGTGCGTTGTGAAATCCTGCAGGGGAACGATCAAGTATTCGCCCGCCGGAACAAGAAAGAACAAAAATAAGCATGGAAACAGGATCGAGCGATATATTCCGGCGCCCAAAACAGTCAAAATCAAAACCTGCACCAGGCCAATAAGTGCAAACTGCTCAAATTCATTGATATGCGCAATATCGCCAGCCAGCAACAAAATGATCGGCAATGGAAGCAGCCAGAGCAGACGCGGTTCTGCGGCGGGGGCGCGCGCCGCTAGCGAATGGCGCCTTCGCCAGATAATGAACGCGGAAAGTGGGAGCACGAAGAAACAGTGGGAGTAGGTGGGCGAAATAATCCACACGCGCACCGCAGCAGCGATAGCGTCCGCATTGAGAACGCCCACGAGGCCTACCAATGCGCCAAGTCCCACCAGGTGGATAATCCAGATGGAGGAGCACACTGCATCCTTTGTCGAAGGGCGGTCGATTGTCGCTGCAGTGATATGGGCCTTAGGATTCACTTTGCACACCCTGGAGGATGCATGCAGAGGTATCGTGAGCCGCGGAGCTTTTTACCGTGTCGGCCTCAGCATGGAGGATGTCATCGAGTCGGGTGAGATTTCGGGCCCAGTCGTGCTTCTCTTCCACGTACTTTCTTCCGGCTGCAGCAATTGCCGCAGGCGTCTTCAAAGCTGCGATCAGGCGTTGTGCAAAAGCGGCCGGATCGTCGGCAATCAATATTTGACTCCCGGATACGACATGAAGCGCCCGTGCCGCGGGCGACGTGGCCACGACAGGCTTGGCCATTGCCATGGCCTCAAGCACCTTATTCTGAACACCCCGGGCGAGCTTGAGCGGCGCGACGACAGCACCTGCATGAGCAAGATAGGGCCGCACATCGTCAACCTTGCCCGTAACGACCACATCTGATGCGGCGAGCGACTTGACCTTCGCAGATGGGCGAGCGCCGACGATGTAGAACCGCGCTTCAGGATGATGAGCGCGGAGCAACGGTAAAACTTTTGACGAAAACCAGATCGCGCCTTCCACATTAGGCCAATAGTCCATCGTGCCCGTCATAACTATCGGCGTTTCGTGAGGCGCGTAAGGATTGGGATACTCGCGATCGGGTGCAAAGAATTCGAGATCGACCCCGTTAAGGACGCTATGAAGCCGTCTGCGGCATTCCGGCGCAATCTGCGCGAACGTCTCCTTTTCGTAAGGCGAGACCAGCAGAGTTGCCCCGAAAGAGGAGGCGGCCTGACGCTCGAGGGCGGAAAGGGTCCGCATTTCCCGAGTATAAATCCATGCGCGCAATCCGGATGCCGCATCGGCATATTGGCGCCATTTGTCCGAATCAACATCCACCATGTCGAAGACGACGCGCTCCGGATCGAAATCACGCCGCGTCAAGAAATAGGGGGCCATTGCCGTACTAAAAATGATGACGCGGTCGATGTTGTGGCGGAGCAGGATCCCGTCTATCCAGCGAGCCAACGTCCGGCTTGCAAAATATGATGCGGACAGCGGAGCGCCTGTCGCTAACGCTGTAGCCATCTTTAATCGAGCGGTCGCTCCGAGGGACAGCAACAGGCACTCGCCCCCGACCAGCTGACGCAAGGACTCCGTATGACGCAGATCAGCGGCGTCATCAATGAACGCGCCCACGTGAACCTTATGGCGCTTCGCGAGGTGTGCCAGAATATGATAGGCACGGATTTTTTCGCCTTTATCGGGCGGGAAGGGAATTCGGTGAGAGAGAAAAAGTATATTCACGACACGCCTGTAGCGGGCAAGAAGACTTCGTCCATTCGGCGCCAGGAAAACGCTTGTAGCAACCGCGCCAGGCGCGGCTCCGTCTTTTTGAGATTGAGGTAATGACGTATGCGTGATTTGAGGGGGGCAGCAGATATGCGCGGCTGGTCGGCATCAATTTCCCAGGGATGTAGGTAGAACACGCAGGGTTTACGCTCGCGACTGACGCGGCTCAGAGCCAGGGCCGTGACATCGTAAGGCAAAAGCCGGAAATAACCACCTCCGCCGCAAGGCCAGTTGCGCCCCAGCAAGCGCAGTGAGGTCACTGGAATCTCCAGAAAGGGAGAGTCCGGCAAAGGATGAAATGCGAAGCGCGGCCCCTCAGGGATCCCGTAGTTGTCGTGAGGAATCGGATAGGTGCTCGAACTGTACGAATACCCGGCCTCGGCAAGTGCTTCTAGTGCCCACAGATTATTTCGGGATATTGAAAAGCTTGGCGCACGATAGCCCTTTACTTCACAGCCGCCCAAGTCTTCCAAAAAGGCCTTGGCGCGCCTTACGTCGTTGAAGAAGTCTGGGCGGGTCTGGGAATCCGCGCGGCGGTGTTCCCAGCCGTGCGACGCTAGCTCATGGCCCATGTCGATGATGCGACGGACGACTCCCGGATAGCGCTCCGCGATCCATCCAAGTGTAAAGAAGGTCGCACGCGCGCCTGACTCCGCCAACAGTGCGAGAATGCGGTCGACGTTGGCCTCAACCCGACAATCATAACGGTGCCAATCGTCGCGCGCGATCACATCGAAGAATGCTTCAACCTGAAAGTAATCTTCCACATCGATCGTCAAAGCGTTATGGCTGCCGCCGATATTGTCAGCTGGGCGTGTCCACCATGCGGCGATTAGGGACGCCGGATCGGAACTGGTGGCAAACTTATCGTCGCTCTCGAAAGTCATTGACGACCCTGCTCAAGGACTATCTTACCAAGAGAAGTAGTTACGCGCCGAAGCAGCACCAGCTCACGTTCCATCAAGTTTACGCGTTCCGTAAGTGCTGATTCGCCTTCAAGTTTGCTCAGCGGCCGACCGTTCTTCGCAGTCATTTCGCCAATTTCTTCACCGAGATCGGCGGCGACCAGACCGACATGTTCGGCACGGAAGACGTGCAGGTTATCGAGGAACCCGAGTAACAGAATCCGACTACAGAGCGTGTTGATGACGCGAGGCATGCCTCCGCTATGCAAATAGATTGCTTGCATAGCATCGTGCTCGAAGGTTGGATCGTTCGTCCAACCTGCTTGTGTCATGCGATGGGTGACATAGCGGCCGCATTCGTCGGAACTCAATCCGCTCAAGTGATAGGCGGCGATCACCCGTTGGCGAAGCTGCTCCAGATCCGGGTTTCCCAACGTCTTTCGAAATTGCGGTTGGCCAACGAGGAAAGTCTGGCACGGTGACACATTGCCAATCTGAAAATTTGAGAGCATCCGCAGCTCTTCCAGAGTACCCACGGAGAGGTTTTGCGCTTCATCGACGACCAAGAGTGCCCTGCGCCCCGTGCTAGCCAGCTCTGAAAAGTAGGCCTGAAGCCGACGAAGTACGGCGTCCTTTTTCACGGGGATGTCGGAGATGCCGAAGGCTGCGCATACCGTTCGCAATAGCTCCGGACCGCTGAGGAGGGTGCTAACCACATGCGCAGCAACTATTTTTTGGTTATCAAGGGTCGCGCAGAGGTGCTGCACAATCGTCGTCTTTCCCGCTCCGACTTCTCCTGTGATGACGATAAAGCCCTCGCTGCGTTGCAGGCCGTACAATAGGTGGGCCATCGCCTGCGCATGGACCTGGCTTTCGAAGTAAAAGCGGTGGTCGGGAGTAAGCAGAAATGGATCATCTCTGAGACCGTAAAACGCGGTGTACATGACAATGTCTCAGACGGTTGCTCGGGCGACGCTTTCGGAATCCTGTATGTTCATTCCGTAATATGAAGCCGGGGTGAGCGGCCGCTGCCATTCAGGCACGCGGTTGAACAGGAGGCTGGTGTTGGGGCAAGAGCGCACCTCCGTCAAAGCCGCTTCGACCTGATTGCGTGCTGCGTACCCCGCCGAAACCAACATGATCAGATGGTGTGCGTGGGGAGCCAAAGCGGTGGACTCGGGCGAAGCCAACACCGGCGGCGTGTCGAACAGCACAACCCCATTCTCAAAGCGGGTTGACAAAGTCCGACAGAGGTCACCCATTCGCGGGCTCGCCAGCAATTCGGGCGCCGCACGGTCCTGCTTCCCGGCAAAAAGAACATGCAGTCTTGGTAGGTTTCCGCAGGGATGAAGGACCTCATCGAGGCGTCGGCTTCCGGCCAAAATGTCGATAAGCCCGCCCGCTTTTTCGCCATTGAAATATTGGGCAATCGATCCGCGGATGACGTCGCCGTCGACGAGGATGACCTCCAGGTCCTGCTCGGCCGCAAGGCATATTGCAAGGTTCATGACGGTGAAGGTTTTTCCTTCACGGGGAAGGGCGCTGGTCACCATCACGACGTTTTGTGGAATGCCATTCTCGGTCGAGCTCCACGTCATCGGCAGCAGTTTCCGCTTCAATGAGCGGAACTCGTTGTAAATCGGGGAATACCTGTCTTCGGGTGTGACGATTTGCGACGCCCGCAGCTGGGCGTGTTCAAGCTGAACTGCCTCGGCGTTTCTTGAGATCTTTTCGGGCTGGAGGCGAGGCAGCGGTTCGACCACGGTCTCGGCTTCACCAGGAACGACGGAGGTCCGTTGATCGGCCGCCACTTGGTCTGTGGGTGCCCTATCCCGCGCCAAAGCCCCGCGCTGCATCGCGCGTTGAATTAGATTGAGCCGCGTCGAGATCTCGTTCATAGCGTCGGCCCCGCTCCAACCCCCATGCCGCCATGGAAGAAATACAAGACGATCGTGGATGTTACGAAGAGAAGACCCAGCGCTGTTCCGAAGACGGTAGTGGACATTCGCGCCACGGCCGCATCGCCCGCGCTTGGTGCATACGTGATCGTCCCCAAGACCGGAAGATCAAATGCGTCTTTCAGCTGTTCGACGCTCATGAATGTGCCAGAAAACTGGCCAAGGGCGAAGGCGACGCCCACGCCCGCGCCTAGGCCCAGGATCAGGACCGCTCCATTAAAGAGAAGACGGTTGGGCGTGTGCGGCCGATTGGGCTTGAGTGGCGGGGATATGACGCGGAAGACGAAGGCGGATTGCTGATCACCAGCAGCCTGGGTGATTTTTGCCGACTCCCGGCGGGTCACCAGCGCCTCATAATTCTGATGGAAGACTTGAGAGTCTCTATCGAGATTTTCATATTCGCGTTGAACGGTAATCGCTTTCTCTGCCATGCCTTTCGCAGCTTCAAGCCGCTTTTGCGCGTCTTGCAGCCGACTACGGTCGACGACGACCTCCGTTTCCGCATCCGCAAGTTTCGACATGAGCATGACGAAACTGGGATTGGAGATCCCTTGGGAGTTATCGTCAGACTTGGCGCCTGTTACGGTTGCCTTGAGCCGCTCGATCAGCCGCTTTTGAGCTACCACATCCGGATAGCTGTCAGTAAACCGCGTTCGCAGCATGTTCAGTTTCGCGATAGCCTCTGCCAACTGCGAGCGGCCGGTAAGAGCGGTCGCGGAATGGTCCATGCTGGCGGGCAGGGGCGAATTTACATCCAGCGTCTTCGGAGTTGCCTTCAGCTGAGCGCGAAGAGAGTTCCGGCGGTCGTTGGCCTCCTTGAGCATATTTTGCGCTTGGGTGACGGCCGCCTGTGCGCCGACGACGTCGCCCGCACCTGATACTTTGTCGCCTGCGGCTGTGCTCGAGAAGAAATCAAGATGCGCCGCCTTGAAGTCGGCGCGCCGCTTATCGGCCGCTTCGAGCTTCTGCTCGTAGCTAGCGATCTGACTATCAAAAAAAGATCCAACCTGATCCGCATCGCGCCGTTGCCCGCCGAGGCTTGAATCGATCAGAACCGAGACAAGCGTCTGCGCGACGGCCTGAGCATGGGCCGGGTCCCTGTCGCTGTAAGCGATGCTGTAAAGATCTTTAGCGGTAAGATTGGTCAGCGAGATCCTCTTCCGAAAACTCGTGATCGCATCCTGCATTTCATTCGAAGATAGTGCAGCTGCTTTAGGGTCCGAGGCACGCAACACCCGTTCCAAAGTGGGGTCGGTAAGGAGGGTCTGCAGCATGACCTGGATCTCCTGGTTCGGGTCGATTTCTACCGCGAGCCCCTTCAGAAGAGGGCGAAGCAAAGTATTAGTGTCGATGTAGACCTGTGCCACGGATTGATAGGTATTCGGAATGGCAGCTACGGCGATCCAGCCGAGCACGCAAATGGTCCACGCTGTCGCCAGTCCGAACCAGCGATATTGCCAGATCGCGCTCGCATGCGTGTACAGCTCAAGTCGCCATTTCTGCATCAGGCTGCTCCAGATCTCACTCCTGGCCGCGCGGCGAGTGGGGAGGCGCCGAGTTTCCCTGCGGGCGATGGGTATTAAGCGTTATCTAATACTTGAACGTGTGCAGCGAGCAAGACTAGAGCCGACAATGAGTTAATCCGCGACGCGGGTGGCCAGTAACCAAGAAAAAGAACGGTAATACAAAATATATGGGGTGCTCCTTGCTATGTGGAACGGCATCTCGGATAACACTGCCCAACCGTGGAACTCCACGCCGTTCTGAGGGCGTCGCGGTATAACAGACCTCCTTGATCATACGCAAAAAAGGCGGCTTTGGGGTTCGCCTGGGTCCCGTGGTCCCCAAGCCATCGAAGGTTCGTATATATGAGTGAAGGCGACTCCGGTGTGCCCGTCAGACCGGGTAACCATCTGCTGCGCGGTTCAGCTTGGCTGATTGCCATGCGCTGGACAATGCGACTGACTGGGGTCATCAGCACGATCATTCTTGCACGGCTCTTGACGCCACGGGACTTCGGCGTGGTGGCGATCGCAATGGTTGTGGTTGGCCTGTTCGAAATGCTCAGCGCTACAGGGCAGGGAGGGGCGATCATCCGCCATCATGACCCCTCCCGGCAACATTACGACGCCGCCTGGACAGTTTCCGTCGCGCTAGGTTTTGCAATCTCAATTGCAATTGTTCTAATGGCGCCACTGACCAGATTTTATTTTCACGACGATAGGTCGGTTCTGGTAATGCAGTGCCTGGCTCTGCGCGCGGCAATGAGCGGCCTGGAGAATATCGGCACCGTCGACTTCCGACGCGACCTTCGGTTCAACCGGTTTTTTGGGTACAACCTTTACGCAAAGCTCGCGTCTTTCGTCATAACAGTCACCCTCGCGGTTCTCTTGAGGAACTACTGGGCGTTGGTGGCGGGTATTCTGTGCGGGCAGTTTGCACGTACCGTGCTGAGCTACACGATGCATTCGTACCGGCCCCGCATATCATTCGCTAAAATTCCAGAAATTTGGTTGTTTTCGGTGTGGACCTTTGTCCGGCATATAGGCGCTTATTTTCAGGCAGAATTGGACGTTATTGCGGTTGGGGGTGCGACTGGTTCGGTTTCCATGGGCCGCTATACGGTCGCGAAAGATATCGCGAGCAGCCCTACTGACGAAATCATAGGTCCAATGTCATCGGTGCTGTTTCCGGTCATGGCGCGATGTCAGCATGACCCCGTGCAGCTTCGCCAACTTTATTTGAATATGCTCGGATGGGCGATGATTATCGGGGCTTCGACCGGCATCGGTATATGGCTTGTGGCGCCGGACATGGTCCAGCTCGTATTGGGCGACAAGTGGGTTAGCATCACGCCCTTCGTTGGCTGGTTGGCTGTCACAGCAAGCGTCGAGAAGATGCACGGAGGTGCTTTTGCCACGCTTGATGTCCTTGGTGCGGCCGGTGTGGGGGCTGCGCTGCAGTGGTTTCGAGTGGTTGCGCTGCTGATGACAATTTTTCCCGTTGCGTACTTGACGCGCGATCTGCTCGACGTCGTTATAGTTCGCTTCGTGGTTACCGCGCTGCTCGTTCCACCCTTGTTATTCGTGGCCGGACGACGGATCGGTATTACAGCGCGCGTTTACGCCTCGGTGTGCTGGCGACCCTTCGCCGCAGCCAGCATTATGGCAGCCGCGGTCTGGCTGTTAAACCTCGGTCTGCCTATCGGGGGGACGGTCCGTTTGGGCCTCGACGTCTTTGTCGGTGCAATGTTTTATGGTGGAACGCTTTTTGTCCTTTGGGCAGCGAGCGGGCGGCCTTCAACAGCTGAGCGCGACCTGTTGGGTCTGCTCGTTGGAATATGGGCTAGGTTCAGTACTATCCGAGCCCGCGTACTAGAAATGGCCCGATGACGTTGGCGATGGGCAAAGGCAATCGCTTCCAGGTTGCAATCATTGCCGCGTATTTGGGATTGTTGGGGTTCTTATCTGGGACGGCCGCCCCTGGCGATAGAAAATACTCGTACTCCAGCCACTCAGGCTCGAAGCCCCAGTTCTTTTTGAACGCGAATGCACCCGTCTCCGCCTTGCTGCGCCCGAAGTCAAAACGCCGATAGCCGCGTGTTGCAGCGCGGCGCATCACCTCCCAATAAAGGAAATCATTGGCTCCGTTCCGTCGCGCGGCTTTGCGTCCTCCGCCATAATAGGGCATCACCGTGTCGCGGAAGTAGAAGTTCATCACTGCGCTCATGGGCTCGGTGCCGTGACGTATAACCAGAATGTCGGAATCATCTGGGAACGCTTCTCGAAGAGCGATGAAATAACGCTTCGGAAATACAGGTGTCCCAAGATTGCGCACGCTTTCTGAGTAGATCCTGAAAAACACATCGATCTCCCCGTCGTCATGACTGCAGAGACCACCTTTCAAGGTCTTGCGCACGACAGCCCTTTGTTTGCGGGGAATGGCAAGAAGGTTTTCTTCGTCGTCAGATGAAAGTTTACGAGAAAAGGTGGCGTAAAGACCCTTTCTCGCCACCCAGCCCGCGCGCGTGGCTTTGCGGCTTCGAAATTCGAGAGAGCCGGACTTCAAATTTCGCATCAAGCTGATGGCTGATTGATCCAGCATCGCTCTGCTCTCGTCGTCTATTGCAAGCGGGCCCCCCTCGACACAAAATGGCGCCGCGATGAGAGCCCTCCCGAAAAGTAGGCTCTTTTGATACACAAGCGGAAGAACGCCCGTCACGCTCCCGTTCTTTTCGGCGATCAAGTAGTGTGGCTCCAACCGAAACACGTCTCGGAAGATTCGCCGCCACCCGAAACGGTGGAAGAAGGTGCTGTGCGATGTAGCGTGAACGAAGGTATCCCACACAGATGCGTCCGCATCTTGAGCAGGACGGACGGTGACGGCGTCCCTCGCCCCGTGGTGCGGAGCTTCGACGGCAGACCTCATCGTGACCACCTCAGAAAGAGCGGCGCACGCCGACAATCGTTGCAAGGTCCGAAAGCGACCCGGTGCCGATGGTCTGTCCGCTCGATTGCCGCTTCAGATAGCGGGCAGTGACATAGCAACTTAGGTTTTGGGCCAGCATGTAGTTCAAGCCAACGTCGCCTGTAAAGATGCGGTCGCTGCCGCCGAACTCGTTAGCCAAGGAGTAGGAAGCATCGGCGAATCCGGTCAAATCGCGACGTAGTTTGCGCGAGCCATGGATTGTTGCGCCCAAAAGAGAGGAGGTGCCGGATGTGCCATCGCTGATGGCGCTAAGTTGATCCCGCGTGCTGCCGAAGAGTGAGAGTCCGTACTGATTTCTTTCGTCCTGATGAACGAAAGAAAGCTGGGCAGTCCGATTGTGATAGACCGAGTTATCCAAAGCCAATCCTAATGCTGGAACGGGCGAGATGGTCGCTAGGTCTGGATAGAGAGTTTGGGCAATGGGCTGGCGGTAGGCGGACTGGGCATCCGAAAATACGCCCTCAGCCGAGGCGGCCAGGGTCGTCAAATTGGCCAAAATGCCGGTTTGGGGTGTGGATATCGTGTCCGTTAGGGCGCCGGTGATCGTGAAGGTTGGTGTGGGATGCCAGTTGAGCGATCCCAGGTAAGTCGGAAAGCCACTGCTGGTACCCACCTCCGCCACAAGACTGAATGTGGGCCCGGTCGAATATCGAAATCCCGCCAGGGCGGTCGGACCGGAAAGATCGCGGGTCAGGGGTGTTGACGACGTAAATTGGCCATAGCCGACCGTCGTCAACAACGCCAAAACCCTGTTGATTGCGTAAGCTGCATCGAGATTACCTTGCAGGTGCTGCTGCGACTGGGTCGTCTGGGTGATATTGGAATAAAAGCCCGTCAGGCCCCATCTCAGCCGCCCGAAACGAGGACTGCTTAGAATCCGCTCGCTCGCAGTAAATGAGTTCGTATTTTCAGCAGGTATGATAGGAACACTGGAATCCGAGGTCCCTAATGTCGATGGCTGCGAGAAGAAGACCCCGCTTTCGGTGACGGATGTCTGTGAAACAGCGTAGTCGCCGATCTTGAACCTCGCTGTGGGCGTCGCGAGGTAGCCATAGCTTTGGGTGTTGTTGTTTGAAACCAGGTTGCCGGCCGCGGAAAGATTGCCAACGCGGCTCAGCGTCGTCGGTGCCGCAAAAGCACTGGCGTTGAGAAAAAAATGGTCAGGTACGAGCTCCGAGTTGGCGACGAAGTTCAGCCGGTGCGCCAGGCTGTTAAGGTCATGTAAGCGGCCATAATAATAACCAGTGCCGGAATAGTGAGCGTCGGCAGTGAGCCGATGACCGCCATAATGCATTCCGAGATCTAATTCGCCGCGCGTAAAGGTGTCCGGTGTTGTGGTTGAGACGCCTAGGCTGGCGCCTGGATGGGTTTCATATCCTTGCGCAAGATCTACGGCCCCGTTGAGGAGAAAGGCTGGTACCGTCGGCGCCGCTGCAGCGGTCGGACTCTTCGCGCCTAGTAAGGGGTAGTCATTTTGTTGGACCGGCTCCACCGGAGAGATAAGGGCGGATTGGGGAAGGGAATGAAGACTCGTCTGGGCCAGGGATGGTGAAGGTGCGAAGGCTAGTGACGCCAGGGCAGCGCTGGAAAAAATGCTCCAAGATCGGCCCATCGGCGCTGTTCTGCCCCTAGAGCGGCCGCTGTTCTCATTTCGCCGGCTAACCGCCACGCTACCAATTCCGTTCCTACAGATGCCTACAAATAGGTCTGTGGGATTGTGATTACGTCCCCGGGTTCAAGCGGAACATTGTCCGAAATGATTCCGTCGTGCAGTAGCCCGTCGAGGCGCAAGCGGAAGCTCGTTTGCACGCCTCTCACCGTTCTGATCAATGTCGCGCGGTCACCATCTGCGAACTGGGTCAGTCCCCCGACGGCGATCATGGCGTCGAGCGCCGTCATGCCTTTCCGGTAAGGAATAGCCTGGGGTTTGGCCGCCTCCCCCACCACGCGGATCTGTTCCGAATACAAGCCCACGAAGGAGTTGACCATGACGGTCACGACGGGCCCGTTGACGTATTTCTTCAATCGACCTTGGATATCGTCAGCTAACTGTGTCGGCGTTTTGCCTGAGGCCCGAATGTCGTGAATTAGAGGAAGTGAAACCATGCCGTCTGGGCGCACGATGGCCTCCGTCGATAAGTCGCTGTTTTGCCATACGAAAACTTTGAGCCCGTCGCCGGGGCCGATGAGGTACCGATGGCTCGCCGGGGCGACCTTGGGCGCGTCCGGCAGGGTGTTCGCGCAACCCGCCAGGATCACTGCACCGAAAATTGTGACAAAGACGGCCGCCAGCCTCTGAAGAAGCTTGCCGGCCGACCGTTCAGCTTCCGACATCCCATCCGCCCCTTCGAATCGTTCACCCCAAAAATCAGCTTATAGCAAGCCGAGAGACTGTGATCCAGCCGCCGCCCGTACACCGGAACGAAGTTCCACCTTGTCATATTAACGGAAACGTTTAATGCTAAAAACTTGAAAACGTTTCGGGTCGGGGCGGGTCGAACTAGGATAGCTGACTAGAGGATCAGCTGAACGCGCCGCCAATTTGGGTTCTGAAGGCGGGTTCATCACAGGCCCATTTGCGTCGGTTCGACCATGATTAACGTATTCGGTAATGCTAATCCTATAGCGCGCGGGGCCGGGCCCTATAACGCGCCTATCGACGTCGATGATCCTGGCTTGGAGAACCGAGGGGACGCTGCCGATGCAGCGCTTCGGCGGGGGTTCCGTCCGGGATTGGCGGTGACGCTTTGCTTTCTCGATCTGGTGCTCATGTGCGGTTCCAGCGCCGGTTTCATCTTTGCAATTTCCGACAGATTGGGCTTCGAAACGATTGCTGGGACCACAAGCGTCGTGGTCTGCATCAGTCTGTCCTTGATGGTGCTGGCATATGCGACGGGATGTTACCGGCAGGATGCCTTCACCGATTTCTCCACTGCCACAACCCGGCTGGCAGTTGGCCTCGGGTTCGGCGTTCTTTTCTTGGTGCCCTTCAACCATTTCGGGCTGAGCATGGTCTTCCGTGAGCCGGCGTTTCTGAGCATCAGCCGTGATTTTACCGTCGTACTGCTCGGCGTGGGCGTTGGATTATGTGGAGGTATGCTCAGCCGTTCGATATTTCTGGCTATGATACGGCGCCAGTGGCTTCGGCGTACAATCCTTATCATCGGTACTGGCCGGCGTGCCCGCCATTTACGCAGCATATTGGAGGATGATAGTCGCAGACTGACGCAAGTGTATTTCCTCAATGAGAGCTACCTTGGTGGACAGGCCTCAGTTAGCAACGACACGGACGCCCTTACGGGCGCTCCGAACCCAAACCAACTTGCGGACAAGCTGCACGTCGATCAGGTCGTCCTAGCGGTAGATGACGCGAGAGGGCTTTATTTCGATCATCTGTTGCCATGGAAGGCGAACGGAATTCCCGTTTTGGATTTTAACAGCTTTCTTGAACGCGAGACTGGCCGTCTCGATATGTCCTGGACCGACCCGAACTGGCTGCTTTACTCTGATGGTTTTCACATAGGGCATATTGAGCGCGGTCTAAAGCGATTGCTCGATCTGGGCATCAGCATAAGTCTTCTGCTGCTTAGCTTGCCCGGGCTGCTAGTCGTGGCGGGAGCGATCCTGCTCGACGATTTTGGGCCTGTGTTCTATCGCCAGGAGCGAGTGGGCGATGGAGGCCGTCGGTTTTGGATCCTCAAATTCCGCACGATGCGCGTCGACGCGGAAAAGAATGGAGCCCAATGGGCGAGTCAAAGGGATCCGCGCGTAACACGGCTGGGGCGCATCCTTCGCCGCACTCGGATCGATGAAATCCCGCAGTTGATCAACGTACTCAGGGGGGACATGTCATTGGTAGGGCCGCGGCCCGAGCGTCCAGTCTTTGTAGATGAGCTTTCCAGGCAGATACGCTTCTATCATTTACGCCACAGCGTGAAGGCTGGCCTGACGGGCTGGGCGCAGATCAATTATCCGTACGGCGCAAGCGTTGAGGATGCCAAACACAAACTGGAATATGATCTGTATTACCTCAAGCATTTCAGTCTGCTGCGAGACGTCGCCATCATGCTGCAGACGCTCCGGATTCTACTCTTCGCGAAGGGCGGTCGCTAAGCCGTACCCTCTGATGCGGAAGCGTACCGCCACTTTTTTTGGATTACCGATCCGTGCGCATTCTGACAGTATTTGGTACACGTCCCGAAGCGATCAAGCTGGCGCCGGTGTTGCGCCGGTTGGCGCAAATGCCGGGCGTCGACTCCCGAGTATGCGTCACTGGCCAGCACCGCGAGATGCTCGATCAGGTGCTTGCTCTCTTCGACATCGTGCCCGAGTGGGACATGAATGTCATGCGTGCCGGTCAAGGTTTGCCATATGTCACCAGCGCCGTCCTCGAAGGTTTGAGCGCGATTTTGCGGGAGTGGCGCCCGGACCGCGTCCTCGTGCAGGGGGATACGACGACCACGATGGCGGCAAGCCTAGCCGCGTTTTACGAGCGGATTCCTATAGGGCATGTCGAAGCGGGCCTACGAACGGGGAACATGTTCTCGCCGTGGCCCGAAGAAATGAACAGGAAATTGACCAGCGCCATCGCTGATCTTCACTTCGCCCCGACTGAAAGATCGAGGCAGAACCTATTGCGAGAGGGCATCGATCCCAAGCGCATCGTCGTAACAGGAAATACCGTGATCGATGCATTGTTTGATACTCTGGCAATTTTGGATGCAGATCCCTCCCGTGTGTCGCTTTTGGAATCGGAACTGCCCCGCATTGATCCAGCAGCGCGGTTGATACTTGTTACCGGACATCGGCGCGAAAATTTTGGTGATGGGCTGCAACGTGTAACGCGTGCCCTGCTGACGCTCGCAGAGCGCGGCGACGTTCAAATCATCTTCCCTGTTCATCTCAATCCTAACGTTCGGCAACCTGTGCATGCGGTTTTAGGAGGGCGCGAAGGGATCCATCTGATCGATCCTCTTGACTATTTGCCTTTCGTTCATCTCATGCGAAAGGCGAGCCTGATCATTACCGATTCGGGTGGCGTGCAGGAAGAAGCTCCTTCTTTGGGTACGCCGGTACTGGTCACCCGCGATACAACCGAGCGGCCGGAGGCGGTCGAAGCGGGAACGGTGGAGTTGGTTGGTACCGATTCTGACCTCCTTGTGGAGCGCGCGAGCCGATTGCTCGATGATGAGACAGCCCGCTCCGCCATGTGCCGGGCGCATAATCCTTACGGCGATGGCCGGGCTGCAACCCGGATTGTGGAGGTGCTAGGCTGTGAGTAGTTTTGAAAAAGTGGCGGTCATCGGCCTCGGATATATCGGTCTGCCGACGGCCGCAGTCTTTGCCGAAAATGGGATCGATGTCGTTGGCGTCGATATTGACCAACGGGTCGTCGACACGATCAACGATGGGCGACCGCACTTTGGCGAGCCCAATCTCGATGCGCTCATTCGTCGTGTGGTCGAGAGTGGCAAGTTACGGGCTCGTATGGAACTCGAGCCGGCCGATGCCTTCATCATCGCCGTGCCGACTCCCCTCAGGGACCATGGCGAGACGCCGGCTCCCGATCTGTCCTTTGTTGAGGCGGCGGCGCGGTCCATCGCACCCGTCCTGAAGAATGGCGATCTGGTCATCCTCGAGTCCACCTCGCCAGTGGGGACGACACAGAATGTTGCGGAGATCCTCGCCGGTCTCAGATCCGATCTCACATTTCCTCACCAAAGTGGTGAGATGGCAATGGTCCAGATTGCGCACTGCCCCGAGCGCGTATTGCCTGGACGGATACTGGAAGAAGTGGTGAACAATCCGCGCGTAATCGGCGGCTTGACTCGCAAATGTGCGCAGCGAGCTCTAGGTCTATATCGCATTTTCGTCCGCGGAGACTGCCGGGTGACAATGGCGCGCACCGCCGAATTGGCTAAGCTTACCGAAAACGCCTACAGGGACGTAAACATCGCCTTTGCCAATGAGTTGTCGCAGATTTGCGAGCGTCTTAAGATCAACCCGTGGGAACTGATTGAGCTTGCAAACCTTCATCCGCGCGTCAATATCTTGCAGCCGGGACCTGGTGTCGGCGGTCACTGCATCGCCGTTGACCCTTGGTTTATCGTCGTCACCAATCCAGGAGAAGCGAAATTAATTCGCGCGGCCCGTGAGATCAACGATGCGAGGCCCGAATTCATCTGCAGCAAGGTGAAGGCGTGTTCGACTGCGTTGAAGCATCCAATCGTAGCGTGCTTGGGACTATCTTATAAGCGCGACGTTGACGACCTTCGAGAAAGCCCTGCGGTGGAAATCGTGAAGCGACTCGCCGCCGATAAAGTCGGCGAGCTGCTGATAGTCGAGCCACATATCTCAGTCCTGCCGCGGGAGCTCTCAGACCTTGGTCTTGAGCTTAATGATTTTGACATGGCGGTTGAACGCGCCAACGTGGTTTTATTGCTTGTCGACCACATGAGTTTTCTTCAGGTCGATCGCAATATTCTAAAGGACAAATTCGTGATCGACACTCGCGGAGCCTGGTAACTCGCTCGGATCCAGGCATGACTCGGGATGTGGAAGGTGAGTTGGGGCTGCGATGCGCATTCTGCACGTCTTGGATCACTCGTTGCCTTTGCAAAGCGGATACGTTTTCCGTACTTTGGGCATTCTATCGGCGCAGCGATCATTTGGCTGGGAAACTATCCAGGTTACGTCTCCTCGCTACAATTCAGCTCCGGGACCTGTGGAGACGGTCGACGATTGGGATTTCCATCGAACGGCCAAGCCTCGGATTGCTTTCCCGCCAGTCGTCCGCGAGATGCTGGAGATGCGGGCCACGGAACGACGGCTTGTTGAGCTCGTCGAGCAATACCTCCCGGACATTTTGCACGCGCATTCGCCTGTACTGAATGGCGTTCCGGCCGCGCGTGCAGCGCGCCGTATGGGTTTGCCGTTCGTCTACGAGGTGCGTGCATTCTGGGAGGATGCAGCCGTCGATCTCGGCCGTGGACGCATCAACGGGCTACGCTATCGTGCGGTGCGGAAGATGGAAACTCATGTCATGCGTCGGGCGGACGCGGTTGTTAGTCTCTGCAATCCCATGCGCGAAGAAATCGCGGCACGCGGAATTCCGCAGGAGCGCATCTCGATAGTACCCAACGCGGTTGATCCGGCCCATTTCGGACTCGAACGGCACTACGACAAGGGACTGGCGCAGAAGCTTGGCTTGTCCGGGCGCACGGTGCTGGGCTTCATTGGATCATTCTATCATTACGAGGGGATTGATCTGCTGATTTCAGCGCTGCCGCGTATCCGTGCTGTGAAACCGGACGTTGTTCTATTGCTTGTCGGCGGCGGCCCAGAAGAAACAAGATTGAAGACGATCATCTCTGAAAATAATCTTGGGTCATCTGTTTACCTGGTAGGACGAGTCCCACATAGCGAGGTCCGGCGGTACTATGACCTCGTTGATTTTTTCGTATATCCTCGCCGAAAAATGCGATTGACCGATCTGGTCACGCCTCTCAAGCCGCTTGAAGCCATGGCGCAGGGGCGGATCGTGCTCGCCTCCGACGTCGGTGGCCATCGCGAACTGATTCAAGACGGCAAAACCGGATTTCTTTTTCCGCCTGATGATCCTGCCCGGATCGCGAGCCGCGTGATCGAAGTGATCTCGGAGGAGCGACGACACGCATTTGTCCGCCAGGCGGCACGACATTATATTGAAAGCAGCCGCACGTGGCCAATATGCGCATCCGTTTATCGAGACGTGTATAGAAACGTCCTCCGATCGAGAGGCTAAGGTCTATTTCTATTCCTCAATCCGTACTTGAGATCCGCAAGGTTCTGCATGCTCTCCGTGCTCACCGTGACGACGTTATTTCCGAACCCGGTGAAGCCGACACTTGGCTCGTTTGTTGCCACGCGTCTGGAAAAGCTGGTTGCCAGTGGTCGGGTCACGGCGGAAATTATAGCTCCGGTTCCCTGGTTGCCGTCGTGGATACGATATCCCGGCGCCGGTCGTCTCGACCTCGTGCCGCCAGTCAGGCTGCATCATGGAATAAGGGTGCACCACCCGCGCTACATCGTTGTTCCGAAAGTCGGGATGAGTTTGACGCCGCACACCCTCTATCGGAGTGCGAAAAGAGCGCTTGAAAGATTGCTCGCCGACGGGCGTCGCTTTGATCTGATTGATGCGCACTATTTTTACCCCGACGGCGTGGCGGCGGTATGGCTGGGGCAGCATTTTGGCATTCCAGTTACCGTCACGGCCCGAGGTACCGACCTCAATTTAATTCCCAAATACTCTGCGCCTCGACGGATGATCCGCGACGCCGCGGCGAGCGCTGACGGCTTGATCACGGTCTGTCAGGCGCTCAAGGACAGCCTGGTTGAGCTAGGTACGGCAGCAGAGCGCGTCACGGTCCTGCGTAATGGCGTAGATCTCGAGCTATTTAGACCAATGGACCGGGACAAAGCCCGCTCGAAGCTCAATCTCAGCCGGCGGACTATTGGCTCTGTGGGCTGGCTGATTGAGCGGAAGGGCCACCATCACGTGATCCGAGCGTTGCGAAAACTCCGCGACACGGACCTTCTGATTGTCGGCGAAGGACCTGAGCGCGCCGCATTGGAGCGGCTCGCTGCAAGTGAAGGTGTGGGCGATCGTGTACGCTTTCTCGGCCTGGTCGAGCAGAAGCATCTCCCCCAAATCTACAATGCCATTGATGCACTTGTATTAGCCTCCAGTCGTGAGGGGTGGGCAAACGTGCTGCTAGAGGCCATGGCCTGCGGTACGCCTGTCGTAGCCTCTGCCGTGTGGGGTACGCCCGAAGTCGTAGAAAGTGCCGATGCCGGCCTGCTGATGAACACTCTGGATTGGCAGGGAGTTGCAGAGGCTCTTGAGCGGCTATTTGCCTCTCCGCCGAATCGGGCTGCGACCCGACGCTATGCCGAAGGATTTAGCTGGGACGCTACGACCGAAGGTCAGTTGGCTTTGTTCCGGGAAATCGTCGGACGCCGTCAGCCAAACAGCGCAAGGTAGGCGGCGGCCATATCGCTCTCGTTGAATCGGCTCTGTGCCACTTGTGTGTTCGCGATGCCGATAGTGCCACGCAAATCGGGATTGACCGCAAGATGAAGAAGGTTTGCTATATAGGTCGCGTTGTCTGCGAGCGAAACAGAGACCATCGGCGCGTTCTCGCGAGCAACCATGGAGGGTACGTCCCCCACATGAAATGACAAGACCGGCAGCCCTGCGGCCATCGCCTCCAACACACTCAGAGGCATTTGTTCGGTATCTGATGTGAGAGCGAATATATCCATGGCGGCCAGGAAATCCTCCGGTGCCGACGTGGCGCCAGCGAAAACGATCTTGTCGGAGTAACCGCTTCGAGCGGCAATCTCCGCCAGCGGGCCGCGCTCGGGGCCGTCACCGACGATAACGAGCTTCATACGCCTCTCAGGGGCACTCGCCTGCGCTTGGCAAAACAGATTAATCAGGCGAGCGATGTTCTTTTCAGGTCTGAGGCTTGCCACGGTGCCAATGACGACCTCATCCTGACGGTTAGCGCGGGGCCTTGCCGCAAAACGAGTGCAGTCGATTCCGTTTGGAATATAGACCACACGTCCTCGCGGCAGGTGCCAGGATTGGAGAGCAATCGTCTCGAGGCGCTTCGACGGAACGGCGACCATAGTGCGCGGTTCATTTAGAACGAAGCGTCTCCACTGGACGCGCCTGCGCAACTGACGGGTTTTTTCTTCCGGACCAAACCCGTCCTCGATGTGGACCTGCTTGCGCCGCGGCAGAAAACGATTTGCGATACTCCAATCCATCGACCCCCAGTTATAGGTAATTAGAACGTCCGGTGCGATGCGCCTCAGGGCACGCCAAGCTCCGGCCGCCCCAGCCAAAGGAGATTTGGTCTCAAAAATTTCGGGTAGGCATTGGATTCTGACGCCGGGCGGAACCCGCGCTGCCATGGTTAGGTCGCCATCTATAGCGATGACAGTGTGGCGGTATCGGTCCCCGTGCAGGCGCGCCAATTGGGCAAAGCGCAACTGCGAGCCTCCAACCGAAAAGGAGGGAAAAACATGCAATAGGTGGCGGGGTTCGCTCACAAGAGCCTCAGTAATTTCGGCCGCGTGTATTCGGACGGCTCAGCATCCGCTGATTGCGAGATTTTTACCTTCTAGCAGGAGTTTATTTGAGTAGCATTTCCAGCCCTGATAGCACTGGCCCGGCGAATGCGAAAGGAGCCGATGGAAAAAGAGTTTCTATTTTTCTCTGGTTTGACGGCCGCTTTCGGGTTTCTAGCGGTGGCGGCAATCTTCGCTTTTCGTGGCAGGCGTTCTCCATCGAACGCGCTATTTACGTTGGCCCTTTTTTTGACGGGGCTGTGGGTCCTGTCGCTCACCAGGGGAAGCAATGTCGAGTGGGGGCGGTATTCCGCCATTCTGGCGGTGTTCCGCGATGCCGGTTGGTTCGCCACGATCCTTGTATTCCTGCGGCAGGAAAACCAGCGTCAGCTGCTTTTGCAAATATTGGCGTATGTGGCGGCGGCTCTGGTTTTGATCAATCTCGCCTTTGCGATCTCGGACTCGACATTCATCAATGCACAAGGTCTGCGATTGAACTTAGCAACGGCTCAGCTCGCAGTGTCGTTCATGGGGCTCATATTGGTCGAAAATTTACTCCTTAACTTCGAGCCATCCGGGCGCTGGTCAATCCGGCTAATGGCGATCGGCCTGACCGCCCTCTTTGCTTACAATATCGTGCTACGAATTCCTCAGTTTCTGGGCGGGGAACCGATTGCCGGCTTCGTCGCTGCCCAGCCCCTTGTTTACCTTATGGCATTGCCGTTGCTTGTGGTCACCGGCGTTCGCAATAATTCGCTCAGGGTCCAGGTCCATTCCTCGCGACATATAGTATTCCATTCCGCGACCTTAATCTTCGCGGGTATCCTGTTGCAAGGGACGGCAATCGCCGCCTTCTATGTGCGTTCGCTCGGTGGCACGTCAGCGACTGCGGTCTCCATTGTGGTTGCATTTTCCGGCCTACTAGCGGTCGGAGCGCTGTTCAGCTCAAGAATGATCCGCTCTAAAATCCGCACCTTCATCAACGAAAATTTTTATAGCTACAAATACGATTACCGACTTGAATGGACCAAATTCATTCAGGCGCTCTCGCAGTATCAGGAACGAGGTGCTCCTGAACGGGCGCTACGCACCCTCGCCGATCTGCTGGATAGTCCAGGCGGCGCGCTCTGGGTGCGCCGGGCTGGCTGGCGGCAATATGTGCCGCTGGCTGCGTGGGCATTCGGCGAAAGCTACGGTCCAATCGACGCCGGTGACGCCATTTTATCAGACTTAGGAGACGGCGAGGTCGGCTTTCTTGATTTGAGTCGCACAGATAATGACCCCAAGCTTGGCCTCTGGTGTCGGCGGTTTCCAAATGCGTGGCTCACTGTGCCCTTGCACTTCCGTGGCGATTTGATCGGATTTGCGCTTCTCCGAAAATCGCGTGCCGCCCGGCAGCTAGATTGGGAGGATCATAAGTTCGTCAGTCTAATAGCAAAGCAGCTCGCGCTCTACTTAGTTCACGAACAGATTGCCCAGGAGCTTGCAGATTCGCAGCAATTGAATGAATTCAATAGTCGTGTGGCATTTGCCTTGCATGATTTAAAGAACACGATCGGTCAGCTTAATCTGATGCTGCGCAACGCAGAGCGTTTCGGCGACGACGCCCAATTTCGGTCGGATATGATGGCGACGGTCCGTCATGCCGTAGACAACCTTCAGGCGCTAATGGGAAAGCTTAAAGGAAGCTCTGATTCGGACGTCAGGCCATCGCCCAAGGCCCGGGTCGACGTTTGCGCCCTTGTGGCGCATTGCGCCGAACGTAATTTGGCAAGCGGCGTCATATTCGGCAACCCCGAGGGGCCTATCTATGCGGAGATTACCGCGCCTGGCGAATTCGAGAGCGCGCTTGAGCATGTGGTATCGAATGCATTAGAAGCGAGTGGCGTGGGAAAGAACGTGCGTCTCAGCATTGATCGTCAGGTTGACCAGATTCGCGTGCGTGTAGAGGATAGCGGCCCTGGCATGAGCCCGGAGTTCGTAGCAGAGGAGCTCTTCAGGCCGCTGCGCAGCACCAAGGAAAAGGGCCTTGGCATCGGCGCTTTTCAGGCACGCGCGCTGATGCGCAGCTTGGGCGGCGATATGGAAGTTCAAAGCACGCTGGGGCAGGGCACCACAGTGTCGTTGTTCCTGCCGGCCTGCATGGCGATGGAGCGCGGGGCCGCGTCGTGACAAAGCCGTTCAGCGAAGCAGCAACCGGATGCTCCGTCTCCATTCTCCTGGTGGAAGATGATGACGGCCTGCGGCGTCAGATGCAATGGGCGCTTGAGCCCTATCACGTCATCCCCGCCGCGGCGGCGGACGAAGCGCTCCGGCAGTTCGTGGCAGGAATACCTATTGTCATTCTCGATCTCGGCTTGCCACCCGATCCCGATGGCGCCTCCGAAGGCCTCAAGGTTCTGGACGGCATCCTCAATCAATCGCCTGGCACTAAGGTGATCATCGTTAGCGGCAACGCAGATCGCGGTGTAGCGCTAAGCGCAGTGGCGCGCGGAGCATTTGATTTTATTGCCAAGCCCATTGAAATCGAGGTGCTCGAGCTGATCGTGCAGCGCGCTCTGCGTATGCACGAGCTCGAAAAGGAAAATCGAGAATTGCGCCTATCGCACCAGCAGGGCCTGCCGGGCATCGTTTACGGCTCCGCGGCTATGGAGCGCATCGCTCGCACAGTCGAGCGCGTGGCCCGCACCGACGCTAGCGTGATGATTATGGGCGAAAGCGGCACCGGAAAGGAACTGGTGGCGAGTGCCCTTCACAACTCCTCCCCGCGCAAGGAAGGCAAGCTAATAGCAATCAATTGCGCTTCTATTCCGGAAAACCTGCTCGAAAGCGAATTGTTTGGCCATGAGCGCGGCGCATTTACCGGCGCGATCAAGCAAACATTGGGCAAGTTCGAGCTTGCAGACAAAGGATCGCTTTTCCTCGACGAGATTGGGGATATGCCGCTCCCACTACAGGCGAAGTTGCTGCGGTTTCTGCAGAGCCGACAGTTTGAGCGCGTGGGGGGGCGTCAAACGTTGACTGTGGATGTGCGCGTAATATCGGCCACAAATCAGCCGCTGCCGAAGCTTGTCGCAGAAGGCAGGTTCCGCGAGGACCTCTATTACCGTTTGAACGAACTTCCGATAGATATGCCGCCCTTGCGGGATCGCGAAGGCGATGCGGTAATTCTCGCCCGACACTTTCTGAACCTCTTCAACCGGGAAATGGCACGAAATTTCCGCAGCTTCACTGAAGATGCGTTGTGTGCCATTGCGGCGTATCCTTGGCCAGGAAATGTGCGCGAACTCGAAAACCGCCTAAAGCGTGCGGTTATCATGGCGGACGGCCCGCTGATTACAGCCCAGGATCTTGATCTTGGTGCAGCAGGTACGAAGCCTCGCCAGTTGAACCTCCGCGATCAGATTCGGGATTTGGAGCAACTCCTCCTGAAGGAGGCACTTGCCCTCGGCGATGGTAATATCTCCAAAGCGGCAAAGCTAATGGGCATTAGCCGCCAACAAGTCTACAACATTTTGTCCGCTCAGAAAGAGCGCGCGTGAAAAGCGGAGTATCAGCCATGGCAATAATCAAAGCAGGTCGGCCATCAATGTCTCGTTTGCGAGGCATGCTGATGGCCGGCGCCAGTGTGCTCGTTGGTTTCGGCACGATAGCGGGCGCCGGACATCAAGCAGCGTTTGGCCAAGGGCTAACCACCGCGCTAGTGGATCAGTCTGCACCGATTCCGCAGGCCAACTCGGAAGTTGCCAAACTGTTGGATCGGGCGCGGCAGGCGCTGGCCCAAAATCAGCCGAAGCTTGCAGTTATATTTCTCAAGAACGCGCTGGCGACCGACCCGAAGAATTCCAAAATTCATCTCGAACTTGGCGAGGCACTGCTGCAGGGCGGCGACGTGGCCGCGGCCGAACGTGAGTTGCGCAGTGCGCGCCAGTACGGCGCGTCCGATCAGCGTGTGCTTCCGATGCTTTTCGCCACCATGTTACGCCGATCGGAAACTCAACAATTGCTCAAGGAGTTCCCAGCGCCAGACCAGAAGGACACGAGCAAGCTCGCGAGCGAAACTTTGAGAGCACGTGCGACCGCACTCAATCAAAGCGGGAATTCTAACGCCGCTGCTGTGGCTCTGGACCGCGCATTGTCATTCGACAGAAGTGCCGCAAATCTGATGGCGCGCGCGCAGCTCGCACGGGGCCAGAGTGATGCTGCTCTCGCCACGAAGCTGCTTGACGAAGCGCTTTCCAAATCGCCGAAGAACGTCGACGCGTTGCTGGCGAAGGTTGATTTGCTGGTTCAAACAAAACAGCCCGAAAAAGCGCTTGAGACGGCCAACGATCTTGCGAAGCTTTATCCAGATAGCGCGCAAGCGTTGATTACCCGCGCAGGCGTTTATCTGGACATGCATCAGTACGAAAACGCAATGAAAGACATCGATGCTAGTCTGAAGATTGCGCCCAACCTGGCGCTGGGCGTCTACTATAAGGCAGTCGCTTTTGAGCAGGCGAAGGACGCGAAGCAGGCGTGGGACCTCGCGCAGAAATTGCCTCCTGAATTCGTCAATTCGCGCCCGCAAATTGGCGCGGCTGTAAGTCAGATGGCGATCGATGCTGGTCATCAGGAGATTGGAACCAGTATTCTTGCGGGAGCCGTCGCGCATTTTCCGAAAGATGTCGATGTGCGGGTTCGCCTAGCTGCGCGCTATCTGCAAGTGGGCGACGCTGTGCGTGCGCTCCAAACGCTGAGGCCGACGGAGGACTCCACCGACCCGCGGATCATGGTTCTGCTCGCGCAGGCCTATGACATGCAGCACCAGTACGCAAAGTCCGTGGAATATCTTGAGAAAGCCAGCGCTGCGGGGGCGGGCGGCGATCCCTTGAAGCGGCAGTTAGCAGTGGCCAATATGGAGGCCGGAAAGGTTGACGCAGCGCTAGCCGAGCTCGGAAACCTTAGCGCAGCATCGCCGACGGATGCGCAAACCGCTGGTATTCTCATTGCTGCGCTAATGCAGAAGGGTGATTATGCGCGCGCCTTGGATGTGGCAAAAAAGCTGGCCTCGTCTGCGCCAAAAAGTCCGTATGGACCGCTATACGAGGGCAGGTTGCTATTGCAGCGAGGCGATTTTGACGGAGCGGTTTCGGCATTTTCACGAGCGGTCCATGTGGACGGCAAATTCATTCCCGCGCTCTATGAGCGGGCATTGGCGCTCGCGGGACGCGGCGATCTGAAGGAGGCGGACGCCGATCTGCATACAATTCTGTCGCAGGACCCCCAGAACGAGATGGCCCAGATCAAGCTGGCCGAGTTCGCCATACGGGACGGTGAGAACGATAAAGCCATTCAGGTTCTGAAGCAGGCCACCACGGCCCATCCGATGGCGCCGTCACCGGCGCTCATGCTGGCCGGGCTCGACGTCCGGCAGGGCCGATTGGAGGATGCGGCAGCCGTGGTGGCAACGTTTTTGAAGAAGGTACCTGACAACGCAAACGCGCTCTTTTTGCAGGGCCAGATCCAGCTTTCGGCCGGCAAGGTTCAGGACGCGATTTCGACTTTCCGGCAGCTATCCGATCGTTATCCGAAATCTCCGCAGATCCAGATGCTCCTGGCTGCTGCATTGGCAAGGAATGGAAACGCAAAGGAATCTTTGGCGTCATACCAGAAGGCAGCGCAGCTCGCTCCTGGTCTGGAAGCGGCGCAGGTCGCCCTCATTCAATCGGCTTTGGCCAGTAAGAACGAGGGGTTGGCGCTCTCGACAGCGCAGAATTACGCTCAAAAGCAGCCGGGGCCAGCGAGCGCCATTACGCTCGCGCGCACCTATGCGACACTCAAACGAAATAGCGAGGCGGTAGAAATCCTTGAGAAGAGCCAAAAGGAGCATCCGAGCGGTTCAACGGTGCTCTTCCTTTCGGGCCTGCTTCGCGCGCAGGGCAACTCTGAGAAAGCGAATGCGATACTCACCGATTGGCTCGCAAAACATCCCGATGACGTTGCGGTACGGTTAGGCTATGCGGACACGCTGTTGGAGGCCAATCCGAAGCAGGCTGAAGACCAATACCGCGCGGTCTTGAAATCGCAGCCGTATAACATCGACGGACTTAACAATCTGGGTTGGCTATTGCAAAGGAAGAATCCAAAAGAGGCCGTAGGCTATATTGAGCGAGCGGCTAAGATCGCGCCCACTTCCGCTGCCGTTCTCGATACCCTTGGGTGGACTAAATGGCAGTTGAACGATAAGGCCGATGCATTATCTACGCTTGAACGCGCTCATACTGCCGATTCGAGCAACGGAGAAATCACTTATCACTTGGTGCGGGCTCTGGACGGCAACAATCGACGAGCTGACGCCAAAAAGCTGCTGGGAGAGCTCCTGGCTTCGAAGCGAAGTTTCCCTGACAGAAGTGCTGCAGAGACGCTTCAGACCCAGTGGCAGTAACAGACCAGCACCTTTTATGGTCCCTGTTAATGCCCAGACAGCACCGCTCGAGTGTTAGTTGGGCTGCATCAAGCCGGATCGCGTCCCAGCAGAGGCCAAGCCGCAGGTTGCGTCGCGCCTCCGATCAAATCGTCCTAAACTGAGCGAATTGCCGACTTCCTTGACGAGACTGAGACCGAGGCATTGAGCTGCGCGGTCTCCCGACACCCCACGACCCATCGAACTCTCAATGGCGAGATCAAGCGACACCGACCGGGCTCGTTTCTTCCCGAAGGAGGACGCGCTCGTGGGTTCGTTGGTGCTACCGGACCGGCGAAGCTTTGAGACTTAAACCGCAGGATGGCCTGCACCCGGTTCCGATGACACCAAGTTTGGTGTGACAATGGGACCGGAGGTAGGTTATGGAGCGTCGGAAGTTTACGCGGGAGTTCAAGCTTGAGGCGGTGCGTCTGATCAGAGAGCGAGGCGTGTCGTATGCGCAGGCCTCGACGGACCTTGGCGTGCACGTGTCGCAACTGCGGGACTGGGCGAAGAAATTCGCGGAGGATCCGCAGCACTCCTTCCCCGGCCACGGCCAGATGAAGCCGGAGCAGTTGGAGATCACGCGGCTCAAGCGCGAGGTCATCAAGCTCAAAGCCGAGCGTGACATATTAAAAAAAGCCGCGGTGGATTCAACGGGTGAACGCAACATGATGGGTATTACGTTCATCCGGAGGATTCGCAATGGCAGCCATGGGGCGACCTGGGTTATCGTCGCAGCAAAAGCGAGAGCTGTGGGCACGGTGGAAAGCAGGACAGTCGCTGAGCGATATCGGCCGTAGCCTGGGCAAGCATGCCGGGTCGGTATTTGGTGTGCTGTCCTCTAGAGGCGGCATAGCTCCTCCGTCGAGAAGACGGTCGCCACGGTCGCTATCACTGTACGAGCGCGAAGAGATCTCCCGCGGATTGGTGGCTGGCCTATCGTTTCGGCGGATTGCCGCCCAACTCGGCCGCGCGCCGTCAACGATCAGCCGGGAGATCGAAAGAAACAACGGCTGCAGCAAATATCGAGCTACAAATGCCGACGAGAGAGCTTGGCGATCCGCTTGTCGTCCTAAACGGTGCCGCCTTGCCGTCAGCCAGTCGCTACAGACAGCGGTGGCGCAGAAACTCAGTGATGATTGGTCGCCTCAGCAGATCTCTGGTTGGTTGAGGGTCGAATATGTCGACGATCCGCACATGAGAGTATCGCACGAGACAATCTACAAGAGCCTGTTCGTCCAGGCTCGCGGGGTCTTAAAAAGGGAGTTGCTCTCCCATCTACGAACGCGGCGACTGATACGCAGAGGCAAACATTCGACCACCCGCGGGCAGCCGCGTGGCCGGATCATCGACGCGGTATCGATCAGAGAGCGGCCTGCCGAGGTAGAGGACCGCGCGGTTCCTGGGCATTGGGAGGGCGATCTCCTCGCTGGCGGAAAAAACAGCCATATCGCAACCCTGGTCGAGCGTCATTCCCGGTTCGTCATGCTGGTCAAAGTGCCTGGCAAAGATACGGATAGCGTTGTGAGCGCTCTCGTCAGGCAAATAAGGCATCTGCCAGCGGGAGTGATGTCGTCTCTGACTTGGGACCGCGGAACGGAGCTCGCCGATCATAAGCGGTTCAGCGTCGCGACGGACGTGTCCGTCTACTTCTGTGACCCTCAGTGCCCATGGCAGCGAGGCAGCAATGAGAACACGAATGGCTTGCTGCGGCAGTACTTCCCTAAGGGCACAGACCTGGCCGGCTACAGCCAGAAGAATTTAGACGCCGTCGCGCGTCAACTGAACAGCCGCCCTCGGAAAACTCTTGGCTTCACTACCCCGGCCGTTAAACTCTCGCAGAGTGTTGCGATGACCGCTTGAACCCACAAGGACTTTTCTTAAGAAAAGCCGGACGATATCCAGCGATGCCGGACTGATTAAAAACGCTTTTAGGGCAAAAACTTCGGATCGAAATGCATGGGCGGCAAGGCTAGTAATGCAACCTCAACGGTTGCAATCTTAGCGATCACAGTCGCTGCGCTTTATTTCGGTCGCGACGTTTTGCTGCCGATCGCTTTAGCAGTGCTGTTAAGCTTCGTACTTGCACCACTGGTCAAGCTGTTTCAGAATTTCTACCTTCCGCGCACAGCCGCCGTCCTCTTGACCGTCGCTATCGGCTTTAGCGTGATCTCGGGCTTCGCGGCCTTGATGTTCACACAGGTAAGCGATCTTGCGCAGCACCTGCCACAATATCAGTCCACGCTAAGTCAAAAGATTAGCACCTTCCGGGGCGCTACAACCGCCAGCGGTACGTTAAAGCAGGCTTCTCAGGTCTTAGATAACCTAAGGAAACAACTGGAGCGACCAGACGCTGAAGCAACTGCAGTGCCGCCGGCTTCCTCGGGAAGACCCATCCCGGTCGAGGTTCACCAGCCCAATCCTGGGACTCTTCAAACCTTATCAGAGCTGATCTCTCCATTGATCCACCCGCTTGCGACAACGGGAATCATCATAATTTTCGTTATATTCATTCTCGTTCAGCAACAGGACTTGCGTGGTCGGTTGGTCCGGCTTGCTGGCTCTCACGACCTGCAGCGCACGACAGTGGCGATGGACGATGCGGGCAAACGACTTAGCAGGCTGTTCCTTACCCAGTTGGCGCTCAACGCATGCTTCGGTTTGATAATCGGCTTAGGGCTTTGGCTGATCGGCGTTCCCAGCGCCCCGTTATGGGGTTTTCTCGGCGTTATATTGCGGTTTGTACCGTATATCGGGGCCGTGGCGTCTGCGATATTTCCTTTGATCTTGGCAACGGCGGTCGAGCCAGGCTGGTCGATGACGATGCTCACGGCTGGTTTGTTCGTGGTGGTCGAGCTGCTCGTCGGGCAAATTGCCGAACCATTGGCTTATGGCCATAGCAGTGGCCTGTCGCCAGTCGCTGTCATTATATCCGCGACTTTCTGGACTTGGCTCTGGGGCCCGCTTGGGCTAATTCTCGCTACTCCGCTAACGGTTTGCCTCGTTGTCGCTGGTCGGCACATTGATAGACTGCAATTTATCGAAATACTTTTAGGCGATGAGCCAGCGTTATCGCCTAGTCAGATCGCTTACCAGAGGCTTTTGGCTGGCGACCCGATTGAGGCAACAGAGCAAGCACGCGCAGTTTTGAAACAGGGGTCTTTTGCGGATTACTACGAAGCCGTTTTGCTGAGCGCACTGCGATTGGCATGGGCGGACGCGCGCCGCGGCTTATTGGAGCCTGAGCAACTTCAGCGTATCAGCGACACGTCTCGGGAAGTTATTGACGAGCTGGAGCCTGACGAAGGCGAGCAGCGGGCCGAATCTGCGTCAGTAGTTATTTCCGGTAAATCCGGGACATCCAGTGACCTCGGCAGTGGGTCTAATGGTCGCATGGTTCTCTGTATACCGGGGTTCGGACATCTCGATGAAGCGGTCGCATTGGCAATCGCGCAACTCCTGCGTTGCGGAGGAATATTGGCGAGAGCGCAGGAAAACGACATATTGTCTATGACGAAGTTATTCGCTCTGGAGACTGAGGATGTTGACCTGATTTGCCTCTGTTACTTGGAGGGTACAACTCCGGCTCAACAAAACTACGCGATCCGACGATTGCGACGCAAAGCTCCTAAAACCGCGATCATGCTGGTGCTGCTTGGCGAGATTGACCAATCGCCGGATACCGAAGGCGCAGAATTGTTCGACGGAGTAAAGCGGGTGGAGGGTACTCTTATTTCAGTCGTCGACCGCATCCGGGATTTTATGCTCCACATTCGGTCGGCTAACGAGATCAGACGCGCCTCTGATAACTCGCTTCAGCACATAGGATAAGCTAAATTATCGATCCGAAGGGAAGAGCAGATTCTTTATAGGAGCGCGTATGGTTCAGATTCGACTGTTCAGGTTGTCCGCCTGCCACGACCATATGGCTGATGAGCTGTGGGCTGCGAACGCGGGCGTACGCTGATCGGCCGCGTAAGACTCTCGTCAAATCGGTTCGTGGCCCTGGGCAGAGGCCCCGAAGGACATGAGGTCCGCTTGCCGGAGTAAGACGGGCCCGGAAATATTAATCACCAACAACTGCAATTGGCCCGTCTCGCCTAAAGCGTCGCGGCAGAGGATGTCTGCTTTGTGTTATCGAGCCGACCTGCGCGCTGGAGCAATCCACTGCGTTCGGTCTCACTCATTGGTTTGTTTTCATATCTCAGCAAAACGAGGAGCCGCACGACCTCGGCGACTCCTCGTGTCGGCTCACGGATCAGCCTTCCTTCGGCGCGCCCGGCAAGTACATGCTGTGGTGGTGATGGTGCGTCTTCTTGATGATGATCTTTCGATGGTGGTGGTGGCGCTTCTTGATGATGACCTTGGTGTGATGGTGATGATGATGGTCTTGCGCGAGCTGGACGCGGACGCGGCCTTGCAGCATGCGGGCGTCATCGGCCGCGAGCAGCGTCGGTGCATCGCTCACCGGTCCCAATAGCTCGGCGTACGACGCCGCCTGCGGCAACGGCGAAGGGTTTGCGTCCTGCTGGGTCGCTGCATGAGCCGCGCCCATCGTCGCCAGTCCGGCGACAGCGCCGAGAAGACCTGCGAGCTTCTTGTCCATCGATATCTCCAATATGCGTGCGCGAGGCCGAATTGGTCCCAGTCCGCCGCAACCGATGTAACCCGGACCTTCTTTTTTGGGTTCCGGAGTTTTATCGGGAACTACCGCTCAATCGGAGTGTTCAATCGCCGTTGTCATGGAGGCAACGTGTATGGGCCCCGAGTCCGGGTTGCCAATGTCGATCGTAGTCGTGACCGGCGTCCTTCTGTTCGTCGTGCTCACGCTCTACGCGCTTGCCGACGCGGATGAGATATAAGGAGACACTATGAAAACGGCACTTTTGATCGCCGGCGCTCTGGCGATCGGCTTTGCGACGTCGGCGGCGGCGGACGAGTACTACGTGGTGCGAGATGC